>Ga0070659_100000684_pt1 | contig 24663 bp, 19 predicted proteins | sample KBSC23metaG_FD_64666 | JGI IMG/M metagenome (GOLD analysis project Ga0070659, IMG submission 64666) | Corn rhizosphere microbial communities from Kellogg Biological Station, Michigan, USA - KBS C2-3 metaG | ecosystem: Host-associated > Plants > Roots > Rhizosphere > Soil ... | reverse complement strand
CGGATGATGGCGCGCCCGGCGGTGGCTCGGGCCGTGGCCCTGGCTGCGCCATAGGGACGTGGTGTTCCGTCCCGTTCGTTGACGCTGCCGCCGCGTCGCACGTGCGCAGTATTGCCGCGTTGATCGCGGGATGCGTGTACGACCTGCTTCATTCTTGATCGGCCCAGTTCAAGGAATGGCATCATTTCCAGCACGAAGTCTGATTCTCGAGGCCCAAGGTCGTGATGAAGCGTCTTTCACAGCGCGCGGGCGCCCTCGCGGGTGCCGCCCTTTTCATGCTGGCGGCCATCGAAGCACCCTGTGCTGCAGAAGCTGCGGTTCAGGACGCGCCGAGGTTCGGCATCCTTCCCGCCTCTGTGCTTCGCAACGATCTGCTGCCGGACTTTAGCCGCGAGGGCTGGGTCGGCTTGGTATGCCGGGCAGCGCGCTGCGAGCTGCGTCCCCTCACGCTCGGAGTGCTGTATGCCCAGTCAGCCGAGTCTGAAGATTTCCACATCTTCCACCCATCGGTCAGGCGCAAGCCTGTCAAGAGCGAGTACACCATCGCGCTGCTCAATGGCTTTGCCAGGGTCCCAGGTGCGCCGATTCCCACTTGGTTCACCTTGCGCACACCGCGCGTGCCACGGGATGCAGCCAGTGGTTCGCTGGGTGTGACGATCCAGAGCCCTGGGCGGGCGACGTGGCAGATCGTTCCCCGCTGGAATGCCAAGGAGAGTGATGACTTCCTGACCGTCTACCTGGAGACCAAGGACCAGCACGGCCAGATGCGTCGCCAGTCTCTTGGCCGCATCTCCGTGAAGGCCGTGCAATCCGGCGTGAGCACCAAAGACGTCCTGGTCTGGGCCGGCGACCTCGACGGCGACGGCAAGATCGATCTGATCACGCGCATGGATCCGAAGGCCATGCAGCCAGGGCTTCAGCTGTGGCTGTCGACCCTGGCCCAGGGCGACAGCCTGGTCGGCTCCGCAGCCGAGCTCAGTGTCGGGACCGACGTCGAGGCTGCAGAATGATCCTGAGCCGAGTATTCCTCACGACCCGTCTGAAGAAGACCGTGTGTGTCGCGGTACTGGCCTCCCTGAGCCTTTCATGGGCCTCGGCGCAGACCGCAGCAGCGCCGAGGTGGAATGATCCCATCAAGTTCATCGCGCGCGTCGATTGGGTTGATCCCCTCAACCCTTCGTATGTGAATGTGGGTGACGATCGCTTTCTGTTCGACACCAAGGAGGGCGTGAAGCTGTGGGACTTTGCCACGCGCACGTTTCAGGAACCTCGATTGGCGGCTGCAGCAGGAGATCCTCGGATCGAACATCTTGGTTTTAGCCTTCAGATGTGGGCGAGACTCGGCGGGCCAGCGGGCCCGGTCGGGCTTGAAGGAATCGGCAATGCCACACCAGGAACGGTGTTCATCGGGGTCAACCGCGACTCGCGGTCGGGCCATCTGCTCTGGTGGAATCCAGCGACCCAGTTGATTGCCACGAGCCTGCCTCTCGCCAACGAGACGGGCTCTCAGCGTCTGCTGCAGATCGACGCCAACAACGTCCTGGTATGTCACTACGGCGAAGGCGCATCGGTCGCCCAACTGGTCGGGCACGGGGCCGACGTGGCGCTCAAGTGGGCTGCAGAAGGCGACTCCCGCGTGAGGGCGTCACTTGTGGCGGCGGGCATCGTGGGCACCGTGACAGGGTTCGGGTCGTTGAGTCTGACCGATGGCAACGCCATGCGAAGGCCCGTCTACTACGATACCTCGCTCTGCAACTGGGAACTGGCGGATCCTCCAAGCGATCTTGCACCGTACCTGAACAAGGAGACGCGGACCCGTAACCCGTTCATCAAGCCCTATTTTCTATCCGGCGGGCGAGTCCTCGTACCAGAGATCGATTACTTCGACGCCAGTCGAGGGTACTCCAGTCAGATTCAGTCGGCCCTGCTATGGGATCCTGCGTCGCGCCGGTGGACGCGACTTCCCAGCAACCGGGGATGGGGCAACGTCCAGCATAGCGTCGGCCAGGACGAATCTGTCTTCGCCACCGGCTTCGAAAGCGACGTCATCGAATTCTTTGATGTGTCGACGTTGACGTGGCGGCGATCGATCGAATCCATTCCTGACAGCGAATACGTCAGCGTCGAGCCGTTGCATTCCGGCCAAGCCCTGGTCATGCTGCGTCCAACCTTCGCTCCGCATGAGGGCATGTTGGGCGTCATGACGCCATCGAGCGGGAACGCCCCCGCGGGAAAGCTGCTGGACGCCAGAAACAGCTTCTACGGGGAGGTCGTGCTGCCCGGGGGGCGCATGATGCTTCTGGGCGCCGGAAACTCGTGGTATCCGACAGACGCGGTGGAGCTGGTCGACATGGCGAAAGGCCAGGCGACCGCCCTCAGCCCGTTTCCAGCAGGCCAGCCTGTTCCGGTGGCGCCGTCGGGCTTGCCCTTGCAGGATGGCAGCGTGCTCGTCTTCGCCGGGCTTGCGCCTCGCTGTTCACCGGGGCGCTACTACTTTGGCGACGGGGCCTGCGCAGATCGCAACGGGCTTCCCAGCATGCGGTACTGGTTTGAGGACAACCACTGGGAGACGCTTCCGCAACTGAAGATCCCGTTCAGTTGGGGACCGCATTGGCAAACCGGCAACAGCGAATTGGTGAGTCAATGGCCGCGTGCCGACATCACTGTGCGTCCGAACGGTGATGTCGTCTGGCTTGAGAGTGCGGATTTCCTGCAGACCAAGGACCGCGAGGATTGGCCGCGCGTCTCGTGGCTCAAGACCTGGTCGCCAGCCCATCCTGAGCAGGCTGCTCGGGACGTGGCGAAGTTGCGCAAGGCCAGGTCCTCGGGCACGCTCATTACGCTGAACGACGGCAGGTTGATCGCCGTCGGGGGAGATGCGCAGCTTGAACGCGTCGCGCTGGAAAAGGATTGCCTGGACTGCCCGGATGAGTTCGTCTCCATCGGCCCCTTCCAGCCCGCGCGCTCGACCGAGGTGCTGGACGATTCCAATCCGGCAGCTCCCGCCTGGAGGCCCGGGCCTTTTGCGAACTTTGGAGGCGGCAAGGCCTTCAAGCTGGCCAACGGGCGCATCTTCAAGCTGTCCTTGGTCAATAGGTCCGACGAAAACGGTTATCAGGCCGAGGTGGCAGACCGGCGGTTCACCGCCTGGACAAAGCTCCCGCCCATGCCGAAGGTCAAGTTGCCGAAAATCAAGGGCAACGAGCTGCGCAGGGCTCATGTCAACAATGTCGGCGTGATCGGGAATCGCGTCCTGATGCTCACTGACAAGGACATGACGATCGCCTGGGACGACGACAGGCAGGCGTGGCTTGTCTGGAAGGACTGGCCCGCTCGGGCCGGCAAGGACACTCCGCTGTCGGTGACAGCGAGCCCGAATCCAGGGCGGGCTTTCGTTCGATATCGGGAGTCGTTTGCGACCCTCCCGATGCCCCGCAAGTGAGAGTTGACGTCACTGCTGCTGGCGGCTGCGCGTCGATTTGTCACATCAGGGCGTCGCCGCCACCCAGCGGTCATCCACCAACAGCTCATGCGGTGTGAACTGGGCCTTGTAGGCCATCTTGTGGCTCTCGCGGATCCAGTAGCCGAGGTAGGTGTAGCGGAGCTTGAGCAGCCTGGTCTGCTCGATCTGCCACAGCACGTTGTAGGTGCCGTAGCTCTTGTGCGGCTCGGGTTCGTAGAAGGTGTAGACCGCGGAGAGGCCGTCGTTGAGGATGTCGAGGATGGACACCATCTTGAGCGTGCCGAGGCCGCGTCCGTCCTCGGGCGGTTCGCGGAATTCCACGAGGCGCGAGTTGACGCGGCTTTGCAGCAGGAACTGGGTGTACTGGTCCACGCTGTCGTTGTCCATCCCGCCGCCGCTGTGACGGCCGGTCTGGTAGCGCAGGTACAGGTCGTAGTGCTCGGGCACGAAGCACAGCCGCAGCACCCGGGCCTTGAGGTGGGCGTGGGCCTTCCACGCGCGGCGTTGGCTGCGGTTGGGCTGGAAGGTGTTCACCGGCACGCGCAGCGGCACGCAGGCCTTGCACCCGTCGCAGAACGGGCGGTATGTGAAGAGGCCGCTGCGGCGAAAGCCATTGGCCACGAGCCCCGAATACGCATCGGCATGAATCAGATGGCTGGGCGTGGCCACTTGCGAGCGCGCCATGCGGTCGGGCAGGTAGCTGCACGGGTAGGGCGCCGTCGCATAGAACTGAAGCGAGGCGAGGGGGAGCTCCTTGGGGTGGGTCACGGGCCGGTGTCCTCGGAGTGCGTGTCGGTGGGGCCGTCCAGCAGGTCCCACATCGATGCATCATAGGACCAATCCGGAATCGGCGCCCCTCCCACGCGCGGGGGAAGTTCACGCTCGAATTGCGCGCGAGGAATCTCCCGGCCGCCGAGCGATGCGAGGTGGCCGGTCCGCTGCTGGCAGTCGATCAGGTCGACGCCGTGGGCACGGCAAAAGCACACGAGGGCGCTGAACGCGATCTTGGAGGCGTCCGTGCGGCGGGAGAACATGGATTCGCCGAACACCATGCGCCCGACGTTGACGACGTACAGGCCGCCCACCAGCTCGTCGTCGATCCAGGTCTCCACGCTGTGGGTCATGCCGAGTTCGTGCCAGCGGCAATAGGCCTCGATCATGTCGGGCACGATCCACGTGCCCGCCTGCCCCTCCCGTGGCGCACGGGCGCAGGCGGTGATCACGGCGCGAAAATCGCTGTCGATGCGCACCTCCCGGCCGGGCGTGCGGGCGAACTTTCGCACGGTCTTGCGCAGGGAATGCGACAGGCGGAACTCGTCCACATAGAGCACCATGCGCGGATCGGGGGACCACCAGAGCACGGGCTGGTCTTCCCCGTACCAGGGGAAGACGCCCTTGCCATAGGCCTCTCGCAAGCGGCTTGGAGACAGTTCGCCGCCGGCGGCCAGCAGGCCGGGGGCTTCCGAGCCTTCCGGCATGGCGGTGCGGGGCTCGGGCAGGGGGTCGCCGGCATCGTGCAGCCAGGGGATCACGGGGTGCCTCCCGCCTGCTGCACGGGGAAGGGGAAGAAGGGGGGGGCGACACGCCCAGGCACACGGCCTGCGGCACGGGAGAGCAAGGGGAGGGGGGCGAGGGCGTCCATCGACAACGATGGTAGCGTGGCCTCTCGACCGACGGGGGCAAATCGGTATTCGTCCGCGGGTGGGACGCGTTTGCGGCGCCGCCGGCCGGACGGCATTACCTAAGTCACGCGCTGCCCCTCGGGGGCGCCGGTATTCTCCAACCGGCTCGATCACGCCCGCCGCATGGCGGGGGCGTGCCTGCCTGCCTTCGATTTCGAACCGGTTCCGCACTTCCCATGCACCTCCACCGATCCGCCATCTCCCGAACCACCCGTGTGCGTGCCGCCGGCCTGGCCGCGGCGTTGCTGGCGCTCGCGCTGGCAGGCTGCGGCTCGGCGCCTGTCCCGGCGCTGTTGCCGCCGGCCAAGACCACGCTGGTGTCCACCACCATCGTGGGCTCCAATGTGAACCCCGATGGCCGCAAGCGTCCGTCGCCGGTGATCGTGCGGTTGTACGAGCTGAAATCGACGGCGCTCTTCGAATCCACCGATTTCGTCACGTTGTTCGACAAGGATCAGGCGGCGCTGGGCGCCGAGCTGCTGTCGCGTGAGGAATTCGTGCTGCGGCCCGACGACGTGAAGGCGGTCAACAAGACGCTGTCTTCGGAGGCCAAGTACATCGGCGTGGTGGCGGCATTCCGTGACCTGGAGCGCGCCCGCTGGCGCGTGGCCGCCCCGGTGGTGGCCAACAAGACGAACACCATGAAGATCAAGATCGACGACGTCAACGTGACGATCACCCGCGATGAGTGACCTGCGGCCACCCCTTCGCCTCCCTTTTTCCGAAGCAATCCAGGGTTTTGCAACATGAGCTGGCGCGCCAAAGTCGTCTGGTCCTCGGGGATGTTCCTGCAGCCCCACCACTTCCAGCAGGAAACGCGCTACCTCGAGCGGCTCGTGGATGCGCGGGTGCGCAGCCTGTCGCCGTTCGCCTGGGGGTTCTCGGAGCTTGAACTTGACGAGGGCCTGCTTGCCCTGGGCAAGATCGGGCTCGCCCGGGCAAGCGGCCTGCTGCCCGACGGCACGCCGTTCTCGCTGCCGCAGCTCGACCCCCTGCCGCCGCCCCTCGACATTTCCCCCGACGTCAAAGGCGAGGTGATCTACCTTGCCATCCCGCTGCAGCGTGAAGGCCTCAATGAGGTGGACTTCGGCACGGGCCAGGGCGACGGCGAATTGAGCCGCTTCGAGGCCGAGGAGGAAGACGTCCGCGACAACACGGATGCCTCTGACGAGCCCACCACCATCCAGACGGGGCGCCTGCGACTGCGCCTGGTGCGCGCGAAGGAGGCGACGGAGGCCTATGCGCTGCTGGGGGTGGCGCTGGTGGCCGAACGCCGCAGCGACGGCCAGGTCACGCTCGATCGGCTCTACATCCCGCCGCAGACGGGCATCGATGCGACCGCGCAGCTGTCGGCCAGTGCCTCGCTGCTGCATGGCCTCGTGCTGCAGCGCGCACAGGCGCTCGCCGCACGCATGGGGCAGCTCAGCAGCGGGGTGTCGGAGCTGGCCGATTTCCTGATGCTGCAAACGCTCAACCGCAACGAACCCATCTTCAGCCAGCACATCGCCACGCCCAACGCCCATCCGCGCGAACTGCACCGCGACTGCCTGCGCCTGGCCGGGGACCTGGCCACGCTGTCGACCAACACGCGCCGCCCGCCCGTGTTCCCGCCCTACAAGCACGACGACCTGCGCGGCACGTTCACGCCCGTGTTCGATCAACTGCGGCGCATGCTGACTTCGGTGCTCGAACAGAACGCGTTGCAGATCGACCTCGTGGACCGCAAGTACGGCGTGCGCACGGCGGTCGTCAACGACCTGGAGCTCGTTCGCAACGGCACCTTCGTGCTGGCCGTCAACGCGCAGATGCCGGGTGATCAGCTGCGTCAACGCTTCCCGGCGCAGACGAAGATGGGGCCGGTCGACAAGATCCGCGACCTCGTCAACCTGCAGCTGCCGGGCATTGCCCTGCGTTCGCTGCCGGTGGCGCCGCGCCAGCTGCCGTTCCATGCGGGCTTCTTCTATTTCGAGCTCGACGGCACGTCCGACCTGTGGAAGCAGATCGAGCAGAACGGCAACATGGCCATGCATGTGTCCGGCGATTTCCCGGGCCTGGAACTCGAGCTGTGGGCCATTCGCAAATGAACGACGACACGGTGTCCGGCGGGGCCGCTGGACGCCGGTGACCTGAAAGCCAGTCATGAGCACATCGACCCCGGACGATCCGTTTGCCGAGCACGACAACGGGCGCACCTTCATCATGCCCACCCCGGGCGGGCGAGGCGCCGTGCCCGCCACGGCGGCGCCGCGCCAGGCGGTTCCGACGGGCCCCGACGTGGCGGCCGACATCGGCCTGCCCGAGACCGGGCTCAATGCACTCGTGGCGCTGGCCAACCCGCTGCTGGCCCTGGTGCCGCAGATCCGTTCCACCACCCGTCTGACCGACCCCGGGGCGCTGCGTGAATCCATCGCACAGGGCCTGCGCGAGTTCGAAGCGCAGGCGCGCGCACGCAACGTGGCGCCCGAGCGGGTGCTCGCGGCACGCTACGTGCTGTGCACGCTGCTCGACGAGGTGGCCGCCAGCATGCCGTGGGGCGCCTCCGGGCAGTGGGGCCGCCACAGCCTGCTCGCCATGTTCCACAACGAGACGAACGGCGGCGAAAAGGTCTTCCAGTTGATGGCCAAGCTGGCGGAGAACGCGGGTGCGAACCGTGATCTGCTCGAACTGATCTACGCGGCCTTGTGCCTGGGGTTCGAAGGGCGTTACCGCGTCGTGGACGGCGGCCGCGCGCAGCTCGAGGCCGTGCGCGAGCGGCTTGCCCAGATCGTGCGCCGCGAACGCGGCGATTACACACCCGCCCTCGCGCAGAACTGGCGCGGGGAAAAACCGCCGCGCCGCACGCTGCTCACCTGGCTGCCGCTGTGGGTCACGGGCGCTGTGGTGTCGCTGCTGCTGCTGGGCATCTACTGGTTCCTCTCCGCACGCCTCAGTGCGGCCTCCGACCCGGTGTTCGCGCAGATCCAGGAATTGCGGCTGCTGCCGCCCACGCCATCCGTCAAGATTCCGGCGGCCACCCCGCGGCTCGCGCAATTCCTGGTCAACGAGATCAAGGCCGACCTCGTCGCGGTGCGCGATGAGGTGGACCGCAGTGTCGTCACGATCCGTGGCGACGGCCTCTTCGCTCCGGCGAGCGCCTCGCTGACCCCTGAGCGCCAGGCCTTGATGAAGCGCATCGCCGATGCGCTCGCCAAGGTGCCGGGTGCGGTGGTGGTCACGGGCCACACCGACAACATCCGCATCCACACCGCGCAGTTCCCGTCGAACTGGCATCTTTCCGAGGAACGGGCGAAAACCGTGCGGGACATCCTGCAGGCCGATGGCGTCACGCCCGACCGCCTGCGGGCCGAAGGCCGTGCCGACGGCGAGCCGGTGGCCAGCAACGACACCCCGGCCAACCGCGCGCTGAACCGGCGCGTGGAGATCACGCTGTTCGTGCCGCGCACGGGCGCGCAGTCCGCTGCTGCCGCGGCCCAGGGAGCCGCCCAATGAAAAAGATCTTCTCACTGCTGTTCAACGCGTGGCTGCTGCTGGTGCTCGGCCTGGCGGCCCTGGCCATCGTCATCTGGATCGTAGGGCCGCTCGTGGCCATCGGCACGGTGCGTCCGCTCGAAAGCGAGGGTTCGCGCTGGCTGCTGATCGGCGCCATCGTGGTGATCGTCGCGCTGCGCAAGGCGTGGCAGTTCTGGCGCGCCCGTCAGGCCAACGACAAGGTCGTCGACCAGCTGATCGCGCCGGCCAAGGCCGCGGCCAATGACCCGGCAGATGCTGAACTGAAAACGCTCGGCGAGCGCTTCGCCACCGCGCTGGAGACCCTCAAGCGCGCCAAGTTCGACCAGGGCAAGACCGGCCTGGCCGGGGCCTGGAGCGGCTTGTCCTCGCGCGTGGGCAAGCGCTACCTGTACGAGCTGCCGTGGTACGTGATCATCGGTGCGCCGGGCTCCGGCAAGACCACCGCCCTCGTCAACTCGGGCCTGAAGTTCCCGCTGGCCGAATCGATGGGCGAGCACGCCGTGCGTGGCGTGGGCGGCACCCGCAACTGCGACTGGTGGTTCACCGACCAGGCCGTGCTGATCGACACCGCCGGCCGCTACACCACCCAGGACAGCCACAAGGCCGCCGACAGCAAGGCCTGGGAAGGTTTCCTCGACCTGCTGAAGAACGCCCGCCCGCGCCAACCGCTCAACGGGGTGCTCGTGACCGTCTCCGTCACGGACCTGCTGACCCGCAATGCGGCCGAACGGGCGCAGCACGCCGCCGCGGTGCGCCAGCGCGTGCAGGAGCTGCACCAGCAACTGGGCATTCGCTTTCCCATTTACCTGCTCGTGACCAAGTGCGACCTGCTTTCCGGGTTCATGGAAACACTGGGCGAGGTCGACAAGGACACCCGGGCCACCCCCTGGGGCATGACGTTCAAGCTCGACCGCGAGCAGCGCACCGACCTGGCCGCCTTCGGCCCGGAGTTCGACCTGCTCGAGAAGCGCCTCACCGACGGGCTGGTCGACCGGCTGCAGCTGGAACGCGATCCCCAGCGCCGCGCCCGCATCTACGGCTTCCCGCAGCAGTTCGAGGCGCTGCGCGGTTTGCTCAAGGACTACCTGGACCAGGTGTTCTCGCCTTCGCAGTTCGAGGCCCATCCGCTGCTGCGCGGGGTGTATTTCGTCAGCGGCACGCAGGAAGGCACGCCGATCGATCGCATGCTGGGGCGCATCGCGCGCACGTACCGCCTCGAGCGCACCGTCGTGCCGCCCAACCAGTCGAGCGGCCGCAGCTTCTTCCTCGGCCGCTTGCTCAGCGACGTGGTGTTCGCCGAAAGCGCGCTGGCCGGCACCAACCTCAAATGGGAGCGTCGCCGCGGCTGGCTGGCGGTGGGGGCGTATGCGTTCATCGGCCTGTTCGCAGTGGCCGCGCTCATCGCATGGAGCACGAGCTACGTCAACAACCAGGACTACGTTGCCAAAGTGGGCCGCACGGTCAACGATGTGCGCACGCTGCTGCAGTCCACACCGAACCGGGCGTCGGCCGATGTGCTGGTGCTGCTGCCCGCGCTCGAGGCCACGCGCGATCTGGCGCGCGCCGGGATCGGCGATTCGGTGCCTGTTTCTTACGGCTTCGGCCTGTACCAGGGGCGCAAGCTCGATTCGGCCTCACAACAGGCTTACCGCCGCATGCTGATCGATGCGGTGTTGCCGCGCATCGCACTCGGCATCGAGGAGCGCCTGAAGACCGGGCTGGACAATCCCGAGCTGCAGTATGAGGCGCTGAAGGCCTACGTGATGCTGTACGACCCGTCCCGCTTCGACGCGGCGGCGCTGAAGCTGTACGTGCTGGCCGATTGGGAAATGAACCTGCCGAGGTCGGTCACCACCGAACAGCGGGCCGCGCTCGAATCGCACCTCGATGCGCTGCTGGACGAAGGTCAGGCCGTGTCGCCGCTGCCCGAGGATCGCGCGCTCGTGGCGCAAACTCGCGCGCGCCTCGTTTCCTCGCCGCTCACCGAACGCATCTACCGGCGCCTCAAGCGCCAGGGCGTGGGGGCCGACGTGCCCGATTTCACGATCGCCAAGGCCGCCGGCCCCGCCGCCGCGCTGGTGTTCACCCGGGCAAGCGGCCAGCCGCTCACGAAAGGCGTGCCGGGCCTGTTCACGCACGAGGGATACCACAAGGGTTTCCAGCGCGAGGTGGATCGTGTGGCGCGCCAACTGGCGGACGAGGAGGGGTGGGTGCTGGGCGTCAACGATGCCGGTCGCCAGAGCTCCCTGCGCAACGCCGAGGTGTTGCAGCAGCTGTCCAACGAAGTGCGACGCCTGTACCTGACCGACTACGCGGCCACCTGGGAGCAGTTCATCGGCGATGTGCGCATGCTGCCCACGAGCAACCTCGCCCAGGCGGTGCAGATGTCCCGGGTGCTGTCGGCGCCGGACAACCCGCTCGTGCCGCTGATGCGGGCCATGTCCCGTGAAACCACCCTCACCGAGAACAACGATGTGGCGGCGAAGGCCGAGAACACCGCGCGGGATGCGGTGAACCGTTCACGCGAGGAACTGCTGCGCCTGATCGGCAACAACCGGGCGCCCAGCGCCTCCCCGCTGCCGCCGGGCGCCAAGATCGAGAGCATCGTGGACGATCGCTTCGTTGCGTTGCGCAATTTCGTGACCACCCAAGGCGACAAGGGCCCTGCACCGATCGATTCCGCCGTGAGCCTGATCGGCGAGGTCTACACGCAGCTCAATGCGTCGGACACCGCGGTGAAGGCGGGCAACGTTCCGCCGCCTTCGGACGTGCCGAACAAGGTGAAGGCCGAGGCGGCCCGGCTGCCCGAGCCGGCGCGCTCGCTGATGAACACCTTGTCGGTCAGCGGCACGCGGGCTGCACTCGATGGCACGCGCAGCAACCTCGGCAACGCGCTGCGTGCCGAGGTGGGCGACTTCTGCCGCCAGGCCATCAGCGGGCGCTATCCGTTCGACCGCAATGCCTCCCGCGATGTCACCACGGAAGACTTCGCGCGCGTCTTTGCACCGGGCGGGCTTTTCGATGCCTACTTCCAGAAGAACCTGGCGAACTTCGTCAACACCAACACGAAGCCCTGGAGCTTCAAATCGATCGATGGGGCGTCGATGGGCGGTGACACCGCCACGCTCGCGCAGTTCCAGAATGCGGCGGTGATCCGTGACACCTTCTTCCGCGCTGGGGGCAACACGCCGGGCCTGCGCCTGGATTTCAAGCCCATGGAGATGGATGCCACCATCACCCAGTTCACCCTCGACATCGACGGCCAGGTGGTGAAGTACGCCCATGGCCCGCAGATCCCCATGACCGTGCAGTGGCCGGGCCCGCGCGGCACGGGACAGGTGCGGCTGGCGCTGCAGCCGGTGTCCACGAACGGAGGGCTGTCGGGCGCTGTCAACGAGGGGCCGTGGGCGCTCTTCAAGCTGTTCGATCGCCAGCTGATCGAGCCCGCCGGTTCGCCCGAGCGGTTCAAGACCACGTTCACCATCGACGGCCGCAAGGCGGTGTTCGTCGTGACCGCCAGCAGCGTGCGCAACCCGTTCCGCCTGCCGGAGTTGCAGAACTTCAGCTGCCCGGGGCGCCTGTGAGCGACGGTGCGTTCGGCGATCTGCTCGACGGCTTGAGCACCCACGATGGTGGGTCTGCGGGCTGGTTCGGCAAGCTGGCCTCGCTCGGCGATTTCGCGCATCGCCGCCTGCCGCGCACCTTCGTCGATGTCCTCGACGACTGGCTGTCGAAGGGCATGGAGGCGAGCCGCGCGCAACTCGGGGACGAATGGCTCGATGTGTACCTGACCGGGCCGCTGTGGCGTTTCGCCCTGTCCCCGGGCGTGGTCGACGCGCGCTGGTGGTTCGGCGTGATGATGCCCAGCGTGGACAAGGTGGGGCGGTATTTCCCCCTGGTGGTGGCCCGTGGCGCGCCCATGGCACCCGAGTCGGCCGCCGGCGTGGCAGGGCTGGATGCCTGGTACCGGCAGGTCTCCGCTGCCGTGCTCGACACGCTGCAGCCGCAGGCCACGATCGACACCTTCGAGACGGCCCTGGCCGGTGCACCGGTCTGGCCCGAGACGCTGCCCGAACGCCGGCCGGACGTGGCGCATCTTCCCGGGCGGGACCGCTATCGGCTCGACGGTGACGCGGCGCTGGCCCAATGGGTGGCTGGCATTGGCCTGCGCGAGGCGACGCTGGTGTGTGCTGGCAAGAGCCTGTGGTGGCCCGACCATGCCCACACGGCCGACGCGAGCCTGAGCATCTGCAACGGCCTGCCCGGGCCCGACCAATTCGCGCTGCTGCTCGAAGGCGAGTGGTGAGATCGCTGCCGATGCCATGAACACGCCGTCCCGCCCACCGACCCCGCCTGGAAACGGTCCGGAGGCGTCGGCGCGCGGGGATCTGGCGCCGTCCTGCGCGGTTCCTTTGCCCGCAGGCCATGTGCTCCAGAAGTACGTGATCGAGGGCGTGATCGCGACGGGAGCGTTGGGCATCGTCTACCTCGCGCGTTCACGCGCGAGTGGCAAAGAGGTGGCGATCGAGGAGTACATGCCCTCGGCACTTGCGTCTCGCCTGGAGGGCGGTCGGGTGTCGGTGCGGTCGGAGTGTGACCGCGACCGGTTCGAACTGGGCCGCCGCAGCTTCGTCCATGATGCCCAATGGCTCGCCGCATTCGACCAGCCCGCGCTCGTGAAGGTGCATCGCGTCTGGGAGCAGAACGGCACCGCGTACAAGGCCATGCCGCGTTACCAGGGCACGACGCTCGCAAGATGGTTGCACGAACAAGGTTCGCCATCCGAGCCGTGGCTGCTGGCCCTGCTGCAACCCCTTGTCGACGCGCTGGAGGTGATGCATCAGGACTGCTGCTACCACCTCGATGTCACGCCCGACAACATCCTGCTGCTGCAACTGCCGGCGACCGAGGTGCCCTCCGTGCGTCCGCTGTTGCTCGATGGCGGGGGGGCCTGCCGCACGATCATCGATCCGGGGCAGGGCGGTGCAGCCCAGTCCCCGTATGCGGCCATCGAACTGGCCGACACTTCAGCATCGCTGGAACAAGGGGCCTGGACGGACGTCTACGCGCTGTGCGGCGTGCTGTATACCGCCGTCACCGGCCGGCCACCGATGCCATCTGCCAGCCGCATGGACCACGATGGCATGGTGCCGGCGGTAGAGGCCGGCGCGGGGCGCTATTCACCCGAGCTGCTGGCAGCCATCGATGCCGGGCTGTCCGTGCGGCCGGAACAGCGTCCCCAGGACATGGCCGCGTTGCGTGCGCTCATCGGGTCCATCGGCTCGCCGTCGAGTCAGCGCCCCGACCAGAGCAGCGCGTCAATGCCGGTGGTCGATCGGCCACTTCCGCCATCGCCTCCGAGCAAGGTCGAAGGTCCGGCGGCGTCGGTGACGGTTGCGACGACCTCGCGCGTGATGAACAAACCGCTGCTGGTCGTTGGCGTGTTGGCGGTGCTGCTGGCAGCGGCAGGGGGCTGTTGGATGCTCGGCCCGAGAGCGTCTGGGGCGCGGCCGGGATCGGTGCGTCCGGCATCGCCGGAACGGTCCACGGCAGCCGGTGCGCTGCAAGACATCGTGCGCCATGCCGATCCGCATCTGGAGGTCACGGCGGTGGCCGACAAGTCTCCGCTGCACAACGGCATGGACCGACTGCGGATTCGCGTCACCACGCGGGAGTCCGGCTACCTCTACGTTTTTTCCAATGGCACCGACGGCACCCGCTTGCGCCTGCTGTTCCCGAACGCACCGGATCAGAACAATCGGATCGAGGCGAATGCCGACGCGGTGTTGCCGAGCCTGCCTTCGGCCATCCCTTCGGATGGGTCGCTGGGCGCGAACCATCTGGTGGCCGTCGTCTCCCCCCATCCGCGCGACCTGAGCCCTGCGGGCCTGCGCCCGGTGGACGGTGGCGTGGCCGAGCTCGATCTGGCCCAGGCGGAGCGGCTCTGGGGAGCACGAGCCGGAGGCGCAAGTCCGTTCGTGGGTGGGGTCGTGTGCGCAGCCCAAGCGGTCTGCGACATGGGGTATGGCGCAAGCCGGGTCGAGGTCGAGCAAGTGGCCGGGGGAGACAGTCAGCATGGCACAGGCACAGGCAGGTGAGGGCACGGCGATCGCACCTCGCGGTTTGAAGACGCTGGTGCGCCGCGTGCGGCACCTTGGGGGTACCGCGGCGCTGTTGATCGCGGCTTCGGCGCAGGCGCAGTCCGGCGCGTGCGAGCAGCTCAAACGTTCACTGGCCGAGCGCCTGCAGGGCGACCCGCGCAGCTACAGCCTGGAGGTCGTGCCGTCCGGCACGCCCCTGCCTCGAGGCGGCAAGTTCATCGGGAGCTGCGAGGGAGGCGCGAGGAAAATCCTGTACCGGAGAGGCGCGGCCGGTGAGCCGGCGTCTTCGCCGGTGGCGCCGGCGCTCGATGTCGAAGTGGCTGCGCCGAGGCCTGTTGCGACACCTGGCGCTGCACCGCTTCCCGCGGCCACTGCTTCTGGCCCCGTGACGGCCGCTCACGCCAATGCACCGCACGGTGGGGAGCCGGTCTCGCTGGAGCCGGCAGCGTCCGGGCTGCCTCCGAAGTCCATGGCCGGGTGGTCATCAGCCGTCTTCCGGTCTGGGGCCCGGTACTGGCCCTGGCTCCTGGCGTTGCTGCTGGTGCCCATGGCGTGGATCGCCTGGGCCTGGTGGTCGCATCACCGGGCGTACGACGCTGCGGGGTTGCCGCGCGGCCCGCGCCTTCGATACCGCTGAGTTGGAGCGAAACGAACAAACGGGTGAAGCATGCAGGTAGACGGTGCAGGGTTCATTTCAATTGAGAAAGGCGCACATGTACTCTCGCCGAACTTTTCCGCTGGCAATCCTGGCACTCTTGGGCAGTCAAGGCGCCCTGGCCGACGACTTCGCCCGAAGGCTCGTGGAAGCCGCCCGCAAACGAACGCTGCGTCGAGAGACGTACGATGGCTCCTATCGAAGGATCGGCTACCCCCTTGGCGATGTTCCAGACGAGCTGGGCGTGTGCACCGATCTCGTGATTCGTGCCTACCGCAGTCAGGGCATCGATCTCCAGGTGCTGGTGCATGAGGACATGACCAGAAGCTTTCGGTCCTATCCCACGACGTGGGGCATGAAGCATCCGGATCGCAACATCGATCATCGGCGCGTCCCCAACCTGCAAGCATTCCTGGCGCGCAAAGGCACGGCATACCCGGTCAGCCCGTCGCCCGAAGCCTATCGGGCAGGAGCGCTTGTCACCTGGCGTCTTCCTGGCAACCTGCCTCACATCGGTATCGTGTCCGACCGGCTCGTGAAAGGTACCCGACGGCCCTTGATCATTCACAACATCGGCGCCGGTCCGGTCGAAGATGACATCCTCTTCAGCTATCCCATCACGGGCCACTACCGTTATCCGAAATGATGCATGTACCTGAACCCGCACCGCGTGCGATGAAAGCGGTCATTGCGTCATTCTTCTTCGCTTCGCTTGCGTGGACAGCGCCGGGAACGGCGGCCGAATCGCCCATGGCAGGCACCTGGAAGGTGAAGTTCAGGTGCGTGAAGGTGGGGAGCCAGAACTGCATGCCCGAGTGGTTCTCGCTGCGGCTGTTCGTCAACGACGGCAGGCTCTGCGGAACGCATGTCTCGGTCACACGGGGCGGAAACAAGGTCGACGAAATCGGAGGGGAAGAGCCCAGCCTGACCGGCCGGGTGTCCGGCAACACGGCGACGGTGACCTTCCGCAGTTCTTTCGACGGTCAGGGCAAAGCTGCGATCACTTTGAGCCGGGGGCAGTTGCGATGGCAGATCCTGGAACAAGAGGGTGAGCACTGGTTGCCATCCGACGTGACATTGCGGCGAGTGCGAAGTACTTCATGGGGATCTCAGCTCCATTGCAGGGGTTCCCAATGACACCTGAGGCAGGAACACTCCCCAGACAGCGCCATCACCCCATGCGATCCCTTTCTTCAATTGCCCTTTTGATCGTCTCAGTGCTTGTCCTGCAGGCACCCGGTGCCGCTCATGCAACGGAGCCGCTCGTGGACCGGGTGGAAATCCAGGGCCTCCAAGGCCGTCTCCACGACGCCAAGCGCGGTTTGCTGGACCTGCCCCATTCTGAACGGCTGCGCGCCATGGTCTTGCAGGAGCGCTGCACCGCCATCGGAGGCCCGCGCGGCAAGTACCGAATTGCAAACGGACAGCTATGGCTTCAAGGCCTGTACCGTTGCGGTGGCGATGTGGACCTTCGCGATGTTTATCCGGACAGCCGGGGCCCGATGCTCGCAACATGGGTCACCGGTGAACTGGTGGCAGAACTCGGCAGGTTCGTCTGTCATGCAACCGATGGAACTTCCGTGTTCGAGAAATCGGCCCGCATCACGGTCGAAAGCGGAAAGGTCACCGCATTGAACTATGACGCCCCAGTGCCGGCGAAGGCATGTGCTCGCAGTGCGCCCTGACTGTTGCTTCGAGCCATTTGGTCATGTTCCTCTCGTCCTGCATGTACCGCGCATGAACCGTGCTGATGCCATCCTGGCGAAAGCAAGCAACCCACTGCACCAGTGGGCACCGGCTTCCGCCGGTGTGACAGAGAGTAGAGTGGTGACATTTTTTCGAGCACCCGCTGTCATACCGGCGAACGCCGGTACCCATTGATCCAACGACCACAACTGCCCGGAGCTACAAAAGAGCAAGAGGCGAGCGAGCAAAGCGAGCAACGCCCCGCAGCGCGCGCGACAGGCAGGCGAGCAAAGCGAAGCCGCACATCAAGCCAACCGCGAGGCCGGCTCTGCCGGCCGACCCGGGGTCGCCCCCCGGGGGCAGGAGGCGCCAGCCGACTGGGGGGCGCTATTTTTCTTTCACGATGAGCCAGGCGCCGTCGATCAGTTTCCACGTGAGCGTCTTGTCCGTGGCCTCGGTCGACGATGCCCCCCGATGGACCTGCCTGAAGCGTGTTTCCACCGTGGTGCGATCGATCACCGTCGCCCGCGGGTTCTCGATGGTCACGCTCAGCGGTCCGGGTTGCGAGAGTGCGGCACGGCGCCCGGTGCGCCATTGGTCGAGGGTGCCGGTCTCGGGTTTGAACACGGGGGCGTAGAACGACAGGTGGCGCGCCGCGTCCTTGGCCTGCCAGGCTGCGGCCCATTCGGCCACGCGCTGCAGCACCACGGTGGTGACCGGCGCGGCGGCCTGTGGCATCACCGGCGCAGGCACGGGCGTCGCGGGGGGCGTCATCGCCGCGGCACGCTGGCGCAGGGCCGTGGTGTCCATCGTCAACGTGGGCACGGCCTCGGCCGGGCAACGGCCCGGCGCATCGTCGCCCGCAACCCAGCCGTCGGCATCTTCGGGCGCGGGCGGCGCGGTGTCGGGCCGCATGAGGCCCAGGGTGGGGGCCAGCTGGTGGATGGCCGCATGCGTGCGCAGGTAGGCGATGCTGAGGTCGTACTCGGCGTTGGCATAGGAGCGCAAGGCGGTGTACAGCTCGTTTTCCGAGTTCAACAGATCGAGCAGGCTGCGCTGACCGATGTCGAACTGCTGGCGGTAGGCGTCGCGGGCCTTGGAGATCGCAATGGTGTTGCGGTCCAGGTAAGTGAGCTGGTCGACCAGCTTGCGGGTGTCGTTGTAGGCGATGGACACCGTTTGGCGCACGTCACGGCAGGCTTTGTCGCGCAAATCTGCGGCCTGGTTGACGAGGTTGGCTTGCTGGCGCACCCGGGCGACGTCGGCACCGCCGTTGAACAGGTTCCAGTTCAGCACGATCTCGGCGGTGCTGTCGTTGCGCTGATCGCGTACGCCATCGAGGTTTCGGCCTGCGCCGCCGCGCAGGCGCGCCTCCAGCTTCGGCTGGTAGCTGCTTTCCCGCACGGACACGAGGACACGGGCGGCACGCAGGCTTTCGACGGTGGCGCTGATCGCCGGGCTGCGGCGGATGGCTTCGTCTGCGGCGGCGTTGGCCGTGGGGGGCAGGCCGGCCTTGAAATCGGCCGGCTGGGGCAATGAGGCCGGAGGCACTTCGCCCACCAGGCGCTGGTAGCGCGCGGAGACGTCGTGCAAGTTGGAGATTTCCGTGTTCAGGTTCGATTCGGCCAGCGCGACACGGGCGCCGGCCTGTTCCAGATCGACCCCGCGCCCCACACCGGCCTTGAACCGCGACTGGATCTGGTTGTAGGCGGCCTGGTGCTGCACGAAATTGTCCTCGGCCAGCTGGACGAGGCGGCGGTACCGCAGCACGTCGTAGTAGGTGCGGGCCGCCTCGAGGGCGGTCTGTTCGGTGATGTCCACCACCTCGAAATAGCGGGCGAGCCGCTCGTGGCTCAGGCGCCCGACATCGTTGCGGGTGGCCAGCCCATCCCACAGCAGCTGGGTCAGCGTGAGTGAGGCGCCGGTTCGCGTCATCGATTGGCTTTCCGGGGTGCGGCCGTCGATGCGATCGCGGGCGCGGCCACCGTTCGCGTTGAGGTCGAGACGCGGGTAATAGCCGCCCCGTGCAGCGTCCACGGCATCGGCGGACGCGCGATAGGCGTTGAAGCGCGCCGTGACCTCGGGATTGGCGTTGATTGCCTTCTGGACGGCTGCTTTCAGCGGGGCCTGGTCGTCCACTTGCGCGTGCGCCGTCGTGGCGCAAACCAGGGCGATGGTGGAGAGCAGGGCCGTGTTTCTTGAAAGCATCTCGATCCTAGGGGCAGTGAAGTCGCCTCCCGCGGGAGACTCGTGGAGTGTAGTGAGCGGCCCTGCGATGGCTGGTCTGCAACGACAAATTGCCTGGCAGTAAATCACGCAATGCGCTTGTCGTTCGCGAGCAATTTCTAACACAGCGTCAAGGCCGCGGCGGATAACCCCTCAAGGGCACCTCGAATATGACGACAACCCGGTGCAGTGCTCCACGCTATGCGGCACTGATGGATCTGCGCGCATCAGCACCGCATCGCCTGGAACACTGCACCAGAGGGGGCACCCTGTCCCCCAGGGAGACTTGTGCGCCGAACCGACCCGCTCCGTCCCTTGCCGACCGTGCCGCCGGATGCCGGGGTTGCGGCGTGGGCGCGACGCATGCTCGTGGCGGCGATGCTCATCCTGCTGGGGCCTGTCACCGGGCTGCGGGCCTGGGACGTGGACCGCATGACCGAGGCCGCGCGGCGGGCCGGCCCGCGTGCGGTGGCCGGGGTGCAGGCACTGCAGCAGGTGGTGGCAGCTGCCACGCCGCTTGACGATGCCGGGCGCCTGCAGGCGATCAACCAGTTCTTCAACCGCCGCATCCTGTTCCGCGATGACCAACTGGTCTGGGGAGAGGTGGACCATTGGTCGAGCCCGCTGGAGACCTTGACCGTGGGGCAGGGCGATTGCGAGGACTTCGCCATCGCCAAGTACTTTTCCCTCATTGCGATGGGCATGGCGCCAGCGAAACTGCGCCTGGTGTACGTGCGCGCGCAGGTGGGCGGACCGCAAGGCGTGGTGCAGGCACACATGGTGCTGGCCTACCATCCCACTGCCGATGCGGAACCGTTGATCCTGGATAACCTGATGAGCGAGATCCGTCCGGCATCCCGCCGCCCGGATTTGGCGCCTGTTTTCAGTTTCAATGGGGACGGTTTGTGGCAGGGTGTAGGCAGCCAGACGGCCGGGGACCCGGTCGCGCGGCTGTCGCGCTGGCGAGAAGTGCTTGCGAAGGCGCGGGCCGAGGGGTTTCAATGAGTCGCATGAATCAAGAGGACACTGCATGTCGTTGATCCGCCAGATCTGGCTGTTGATGCTGGGCACCGTGCTGTTGGCGTTCCTCGGGAGCGTGACGGTGGCCGTTGAGTCCGCGCGCAACTACCTCGAGACGCAGTTGCAGCTCAAGAACGCCGACAACGCGACCTCGCTCGCTCTGGCGCTGTCGCAGCAAAAAGGCAACCAGGAACTGATGGACCTGATGATGTCGGCGCAGTTCGATACCGGCTTTTACCGGCGCATCCGGCTCCTGGGCAGCGACGGCAAGGAGAAGTTCGTCCGCAAGGCCGACATTGGCCCGGCCAAGGCGCCCGCCTGGTTCGTGAACCTGGTCTCCATCGAATCGCATCCGGGCGTGGCGCAGGTGTCCGATGGCTGGCGGGCACTGGGCCAGGTGGAGGTCGAGAGCCAGGTCGCGTTCGCGATCGACGAGCTGTGGAAGAGCAGCCTGCGTTCGGCCCTGGCGCTGGCCGTGGTGGGGCTCGTGGCGGGTGTGCTGGGCACGCTCGTGGTGCGCCGCATCCGCAAGCCGCTCGACAGCACGGTCGACCAGGCCCACGCGCTGGTCAAGGGCGAATTCATCACCGTGCAGGAACCGAATGTGCCGGAACTGCAGCGCCTGACGCGGGCGATGAACACGATGGTCGAACGTCTTCGCGTGGCCTTCCAGACCCAGACCGCGCAGCTCGATTCGCTGCACAAGCAGGCCAACTGCGATGCGTTGACCGGCCTGTCGAACCGTTCCCACTTTCTCGGGCTGCTCGGTGGAGCGCTGCAACGCGAGGATGGTGCCATCGATGGGGGCCTCATGCTGTTGCGCGTGCTGGACCTGGCCGGCATCAACCGCCTGCATGGCCATGCCGTGGCCGACCGCATGATCACCACCATCGCCCAATCGCTGCGGCCCTATGCCGAACGGGTGGACGGCTGTTTTCTCGGTCGCCTGAACGGCTCGGATTTCGCGCTGTACCTGCCGGTGCCCGGCGTGGCGCGCGAAACCGCGCAGGCGGTGGCCGATGCCCTGCGCCTCGTGCTGCCGTCCCTCGGGGCCGGGGCAGGGGTGGCGGTCGGTGCGGTGGAAGTACGGCGCGACATGTCGCTGGCCCTCGTGATGGGCACGGCCGACGCGGCGCTCGCCCGCGCCGAGAGCCACGGACCCTTCGCGGTGGAACTCGCGAGCGAGATCTCTCCGCCCATGGCACTGCTGGGCGAAGGCGCGTGGCGCCAACGCATCCGCGAGGCGCTGGTGCACGACCGGGTGCGCCTGATGGCCTTCCCCGTGGTCGACAGCAGGTACCAGCCCATCCACCTCGAATGCCCCCTGCGCATGCAACTGGAAGAGGGCGGCGTGCTGGAGCCGGCCGCCCGCTGGCTGCCGCTGGCCATGCGAAGCCGGTTGACCGTCGACGTCGATGAACGGGCCCTGGCCCTGGCGCTGATGGAGGCCACACGAGACGGCCAGTCACGCTGCGTGAACCTGTCCCCGGCCTCGCTCAGTGACAGCAGCTTTGCCCCCCGCTTGCGTGCCCTCCTGTGGGCGGCGCCGCGGGCCGCCCGCCTGATCTGGCTCGAGGTGGCCGAAGTGGCCGCGGTCGAACACTTCCATCTGCTGCAGGAACTCAGCCGCCAGCTGCGCCCCATCGGCGTGCGCATTGGGCTCGAACATGCAGGCGAACGGCTCGGGCAGATTCCCCGCCTGTTCGAGGCGGGGCTCGACTACATCAAGCTCGATGCGTCCGTGGTGCGCGGCGTCGGCGTGGATGAAAGCCGCGCGACCTTCGTGCGCGGCACCGTCACACTCCTGCACGGGCTTTCGCTTCAGGTGTTTGCCGAAGGGGTCGTCGATGAGATCGATGCCCAGCGGCTGTGGGAATGCGGGGTCGATGGGGCAACTGGGCCCTACATCAGTGGGAAGGTGGGCATGGGCGGGTGAGCGGGCTTCCCCCCGCTTTCCCCCCTCCCGGGGGCAAGAGGTCTACCTTGAGTTTCTCGCCGTGCAAGGGTTTTGTGCTGGCGCGTCGGCGCCGGGTCTCGGCCCGGCAGCCGACTTTCCTGTGCGCCCGGCACCTTGAAGGTGCCCGGCCTGCCATTCCCGCCGGGACTGGTTCTTATTTCACCGCACCGCCAGGCCGCTCGTAGTCGGAGCCGATGTGGGCTGGGACGACGTCCAACGAATCGGCACGCTGGAATGTCAGCGACATGTCCTGTGCGCCGGGCATGCTCAGGCGGATGCCTCGTTCGGCATGGTTCTTCAGCAGCACCCATTCCTGGCCCTGCAGGCGGACGACATAGTCGGTACGGCCAAGGGGGTCCTCGCGCACATCGGCCATCACGACCTTGCCATCCCAGGGGTGGTTGATGCCGAGAATCTTGATCAGTGCCTTGTCGCCCTTGGCAGAGGGTGCGATTTGGACTGTGAGTGTCTTGGGGCCAATGTAGGACTCGCCGTGGGCGGCCATCTCGAAGGGGGCTGCCGTGGCGGCCGCGGACAATGCGGTCAGCATCAGACCCAGGGCGATACGTGGGGTGTTCATGGTTCCTCTCTTGATTTTTACGGCGGACTCTACACCGTGAAAATCTTCTCAGGGGATCCGGAACCCGCCTGATTGAGGGGGCGCTTCCAGGCGTGGACTGCCTTGATGCGCACCAGCAGCGCACCGTCGGGCGAAAGCCGGGAGCCACCGCCTCAGTGGGCACCGGCGTCCACCGAAACGACAGAAAATGATTGGCGGGCGAGCAAAGCGAGCAACGCCCCATCACCCATGACAGGCAGGCAAGTGCAGCGGAGGCGCAGATCGTGCCTGGGTTTGCCGGCGGACTCGTGGAGCGCGAAGCGCGTGGGCGCGACGTCAGTGGGTGCCAAAACTTCTTGCCGTACGATGCGCCCGACCATGTGTTGCAGGGGCTTCGATCACACACCATCTTATGAACAAGACGTTGAAACCCTCCGTGCGGACGCCTGCCCCCATCGTGTGCCTGGTGGTCGGGCTCGCTGCGGCTCTCGGATCCGATGCCGCTCGTGCCGAGCCCTTCGAAACCTCGGGCTGGCGCATCGATGCCAAGGCCCTGTTGGCTGAACAAGCCCCCGAGGACGTGAAAGAGCTGGCGCGAACCCTTCGCTACACCAAGCCCATGGTGTGTTCCGTCGAGTATCAGCTTCCCATCGCCAGCATCGAACAGATGCTGATGATCCGGGTTCCCGATGGCTACGAGACCACCTGGTTCCTGTATCGGACCCGCGAGGAGGCCGTTGTGGTGCAGTTGTTGTCGGCGGCCCCGAACAAGGTCTTCTCCACCCGCTACCGCATCGTGCGACCGGTCGAATGGGATCGCGTGTTCGCCAAGTTCGCCGCCCATGAGCAACGTCGCCCTACGCCCCCGAGCGACGAGCGCCTTCAGCACGGATGGTTCTGGCCCCGCGGTTACCAGGGTGTCGTCAGCGTCTACGACCGTGAACGCACGCGGGAGTATTTGCTCGCGACCGAAGATGTTCACAGCCTTCATGTGAAAGGGCCGATCGACAAGTTCTTCTGCGAAACGCTCTTTTCGGGACTGCATTGCCGCACTGGCGCGCAAGTCGGTCCAGGCTGGGTCATGAAAGACCTGGAAGGCCTTCTGCACAGCGCTCCGCTCGAAGATCCGCGGCCCGCCGACAAGCCATGGCCGCTGCTCGTGCAGTTCGCCGACAAACCGGCAATCGAACCAGCCTGTCGCGCCGTTCAGTAGTCTGTCAGGCTGCGGCGAGCAGGACCTCTCCATAGAACGAACATGAGCACAGGCGAGCGAGCCAAGCGAGCAACGCCCCGAACCGCGTGCGACAGGCAGGCAAGCGCAGCGAAGCCGCACATCAAGCCATTCGTGAGGCCGGCGCTGCCGGCCGACCCGGGGTCGCCCCTCAGGGGCAGGAGGCCCCAGCTGTGCCAACGCGCCTCGGCTGGCTCAGCATCGCTCTACTGCGAAAGCACACCCACTGCCCCCGGTGGGCACCGGCTTTCGCCGGTGTGACAGGAGTGCCAGTGCGGGCAGAGAGAGCGAGAGGCGAGCGAGCAAAGCGAGCAACGCCCCGAACCGCGTGCGACAGGCAGGCAAGCGCAGCGAAGCCGCAGATCAAGCCACTCGCGAGGCCGGCGCTGCCGGCCGACCCGGGGTCGCCCCTCAGGGGCAGGAGGCCCCAGCCGTGCCAACGCGCCTCGGCTGGCTTAGCATCGCTCTACTGCGAAAGCACACCCACTGCCCCCGGTGGGCACCGGCTTTCGCCGGTGTGACAGGAGTGCCAGTGCGGGCAGAGAGAGCGAGAGGCGAGCGAGCTACTGCGAA
>Ga0070659_100000682_pt1 | contig 24721 bp, 24 predicted proteins | sample KBSC23metaG_FD_64666 | JGI IMG/M metagenome (GOLD analysis project Ga0070659, IMG submission 64666) | Corn rhizosphere microbial communities from Kellogg Biological Station, Michigan, USA - KBS C2-3 metaG | ecosystem: Host-associated > Plants > Roots > Rhizosphere > Soil ... | reverse complement strand
CAAATGCCACATTGGTTACCAGTATGAGTAATGTGAGAATCCGTTTCATCTATCAAATGTAGTAAACCTTGCAAACAAAAAATGCCCCGCTTTCGCGAGGCATTTATATTAATCTTTCAGATTTATCTTTTGTCAATGTCAACATAGTTCCTGTCAACAGCGCCAACGTATATCTGGCGTGGGCGGCCAATAGGTTCTTTGTTCTCTTTCATTTCTTTCCATTGTGCAATCCATCCCGGCAAACGACCAAGTGCAAACAGCACGGTAAACATATCGGTAGGGAAACCTAACGCGCGGTAAATGATACCCGAGTAAAAATCGACGTTAGGGTATAGTTTACGCTCAATGAAGTAAGGATCCTTTAATGCTACTTCTTCAAGGCGTTTGGCTATTTCCAATACTTCATCGTCAATACCTAATTTATCTAAAATATCATCGCAAGCTTTTTTGATGATACGGGCGCGCGGATCGAAGTTTTTGTAAACACGGTGACCAAAGCCCATTAAACGGAACGGATCGTTCTTATCTTTCGCTTTGTTTATCCATTTATCGGTATCGCCGCCATCTTCTTTAATTTTTTCGAGCATCTCGATAACGGCCTGGTTGGCGCCGCCATGCAGCGGACCCCATAAAGCAGAAATACCGGCAGATACCGAAGAGTACAGGTTTGACTCTGATGAGCCTACGATACGAACGGTTGAAGTTGAGCAATTTTGTTCGTGATCGGCGTGTAATATCAGCAATACGTTCATCGCATCAACAATAACCGGATCGATGATCACTTCTTCGGTACGCTGACCAAAGGTCATGTACAAAAAGTTGGTTACGTAATCGAACCTGTTTTGCGGATATATTACCGGGTGGCCCAACGACTTTTTGTATATCCATGATACAATGGTGGTCATTTTTGCCAATAGCTTAATAATGGTTTTATTTACCTCGTCGGCAGTCAGGTTTGGTTTTAACGATTCCGGGTAAAACGCGGATAACGAGCTAACCAAAGTGGTTAATTGCCCCATCGGGTGCGAATTAGACGGGAAGCCATCAAAAAACTTCTTCATATCCTCATCTATCAGGGTATGATGATTGATCTGCTTTTGAAAGTTAAAAATCTGATCGGCTGTAGGCAGCTCTCCATAAATTAGAAGGTAAGCGACTTCTAAAAAGCTTGATTTTTCGGCAAGCTGTTCAATGGGGTAGCCACGATATTTTAAAATACCTACCTCGCCATCCAGAAACGTGATAGCGCTTTTTGTGGCCCCGGTATTTTTGTAGCCAATATCTAAAGTTACATAGCCTGTAAGGTCACGCAGTTTCGAAATATCAATGGCTTTTTCGTCCTCGGTACCTTTTATAACAGGTAGTTCATAGGTTTTGTCGTCAATTTTTAGTTGGATGGTTTCTGACATAGAAGTGGTTTGTATTCGCAAATGTAAATAAATCTGCGTATTTTTAAAGATTAGTACCTATTGGATTTGTAAAAATTTAGTCGTTTTTTTATAGTCCTGAAATTTAGACCGTTTTTTAACAAGTAATACCCTGACCAACGCATGTTTTTAAACACCGATCAATCATCAAAAGCGCCTGACGACAAGGACTTTTATAGGTTGTTCTTTATCGTACTGTGCTTTGTAAACTTCGCGTTCCATTATCTTTTCCTCAGTTACGCCCCGCAATCCATCGATCCGTTATGGTTACGCGCTTTTAGCAGCCTCATTTGTATCACTACCATAGGCCTCTCTTTTTTTGACGACCGGCGAATTTATTTTGTAAATGCCTATTTCTCTATCATTGTTTTTATATTAGTAAACAACTGCTATTTATTAGGCATAAATAATTTTATCGGCGAATACTATCTCGGCTCGCTGGTATCTATATTATTGGTCAGCTTTTTTTGCAGGCGCACTTATGAGTTTATTGCTTTTTGTGGTTTGGTAATAGCCGCTTTAGCCGGAGGTTTCGCTTTTAATAATGTACATGTCGATATTCCGATACTTATACCGCCTGTTGCTATATTCCTGGGGTTTACTTACATTTTATTTTATTACAGGCATAGCTATATAGTGCGTGACATTGTAATGCGCAATGATGTGGAACTGCAAAAAGAAGAACTGCATAAAGCAGGCTTTAATATGCAGCAAAAGGTGCTTAACCTGCAGAGCCTGATAGCTGCCAATAGCAGTATTGTTTTAGCTTTTGATGAAGACAGGATATGTAAAGATGTTTGGTACCCCAATAACGAAGTTTTAGAAAAAGACCTGGTAAGCCTGATAGGCACCAGCATAGATACGCTTAACATACCCCAGGTAGCCAGTTATTTTAAAACTGCCGCTAAAACCCTGAGGCCGGTATCATTCGAGTTTAACTCATTTTTTAATAACGGGCGCTGGTACGCTGTAACCATTAACCCGGTTTTGGGTACCGATAATAAGCATAACGGCCACATTACCGTTACGCTGGATGATATTACAGATATTAAGATAAGTGCCGCTAAAGTAAAAGAAAACGAACTTGTGCTTTATAACGAGCAGGTAGTTGCCCGCATTGGCAGCTGGTGGACCGATGTTACCGGGCGCGATATACAATGGTCGAACAACCTGTTTTCGATATTGGAGGTAACGGATATCCCGGCCGAAAAATCAAAGCTGAACTATTATATCAGCCTCATCCATCCGGAAGACCGTGAGCATGCGCAGCACTATTTTAACGCGATGGCGCATAACCCGCTGAACGAACTGGAGCACCGTTCCATCACACCGAAAGGCAACCTGAAATATTTTAAAGTAGTAAGCGGTTATCCCGTAAAGGATGATAAGGGGAAAATTGTAAAAATTGCCGGCATTGTGCAGGACGTTACCGAAAGCAAGCTGGCTAATAAGCTCATAAAGCAAAGCCAGATTGAGCTGATGGAAGTGCAGGCCATAGCAAAAATTGGCGGCTGGAAATGGGATATTACCCTGAACGACATACAATGGAGCGACGAAATATACCATATTTACGAGCTTGATAAAGAAGAAGTACGCCATGAGGATCACTTTAAGCTGTTAATGGCACAGGTACACCCTGCAGATAAGGTGATGCTGGCAGCGGCCTTTAAAAACCCGTTGAAACTCACCCGCTCAGTGGTAGAGTTCCGCATCATGAGCAAGAGCGGTAAGCTGAAATACATTAACCTTATTATAGGTAAAACGCTTAAAAAGGATGGCGTTATTAAAAAGATCATCGGTACGTTGCAGGATATGACCGAGCGCAGGAAGATCGAGATAGATTTTGAGCGCACCGAGAACAAATACAAAAATGTATTAGAAACCATGAACCTGGCTGCCGTTACCCTGAATAAGAACGGCGACATTGTATTCTGCAACAAGCACCTGGCCGATATTATTGGCTACGAGCGTACCGAAGTGCTGGGCATGAACTGGGTAAGCAATTTTGTCCCTGAGATTTTACGCCCTCAATTTAGAGGTTGGCTGGAAACTGATAATTTTTACCCGCAGCATACCAGCCCTGTGGTATGCCGTAACGGCAAGCAGCGGGTTATTAACTGGAAGAACACCGTTACGCATGATGAATTGGGCAATATTATTGAAACCACCAGTATTGGCGAGGATATTACCGAAATTAAGAAGGCCCGCGAGGCGCTTATTATAGCGAAGGAAAATGCCGAGAAATCATCAAGGTTTAAATCGGAGTTCCTGTCGATCATGAGCCATGAGATACGGACGCCGATGAACGCGGTGATAGGCACCACTAACCTGCTGTTGCAGGAAAACCCCGCCCCGAGCCAGCTGGAATACCTGCATACGTTGCAATTTTCGAGCAATAACCTGCTCGAACTGATCAACGATATTTTAGATTATAATAAGATAGAAGCCGGTAAGCTGGAGTTGTATAAGCTGCCATTCAATATCAATAAACTGAGTACCAATATACTCAACTCGTTTATTACCAAAGCCGAAGATAATGGCACCAACCTGGAACTGGTGTTTGACCAGAACATACCTGTAAACCTTATCGGCGATCAGTTACGGCTTGGACAGGTATTGAACAACCTGCTGAGCAATGCCGTTAAATTTACCAGGAACGGCACGGTGTATCTCAAGCTCGAATCGCAGCAGATGAAGTTTGATAAGGTGCAGGTGAAGTTTACCATTGCCGATACAGGTATTGGCATAGCGCCCGAAAACCTGGAAAAGATATTTGATCCGTTTACACAGGAGTTCCAGAGCACACAAAGCGATTATGGCGGTACAGGCTTGGGCTTAGCCATTACCAAGCGCCTGGTAGAGCTGCACAACAGCACCATTAACATTGTGAGCGTACCCGGCGAGGGCACCGAGTTTAGTTTTACCATTGAGTTTGAGAAAGCCAATGTTGAAGAACATGCCGAAACCGAGGTGAAACCTGCGGCTAAAACAGCAGATGATAACCTAAGAGGCATGAAGGTATTGCTGGTTGATGATAATAAAATGAACCTGCTGATAGCCACCAAGTTTTTAAAGAACTGGCAGGCCAATGTGCAGCATGCATCGAACGGAAAGATAGCGGTGGAAATGGCCATGGCGACTAATTATGACGTGATCATTATGGACCTGCAAATGCCGGTAATGGATGGCTTTGAGGCGGCCCAGATCATTAAACAAACCCAACCCGAAGTACCCATTATAGCGCTCAGCGCGGATGCTATGCCCGAAACCCATCAAAAAGCGATACGCTATGGTATGGAAGATTACCTTACCAAACCTTTTGTTCCGGAGATACTTTTTAGTAAGATAATAAAGCATTACAAAGGCAGCGCGGTGAATTAGTGCGCGAGCGCAGTTCATGGTTGATGGTACTACTCATTGCATTTTATATAAATAGAGCAGACTGTATTGCATCTGACGGCGCCCTCACTTATCGTTTTGCGGAAAGATGCGAATGGTTTTAACATAACGTTTAATGTAATACTCATTTAAAGGAGTTTCGGTTACGCCGTTTGCTTTGCCGGATGTGGAGTGAATGAACGTGGGCTCCTGCCCTGCCTTGTTTGATGTAATGATACCCATATGGCCCACATCATGAATGGTACTATCAGTTCCGGTAAAAAGGATCAGGTCGCCGGGTTTGGCATTTTGGATATTGATAGCCCGGTGCACCCATGTAAAATCGACCGAGCTGCGCGGCACGGCGATATTGAAGTGATTAAACACGTGGGCAATAAAGCCCGAACAATCAAAACCCTCATCGGGATTGGTAGAAGCGAATTTGTAAGGCGTGCCAATAAAGGTATTTGCAAAGTTCAGCAGCTGCGCGGGCGTGGTTTTACCAGTTTCTATACGGGTTACATGGCCCTCACTGTCGGGCTTTGCCAACAGGATGTAGTTGGTGGAATCGGCAGGGCTATATATTTCGGTTGCCGTTTTTTCAGGTGCATGGCAAGCGAATAGTATAGCAAATAAGCTACAGTATATGAGTAAATTACGCATACCTGTAGATGTGCAAAAATGCGTCCAAGTATTAGCCTGTATTATTGCAGACTACAATTATGCATACTATGCTTTGAACCTAATTGGTGCGGATAGCTTCTACGGGATCTAAACGGGCGGCAAACCAGGCGGGGATGATGCCGGCAAAAATGCCGATAACAACCGAGATACTTACGCCGAATATGATGTTTGAGAGATAGAGCTGTACCTGCACATCAAACCATGATTTGAAGCCGAAGGTAGCGAGGTAAACCAGCAGGATACCTAATGCACCACCCATTACGCAAAGCGATATGGCTTCGAACAGGAACTGGAGCAGGATGAAGTAGTTTTTGGCGCCCAGCGATTTTTGGATACCGATAATATTGGTACGTTCTTTTACCGATACGAACATGATGTTGGCAATACCAAAGCCACCTACGGCTACCGAGAAGCCGCCGATAATGAGGCCGATAACATGTAGCATGCCAAATACCTGGTCGAACTGGTCGGATATGAGGGTACTTTTATTAATGGCGAAGTTGTCTTCCTGGTTAGGCTGTATACGGCGAATGGAGCGCATAACGCCTTCAAGCTCGCTCTCAACAGCTGCTTCGGATATGCCTTCGTGGCCCTTAACTACAATCTGCGGGTTATAATTATCATTCTCTACATCAATAAGCTGATGAGCAAAATTAAGGGGCAGGGTAATAAAGTTATCGTGCGATATACCCAGCGGGTCGTCGCCCTCTTTAACGTATACCCCCACTATCCTCACGTTGCGGCCAAATACCTTGATGATCTTACCTTCGGCAAGGGATGCATCCAGAAAGAGCCCTTCGGCAACGGCATGGCCTATCAGGGCGACAGGTGTACCCCCGCGCGATTCATTCTCGGTAAAATACCGGCCTTCTTCAAATTCGAGCGGACGGGTTTTATTATAGTTTGCAGATACGGCAGTAATAATGGCATTCTCAACACTGTTGCTCTGGTATTTGATGGTACGGTTGGATAGCCATGCCTGGTAATATATACCCTGCGCAGTTTGCATGCGGCGCTCCAGCTCTTCCATGTCGTGTATTTTTAGTACGGGGCGCTGGTTGTATTTCCACCAGGGAAAGTCGTTATCAAATATCCAGGGCATTTTTTGAATGAACAGGGTATTGCTACCCAGCTTGCTTACGCTTTTTTGCAGGTTATCCCGCAAGGTATCAACTCCCGAAAGCACGGCTATTACACTAAAAATACCGATAGTGATACCCAATAGAGAAAGAACTGTACGCAATTTGTTTTGCCTTAAGGCATCCATAGCAAAAACAAAACTTTCGGCAAACAGTTTAATGAATATCATATAACCAGTTAGACAACTTAAGCACTATTACGTTACAGCCAGTGCCAAATATTTATTTGTAACGATGCGATGATCTGCTGTGTGTAAAAATATGATAATTATCACTAATGATGATGATCTAAATTATTGAAAATCATATAATATAGTCGTACTTTTACTATGCAAACATAACAAATCAACTAATGCTCACATATATAAATTAACGCATCATGGAAACTACCCTGCAACCCGCCGTATCAACTCAACGCGATGACGTATTAGCCAGTTTATACACCCTTAACAAAAAATGGATATCCGATATCAATTTCCTGGAAGATGAAATGAAATTTATGGCCGACCTGTTAGACAAGTTTTTTACTAAACTGGTAAAAGACGAGCATGTTAACCGCATTCAACTGATCCAGATGCAATTGGTTTCGCTTGGTTATGTCAGGAAGAATATTAAAAAAGACATCCAAAAGCATCAATCAAATATTGAAGAAACCATTAATAACTCCTTAGCTAAAAGCGATGCCTTTTTGGAACTGGAAGATGAAAGGATGAGCGAAGAACTGGCAGATCTGTATAAAAGCTTTAAACGCCTTAAAAAGGAAATATTTGACATTACCCGCACCCTTTTACGCCAGGATAAAGAAACCTCGAAATAATTACATGTAAAAAGACCCTTCACCTATTACAGTGAAGGGCCTTATATATTTACCAATTATTAATAGTTGGTTGTTTTTGTTACTGTAGTTGTAGTAACCGATTTTGGTTTAACGGTAGTTTTAGATGCAGCATAGTGATGTACCGGATGCGCACGTAAATATGCCTGGCGCTTTTTTAGTTTTTTCCTGCGAATGGCATCGCCAACAATGTAACCACCACCGGCACCTATTGCGGTACCAATTAACGCACCTTTAACATTATGGCCTATCAGGCCGCCTGCAACCGCACCTGCTGCGCCGCCTACAATGGCTCCTTTGGCCTGATCACTTACGGGACGGTGTTCCTGTGCCGAGGCTGAATTGACTGCTATTAATGTTGTAGATAACAACGCGAACGATAAAATGTAATTTTTCATAACAATTATGATTATGGATCTGAGTTTGGTTTAGGCCAAACATTGGCCTGTACTATTGTAACGCAAAACTCCTGCCATAAATAAATTATGCCGAATATATCACATACAATGTTGATGATAAGCGATTTAACAATTAAAATCCTGAATAATTAATAAGCTAGCAATGGCGAATTGTACCAATTAGTATACAATATTTAAAACAAACGGCTAAACACCAAACTGGCGTAAATGATGATCAAGGTGTTTGGTAATGAGCCTGTCCCACTCCATACCTGTGAGCTGGCCAAAAAACGGGTGAGGGTATTTATTTACGTCTTTACCTTTTGTGGTGGTATAATGTTCAATGAGAGCGATAAGGTGCTCTTTCTCATCATTAAAATCATAATCGCCTTTAGCGATGAAATTTTTATCGGTTGGCAAATCTTTACCAAATGGCTTGTCGCTTAATATTTTCTTTTTAGCTATCCAACCGAAAACATAGCTAAGCAACACACGCTCTCTTTTTACTTCGCCCAAAGCGGTGTTTAAAAAAGCGTTTAAATGAGCCAGCATTTGATCGACACGCATTTTGCCCCACAGCGGTGTTGACGATGGGGATAAACGATTGATACGATCGATAGCTTCTTTACTATATACTGGGTTTAGTAAGCTTTTCATTTTTTGTTGTGTCCTGCAAATTACTAAATATATAAAGAGTGCAAAAGGAAAATTTGTTTTTAGCCTATAGATATTGTAGAAATAGCAGGTATTTCGCCGGGATTAATTCCTGATTATTTTTTACGAAATTAGGCGACATAAATTAAACAAAACGTAAAACCTCTCAATGATCAATTATCAGCGCATAGACCATGTTTATATATGTGTGCCTCCGGGTAAAGAGCACGAAGCGCATCACTTTTATACTTCCGTGATGGGATTTGAACCAAAACTAAGGCCGGTTGACCTGAGTAATACGAGCGGTTATTGGTACCAGTTGCCCGATATGGAATTACATATTGGTACAGAAAAAGGGATAAGTAACTCTAAACGCCATTTTGCAATGGAGGTTACCGACCTGAAAGCCGCGCGGCTGCATCTTGAAGAGCATGGTGTGAAGATAATTGAAGAGGTGCCAATATCCGGCCGTGACCGCTTTACTTTTCGTGACCCTTATGGGAACAGGATAGAGTTTCTGGAATACCATTCATTATAGTGCCATCATAAAAAATGTGTATCTTACCTTCCATGAAAAGAATACTGCTGCCCATATTCATATTGTTTGCTATAACGGGCAAGGCCCAGATACTGGTTGATACACATAATGATATCTTATCCAATGAACTGATCACCAAGTATGATATAGGCAAACTGCAGCAGGAAGGCAACTTTGACCTGGTAAGAGCAAAACGCGGCGGCTTAAACGCCCAGGTGTTTTCAATATGGTGCGGCGAGCAGTATGGCACCGGCACCGCTTTCCGCATGGCTACCCGCGAGATAGATTCGTTGAACGCGCTGATCAGGCGCTATCCTAAAAAAATAACGCTGGTGCGCAATGTTGCCCAATTAAAAATGGCTGTAAAGCAACACAAGCTTGCCGCGATGATAGGTGTTGAAGGCGGCCATATGATAGAAGATCGTATAGACTACATAGATTCGTTAGCTAAACGCGGCATGCGTTACCTTACACTTACCTGGAACAACAGCACTACCTGGGCAACATCTGCACGGGATGAAACACGTAAAAAAGACTCCCTGAAACATATGGGATTAACCGATTACGGCAGGCAGATAGTACACCACCTGAATGATCTGGGTGTGATGGTAGATGTTTCGCATGTTGGCGAGAGGACATTTTATGATGTGATAGCAACATCCAAAAAGCCTGTTATCGCTTCGCATAGCTGCGTTTATAACCTTGCTCCCAACCGCCGCAATTTAAAAGACGACCAGTTAAAGGCTTTGGCTAAAAACGGGGGCGTTGTTTTTGTTAACTTTTACAGCGCTTTTATAGACAGCACCTTTGATAAAAAGGACAACCGCTTTTTGCATGCGCACAGAAAAGAGCTGGACTCACTTTTCCTGATCTATCATGACGAAACACTGGCTAACATTAGGTTAAATAATATGTACAAAGCAGATACCGACCCTATGCGCCCACCTATAAGCCTGCTGATTAAACATATAGACTATATTGTGAAGCTGATAGGTATTGACCATGTTGGCATTGGTTCTGATTTTGATGGCTCTGAATCATACCCGCTGGGTTTAGACAGCGTTGCCGATTACCCGAAAGTGTTTAACGAGCTACGCAAACTGGGCTATACCGAAGCAGCCATAAACAAAATAAAAGGCGGCAATTTTATACGGGTACTATTGGCTAATACAGGTAAGTAAAAACAGGATCACCATTTTTTAAAGATAACAAATACGGCCAAAACTATGAGCCCAAAGCCTACCAGGTGATTCCAACCGAGCTTTTCGCCTTTAAAAAACAACACGCTGAATAACATAAATACAGTTAATGTAATGGCCTCCTGGATGGTTTTCAATTGAACCAGGGTAAACGGACCGCCATCGCCTTTAAATCCCCATTTGTTGGCCGGTACCTGGAATGTGTACTCAAAAAATGCCAGGCCCCAACTGATCAGGATGATGGTAAACAAGCCCATGCTTTTACCCCAGCTATACTCTTTAAATTTAAGGTGTCCGTACCAGGCAAACGTCATGAAGGTATTGGATATAATCAGGAAGATAATGGTTTTTAGTCCGCGCATAGTAATTTAAGGATGTATGTTATAACATTTTATTGGGATCAAGCTCGGCAACATGCTTAATAATCTTGTTCCGCTCCACAAGTAAATTGGTCATATAACGGGCAAGAAACAGTTTATTCGCTATTGATCCTAACCAGCCATACGGCGATTCAAAGTTAAACTTGTCTGTCATAATCGTAAAGTCATCAGCGCTGTTAAAATGATGCTCATGCCTGAATGATTTGAAAGCCCCCGCCACCATCTCATCCGCAAAGAATACCGGGCGCTCCATCGCTGTGATTTTAGATGTAAGGTTTTGCCAGATCCCCAGGTGTTTAGCACGCCAGGTAACCGTTTCGCCTTGCTCTATCAGGCCGCTTGTTCGGCCGGCAATCGCGATTTCGCCTGTTTGTTTTGTTGATTCGATATGCAGGTCTATACTTCGCGACAAGTCAAAACATAGCCCAACAGGTGCTTTTATAATAGTTTCAAGATAAATTACCGGCATATTATTCTGATCGGGTTTTCAGCAATTCTTTACGATATCCTTCATCTAAGCCGGGCTTCAGGTCGCTCAAAATATAAATGGATGTTCCCTTTTCGCGCGCCAGCGGATTAGTGATCTCCCCCATTTTTTGAGCATGACCAATGCGGTTTACTTTGAGCATCTCATTAACATTACGGCCATTGGTTTCATCAACATATACTATATACTTTGCAGTGATATGCTCGGGAGCCCAAAGCGCGAAGCTACTGTTCAATGAAACCACATCGGGCAAGTTATATTGTTTACCATAATGATGCACCGCACCTGCTTCGCCATAGTTGTTGGCAAAAATAATGGTTTGCTTTTGCTGATCAGGGCCAAGGCTTTGATAGGCTTTGGCTACCTTTTGCCCTAACTCATCCCAGCCCAACATATCGCCGTAATCCTGTGTGGTTGGATGCACCTTATGGTCTTCCCAGGTAACTGCAAAATCAAATAACGACATATTTTTATGTGCAAACTTAAAAACCCGCAGTGTTTGGTTAAATGGCAAAAACGGCAATAGCATGGGGAACAGTATCAAATTGGGTAAAATAAGCAATGCCGTCAAAATGCCGCGCAATGCCACTCCCTTTGCTTTCATCAGCCGCTCAAAAGCAAATCCGCCGGCTGCAAACAGCATGGGGTAAGCACCAAACAAGTAATAGATCTTGCCATTCAGCACCAAAAACAACAATAAAGTAAATAGGTAAGCAAAAGCCATGAACCGGTATTTTTTCATGCGTGTTGACAGCAGCAGGTAGCCTAAACCAGCCAGCCAAACCCACAACGCGGCGCCATTTACCAGGAGCTGCTGCTTTAAAAAATCGCCGGGCTTGATATAATCTAATTGACTGCCGCGCAAATTGCGCATATGGGTCACCAATGGCAAATGATGGGTTAATTGCCAGATGATATTAGGCAAAAAGATGACGATCGCGATAAGTACGGCTATCCATATCCCCCGTTTGGCAAACAGGGTGCGCTGGCTCGTCAGCAATATGCCGCCTATTAACGCGGCCGTAAAAAACGCCATGGTGTACTTGGTCAGCATTCCCATGCCAATGGCAATGCCCAGGTAATACAGGTACTTGTCTTCATTGGTATTAAAATACTTCGTCAGCAAATAAGCAGATAACAGCCACCACAACTGATCGAACACCACAGGCTGCAATAAATAACCGGATGCCAAAAAAGCCGGGGAAAAGGTAAGTGTTAAACAGGCAAGGGCAATGGCAAACTTTTTACCGCCCAACTCAACGGTAAGCAGCCCTGTCAATAAGATGATACAGCCGCTGCAAACGGTAGTAAATACCCGTGCCGCGGCAATTGAAGAGCCAAACAAAAGGGTAGATATACGCGCTATAAACGCAATAAATGGCGGTACTTCCTTATATCCCCAGGCTAAATGATCGCCCAGGGCCAGGTGCAGCATTTCGTCCCGCTGAAACCCAAAATGCGATAAAGCCAGCAGGTTGAACAATACCCTTATCGCTACAAACAGCAATATAAAACCAAGATAGTTTGATCTGTGTGAGCGATAAGGCATTCAGTGTTTGTTGTTTAGGCTAATCTAAATACAAAAATCCGTAAAACAAAAAAGCCTCCCGTATGCCGGGAGGCTGAATATCTTTTAAACTTTATTCCTGATTAGTTACTGCCGTTGGTAGATGTTGTTGGAGCAGCAAGTACCTCGCCGCTTATCACCAGGTATTTTGTAGGTGTTTTAGCATTTGATGTTACTACAATAGTTTTGTTAAAAACACCAACTACAGGTGCGTTAAAAGTAATTTTTATAATACCTTTGTCGCCTTTTTTCACAGGAGTTTTGGTATAATCGGCAATAGTACAACCGCAGGTAGGCCTAACTTCGGTTAAAATCAAGGGCTCTTCGCCAATGTTTGTAAATTCAAAATTGGTAGTAACTGGTTTAGCCAGAGGTATTTTACCAAAATCGTACTTTTCCGAAGCAAACTTAAATTCAGGTTTTGTATCTGTTTGCGCTGAAGCAGTAATTGTAAAACCTAAAATTACCGCACATAAAATCATTAATTTTTTCATATTCTTGTGTTGTGAATATACAAATATAAGTAAATATTCATTATCAATTAAACTATAAAAAAATCTAATGGTTTAGTTGATAAGTATAATGTAAGCAAAATAGAATTTTATATTTTTGCTGAGTAAACCAATTTTATATGCCGGATACTGAGATTAACGCTAATGATAATTTTGATGTTTCGCAATTAAGCTTTGATGCTTTTAAGGAGATCGTAATTAATGATTACCGTATAGCTTTTGAAAGCCGACAGGCCAGCCTGATAGGCCGTCGTGAAGTACTTACCGGCAAAGCCAAATTCGGCATATTTGGCGATGGTAAAGAGGTTGCACAACTGGCTATGGCTAAGGCTTTTCGCAAGGGTGACTGGCGCGCCGGTTACTACCGCGATCAAACCTTTATGTTCGCTACCGGCATGAGCAACCTGAAGGAGTTTTTCGCCCAGCTATATGCTAACCCCGACGTTGAAAAAGACCCTGCATCTGCCGGAAGGCAAATGAACTGCCACTTTGCTACCCGTACTATTGACGGGAACGGCGAGTGGTACGACCTGACGCAGATGATGAATTGCGCGTCGGATATATCAACCACTGGCGGCCACATGCCCCGCTTATTGGGTTTGGCTTACGCGTCAAAACTATTCCGCCAGAACAAAGAACTGGCTTACCTTGATAAATTCTCGGTTAACGGCAACGAGGTCGCCTTTGGCACTATTGGCAACGCCTCTACCTCCGAAGGCTTGTTTTTTGAAGCCTTTAACGCGGCCGGCGTATTGCAGGTGCCTATGGCTATTTCCGTTTGGGATGATGCTTACGGCATATCTGTTCCGGCTAAATACCAAACTACTAAAGAGGATATCTCTGAAATACTAAAAGGCTTCCAGCGCGAAGACGGTACCAATGGCTACGAAATTTTCAAAGTACGCGGCTGGGATTACGTTGGCCTGTGCGAAACCTACGAAAATGCCATTAATGTTTGCCGTGCCGAGCATGTGCCGGTATTGATACATGTTACCGAAATGACACAGCCGCAGGGCCATTCTACCTCGGGCTCGCATGAGCGCTACAAATCAAAAGAACGTTTGGCCTGGGAAGATGAGCACGACTGTATACTGCAAATGCGCAAATGGATGCTCGAAACCGCCATTGCCACCGGCCCCGAACTGGATGAACTGGAAGATGCCGCTAAAAAATATGTGCGCGAATGCCAGCGCGAAGCCTGGGGGCAACTGGATGCCAACATCCGCACCGAACTGAACGAGGCTGCATCCCTTATCGGGGATATGGCCGCGGCTTCGGAATTGGGCCACGAACTGCTTGAACTAACCGCTTCTTTAAAGGAAGAGGTTGATCCCGGAAGGCATAACGTGGTAGCCGCCGCACGTAAAGCGCTGCTGCTTACGGTTAAAGAGCAGTCCGAAGCGCGTACCTCCCTGCTCAACTGGCTGCAACAGGAGAACGCTAAAAATAAAGAACGCTATAACTCAAAACTGTTTACCGAAACACAACACACGCCGCTGAATGTAGCTGTGGTGCCTGCGGACTACAATGACGATACCCGCCTGGTTGATGGCCGCGAAATACTTAACGCCTGCTTTGAGGCCAACTTTAACCGCGATAAAAGCATAGTTGCCTTTGGCGAAGATGTTGGCGCCATTGGCGATGTTAACCAGGGCTTTGCGGGCTTGCAACTTAAATTCGGCGACCTGCGCATTACCGATACCGGCATCCGCGAGGCTACCATTATTGGCCAGGGAATGGGCCTTGCCATGCGCGGCCTGCGCCCTATTGCCGAAATACAATACCTTGATTACCTGATGTATGCCATGAACGTACTGAGCGACGACCTGGCCAGCCTGAGCTACCGCACGTATGCCGGGCAAAAAGCGCCGCTCATCATCCGTACCCGCGGCCACAGGCTTGAGGGGATATGGCATTCGGGGTCGCCGCTGGGCTTTATATTGAACGCCCTGCGCGGACTATATATTTGTGTACCCCGCGACATGACACAAGCCGCCGGGCTTTATAATACCCTACTTCGCGGCGATGAACCCGCATTGGTTATTGAGTGCCTGAACGGCTATCGACTAAAGGAAAAACTGCCAGCCAACATAGGCGACTTTACCGTACCACTGGGCAAAGCCGAGATACTGCGCCAGGGTACCGACGTTACCATCGTATCTTATGGCTCCACCCTGCGCTTTGTTCAGGAGGCTGCCGCCGACCTGGAAGCTGTGGGTATCAGCATCGAGATCATCGATCCGCAAACCCTCTACCCTTTTGATACCGAACATATTTGCGCCGAATCCTTAAAAAAGACCGCCAAGCTCCTCATTGTTGATGAGGATGTTCCCGGAGGCGCTTCGGCATATATTCTGCAGCATATTGTTGAAGAGCAAAACGGCTACTACCACCTGGATAGCCAGCCGCGCACCCTTACCGCAAAACAACACCGCCCGGCCTACGGCTCGGATGGCGACTACTTCAGCAAACCATCGCACGAGGATATAGTTGAAACCGTTTATGGTATGATGAGCGAAAGCAACCCGGTAAAATTCCCGCCGATATATTAGGTTGTGCCGTTGTTGGTGTTGTCACCAACAACAAGGCTTTGCCTTTGCAACGCCTTGCCTATATCACTATCTACTGCTACTCCCTACTTTTCCCCGGCGTTTTTTTCTTCGGATAATTAACACTACGTTTATGTTATGAAAAAAGCAGTCAAATTTATTGCATTAGTAGTATCCGTTTGCATAGCAAGCTCTTTAATGGGTTTTAGGCCTGTTACTGCCAATTACAGCACTAATGTTAACCATATAGCTCCCCTGCAAGTTAAAGTACAACCATTTTGTAAGTTTACTTTTGTAGATCATCGCGGCCATAGCACAAAGTTGTCTACAAACGTAATGCACGCCAGCCATACAAGCCTAACCTTTATTTTCGAAACCGGCGAAAAACTGATCATCAAATTCGTCACCATCAGGGCTGGCCATTTTGTTGCTGAATCTGCCCGTTCAAAAGACCCGCAAATTATATTTTATCCGGCTCATTCCAGCATGGCTATGCCAATGGTTGGCGCGGTTATCATATCGTCAACCAAACCGATTACCGGCAACTTTAGCCACCTCGTTAGCGACGACGATGACCAGCACCTTACTTTAGTTTCCGGAACTTTTAGTTTTTAATAAAAAGCGGATACTTGAACTTAAACGATATCAAATCCCTGCCAAGGTACTGAATGGAACGAATGATAAAATACCGAGCGTCTTATTTGCTTTGCGGACTACTTTTTACAGCTCATTGCGCATTAGCTCAAACATCGCCACCTGCTAACCCAAATACAGTTATCCGTACCTATGTTAGAACGGGTTCATCTTCTCCGCTGGACACCAATAAACTTGTTTATGATGATAAGGGTAACGCCTTAAGGTATTATCAATATCAAAAACTGATAAACAGCGGAGAATATGCAATAACATCTAGCGGCCCTCCCGGACAGCCCGGCACAAAACAATCGTTAAAAAAGCTATCACAAACAGAGCAATATCAGCGATTTGCCAGAAACAGACCTTCAATGGTTAACCCAAGCCCTATGCTCCAGGAAAATAAAGAACTGGACATTACCCCGTTGCTTGATATTGTAAGCAAAGAAGAGCTTGACAACAAGGTAATTGTGATGATATTCTGGTCGCCTGATTGCCCTCCGTGCACCGAAAGCTTCGAGAGCATTAACGAGCTTTTCATGCAAATACATAATCCCGAAAATGTAGTCATCATGGCCATCACCAACGATACTGAAGGTAAAGCTACGGCCACGTTAATAAAGAAACCGTTAATGTATGCCAGGCTGATAAGCAATGCCCGTAAAATATCACAAGCTTACCAGGAAAAGCTAATGCCGGCTTATGTAGTTACTGATAAAAACCACATCATCCGGTTCTCGTTAAAGGGCATTGGGACCGGAACCATCAACGAATTTAAGAATTGCATCCGTACAGTTTTGTATGAGTGATTTTTAGAAATGTGATTGATGAGAGGCTTTATAAAATAATTTTTGTAATAGAAGTTTCATCAAATTTTAGCCAACGCAATGTTCTTTTGGCTTTTTCTTTATCATTCAACTTAGCGCTCTCAAACTCTTCTATTAAACCTGTAGCATAAAGTCTTTCATTTCCAGTCATCCCGCCAAGGTCCTCTACTTTACTAATCGCACTTAATATGTCCTCGTCTGTCATATTTTCTTTTTCAACCTATTTCCATAAATCCGAAATCGAACATCCGAAATCCGAAATTATCTTGATTCTTGCCTCTTGATTCTTGCTTCTAAATCCCCTGGCACAACTCCACCAGCACCCCATTCGTCCCTTTCGGATGTACAAAGCAAACCAGTTTATTATCGGCGCCGCGTTTGGGTTCTTCGTTCAATAGGGTAAAACCTTCGGCTTTGAGGCGGGCCATTTCGGCGCGGATGTCGGTTACGTCAAAAGCGATATGGTGAATGCCTTCACCGCGTTTTTCAATGAACTTAGCAATAGGGCCGTCAGGCGATGTAGCTTCCAGTAATTCTATTTTATTGGGCCCGGTTTGCAGGAAGGCGGTATTAACACCCTCGGTGGCAACAGCCTCTGTTTTATATACTTTGGTATTTAGCAGGCGCTCGTAAATATCGGTAGCGGCGGCCATATCGCTTACGGCTATGCCTATGTGCTCTATTTTGTTCATCATTCAAATATTGCAAATTAATGACTGCCTCCCGCATTTTTCTTCGCTGTTTATAATCATTTTAAATAAAAGAAATACTTATATTTGCATTGTTATTTGTAACTAAGCTAAAAAAGCTATGAATCTTCCAATATATTTAGATAATAATGCCACTACACCCATGGATCCAAGGGTGCTTGATGCGATGCTGCCTTACTTTACCAACAAGTTTGGTAATGCCGCGAGCCGTAACCACCCTTTTGGCTGGGTAGCCGAAGAAGCTGTTGATTATGCCCGCGAGCAGGTTGCCAAACTAATTGGCGCCAGCGAGAAGGAGATCATCTTCACATCGGGCGCTACCGAAAGTGATAACCTGGGTATTAAGGGCGTTTTTGAAATGTATAAGGAAAAAGGTAATCACATTATTACCTGTACTACCGAGCATAAAGCGGTATTGGATACCTGCAAGCACCTTGAAAAACAAGGCGCTCGCGTAACTTACCTGCCCGTACAAAGCGATGGTTTGTTAGACCTTGCCCTGTTAGAGCAACACATGACCAGCGAAACCATTTTGGTTTGTATTATGTATGGCAATAACGAAATAGGTGTGATACAACCCGTTAAAGAAATTGCCGCTATCGCGCACAAACACGGCGCTTTGTTTATGACAGACGCTACCCAGGCTGTTGGTAAAATACCTGTTGACGTAATTAAAGACGGCATAGATATCCTGGCCATGAGTGCGCATAAAATGTACGGCCCTAAAGGTATCGGCGCGTTATACGTTCGCCGTAAAAACCCGAGGGTTAAGGTTACCGCCCAGATGGACGGTGGCGGCCATGAACGCGGTATGCGTTCGGGTACATTAAATGTACCGGGTATTGTTGGTTTGGGTAAAGCCTGCGAACTGTGCATGCAGGATATGGAAGCCGATACCAAACGTTTATCAGCTTTGCGCGATAAGCTGGAAGCTTCGCTTACACAACTGGAAGAAAGCTATGTAAACGGCAATGTGGCACACCGTTTGCCGCATGTAGCTAATATATCCTTCAAATACGTTGAAGGCGAAGGTTTGATGATGGCGATGAAAGACCTGGCTGTATCTTCGGGTTCGGCATGTACTTCGGCATCTTTGGAGCCATCTTACGTGTTGAAAAGCTTAGGCTTATCGGATGACCTGGCGCACTCTTCTATCCGTTTCGGTTTAGGACGTTTTACCACCGAAGAAGAAGTTGATTACGCCATCGAAGTAACAAAGAATGCGGTTAACCACCTTCGCGAGCTTTCTCCGTTATGGGAAATGTTCAAAGAAGGTATTGACCTGGATTCGATAGAGTGGGCAGAACATTAAGAAGAAGTCTGAAGTCGGGAGTCCGAAGTCAGAAGTCTTTTTGTAAACTTTGATATTATTAGATAGAAACATAACCGTTTGAGGTATTGACTTAAGACTCAAGACTTCGGACTTAATACTTAAAAAAATGGCTTATTCAGATAAAGTAATTGATCATTATACCCACCCGCGCAACGTTGGTACTTTGGATAAAAGTAAAAGCAGCGTAGGTACCGGCCTTGTTGGCGCACCGGAGTGCGGCGACGTAATGCGCCTCCAGATTGAAGTGAACGAAGAAAACGTGATCACCGACGCCAAGTTTAAAACCTTTGGCTGCGGCAGCGCGATAGCTTCTTCATCATTAGCTACCGAATGGTTAAAAGGTAAAAGCATTGACGATGCCATGAAGATCGACAATATGGATATTGTTGAAGAACTGGCTTTACCACCGGTAAAAATTCACTGCTCGGTATTGGCAGAGGATGCTATTAAAGCCGCTATTAACGATTATCGTGTTAAAAACGGTATGGAAGCATTGGTAAGCGAAAAATCGCACCACTAAGAGTATTGAGATTTGAGTATTGCGTATTGCGATAACCAAATCTCTTTTTTACGAATGGTTGTTTAGACTTAAACTTAATAAGCTTAGCATTGTCTAAACAGAAATAACAAATTGATGTGTGCATTGCGCGAATCGCAATACGCATATCGCAATACGCAATACAAATGGTTACTATAACAGATAAAGCAAAAAGCAAGATCGACAGCCTGATGCAGGAGGCCGGGATGGATAATTCATACTTCCTTCGCGTGTCAGTACAGGGTGGCGGCTGCTCGGGCTTATCATACAACCTCGATTTTGATAACGAAGAGAAAAAGGGCGACCAGTTCTTCGAAGACCGCGGTATCAGATTTTGCCTCGATATGAAATCGTTTTTATACCTGGCCGGTACCGAGCTTGACTTTAGCGATGGTCTAAACGGCAAGGGTTTCAATTTCCATAACCCCAACGCAACACGTACCTGTGGCTGCGGCGAAAGTTTTTCTGTGTAAGAAGGTAAATTGTTTTAAATAGAACAGGGCGGCCCGGTAAAACGGATCGCCCTGTTTGCGTTAGAACCCTATTTGTAGCTTTCTGCAATGCCATGTTTGCTGTAGCAGATTTCGCCCTTCACAAAAAGAATTAAAATAATTTCATGGAATCGGGCATTTGTTCACATCATCTGGCCGAAAGTGAATAGATGCTTAATATCGTTTATCATAAATATCTGATATTGCTCATATTATTTTAGTTTATTATATCCATTTTTAACTAACCAAACCTAAAACCAAATGAAAAAATTACTATCGGCTATTATTATCGCTTTATTGTCGGTTGCCGCCTTCGCGCAAGATGCGCAGCGCACCTCTGTTACTGTTAACGGCAGCGCGCAGCTAACACTTTACCCAACATCATATAAAGTGCGCTTTTTTTTACAGGAAGAAGCAACAGCCACAACGTACAACAAGCCGGTTACCAAAACATCGCTGGATAGTATCAGAACTGTATTGTTTAATGATATCATGGCTTACGGCTATACCGAGAGCGATCTGAGGTTGCTGAAGCGGTCGAGCACGCCGTATAACAATGGCGCAAATAGTACAGCCTTATACAATGAGGTGTATGAGCTTAAAAACATTAAAACTACCACTGCCGAAAAGCTAGTTATCAACCTAAGATTTAACGGTTTAAAAGGCGTGATAGCACGACCGCAATACACCATAGTGGGCAAAGCAACACAAGACAGTTTATATGCAACCGCTATTAAAGACGCGCACAACGCAGCCCTTAACCTGGCAAAAGAAGTGGGCAAAACCATTGGCGAAGTTTATAATGTAAACAATTATAACAATGCTGTATTTCGTGATTTGAGCAATGAATATGATAATACGGACATGTATAACCTTTCGCGCTTTGAAATGAACCTTGCCGAGAGCCGCGTTATCCCCATTACTGTAAGCCTTACCTACGAGCTAAAAAAGAATTAAGCCAAACTTTATGAAAAAGAACATCATATTATTATTGGCGCTCCTGTCGTTTTTTGCCCGGGTTAAGGCAAACACATTTCCTGCTGATACCGCTAAGATCCGGCTCAGTGCAAAAGTACATGGCGGCAATACCGTGTTGAGCCGCGATAGTATTCACCTCGATATAGAATTAAAGAATCTATCTGCGCAAAGCGTTAAACTGCCTGATATTTTTAGCGCTATAGACGCCAATACGTACATCGCGGTAACGCAAGACAATGGCCACGTATCTTTACCTATACAAGTTAGTTTTATTGATTACAGTAAAGCGCCTGTAACAAAATATATTGTTATTGGTAAAAATGCGACCCGTAAGTTTAGTCTAAATTTAAGTGAGGTATTAAACAGAAAACATATTGTACTTGCAACAACACGCTATACGGTCTGCTTAACTTATATGAATAATAAAGGCGATGGCATTAAAGGTACGTTTGATGCCCAACCTATAGCCATCATCATAAAAACCCCGCCACCTGCCCCCAAACCGGCCAAACTTACCGGCACTTTTACCGACACGCGCGACAGGCAGGTGTACAAATGGGTAAAAATTGGCAACCAAATATGGATGGCTCAAAACCTGAACTATAAAACCCCGGAGCACAGCTATGTATATAATAATGACGAAGCCAATCGCGCCAAATATGGCATGTATTATGATTTCCAGGTATTGCAGGATATTGCACCCAAAGGCTGGCACGTACCCAGCGATGCCGAATGGCAGCAAATGGAAATTTCCGCCGGCCTGAGCGCCGACCAGGCCAGCGCCGACGGTTACCGCGGCGATATGGCCGCGGCACTGTTACCCGGGGGCGAGAGCGGTTTTAATCTTTTATATGCAGGATGGCACAAACAAGGCTTTTTTGACGCGCTCGACCAAACTGCTTATTTTTGGACCACTACGCAAAGCGGCGCTCCTGTTTATGGCCGTATGTTAAAAAAGGGGTACAACTCTATATATCGCAACCGTTGGGGTATTGCTTACGGTATGAGCATACGTTGTGTGAAGGACGAACCGTCGCCGGCATCAGGCAATGCGCCTAAAAAAGATGATGTTTTGCCGGCAGAGAAACAAATTCCCGTTAAAACGCAAACCGTGATAAGCAATGTGGTTACATTTACGACAAAAAAAGATACGCTGTCGGTAAAGCCGTTTAAACCCTTAACCCGGTCGAAAAACAAGATTGGCTTTTTTGTTGATGCGCGCGACGGGCAAAGGTATAGCTGGGTAAAAATAGGCAAGCTGGTGTGGATGGCTGAAAACCTGAACTACCATACCCGCGATGGACATAGCTACTACCCCGATAGCGATACCACCAATGCAAACAAATATGGTATGCTTTACGATTTTGTAACGCTTAAAAATGTTTGCCCCAGCGGCTGGCATATACCCAGCAACGAGGAATGGAACAAACTTGAAATAAGCGGCGGCATACCTGCCGATCAGCTAAAGCCAACAGGCTGGCATGGCGATGATATATCTGATTTTATACCGGGCGGCACCACCGGCTTTGATGTGCTGTATACAGGAGAACGCAAAGGCAGCCGTACGATTTACTTAAACGAGCGCGCTTATTTTTGGACCACCTGGGATGAAGACCACAGCTATATATTCCGCCGTATTTTTATGAAAGACTATAATCGTATTATGGTAGCCACCCAGGGCACCGGCTTTGCCCTGAGTGTGCGCTGCGTAAAGGATGAGAGCGTGAAATAAGATAGTGAGTATAGTTAATGCGTGCTCTTGGCCAATCCCTAACCAACTGATTATTAACTATTCTTTAAAACATTTAGTTGGCCGATTGTTTTTATTGTAAAACCCAATTACCATGCGAAGCAAAGCCAGTATTAAGGGACATCCGCTCCACCCTATCCTGATCGGTTTTCCGGTGGCGTTTTTTACAGGGGCTTTTCTGTTCGATCTGCTTGCCTATATCAATAACAATAACCTGTGGGCAACGGCTCGCTACCTGGATATTGCCGGAATAATTGGCGGCCTCATTGCCGCCGGGCCGGGCTTTATTGATTACCTGTTTACCGTACCGCCAAATAGTTCGGCCAAAAAACGGGCAACTATACATGCGCTGGTTAATGTGGCTATGCTGGTTACTTTTGGGTTCGCCTTTTTTATCCGCCACAAGGCTAACGATAACCTGGGTATAGTGGTAATTATTGAACTGGTTGGAGTATTACTGCTGGGTATTGCCGGCTGGATGGGCGGTACATTGGTTACCCGTAACCAGATCAGCATTGATATACGTTACGCCAACGCCGGCAAATGGAAAGAAGCGCGCCTTGAACCTATGGATGGACTGGTTGAAGCGGCTACAGCCGATGAGTTAAAAACCGACCAGATGAAACTGCTACACATAAAGGATAAACGTATTGTACTGGGCCGAACCGAAAAGGGCTATGTAGCTTTTGATGACCGCTGCACACACAAAGGCGGTTCGCTGGCGGGCGGCCTCATGATATGCGGAACAGTGCAGTGCCCATGGCATGGCTCGCAGTTTGATGTAAATACGGGTACCTGCAAGGCTGGTCCCGCCAAGGAAGCCATAAACACCTATGCCGTTACCGAAAAGGACGGCAAGGTGTATGTTAAAATATAATGATTGAATGATCAATTTACAGGATGATTGAATGTTTAGTACTTCGCGCAATCAATCAATCAATCAATCAATCAATCAATCAATCAATCAATCAATGCCCCGGTTTGTACACCATATCGAATGAGAACGGATTGCTGTTACCTGAAGGGCGCTCATTGTAAGCAGTGAAGATAACCAGCGGGTTATCATGATCAATACCCGGTAATGCTTTGCCCACCGCGGTTTTAATAGCCTCAAACTCTTTTTTAACAGCCACGGTATCGTGCACGTTAACTTTGGTAAGGTAACGGACAGTAGGCACATAACCTCCGCCCTGCTGGGTTTGGGTCATGATGCGGAATATCTGTGGTTTTGAGGGTATAGGTATGATAATTGGGTATTGGTATTTTCTATAAGCGTCGTTGGCAACAAAAGCATAGTAATTGGCTATTTCCTTTTCATTAGCATAGGTCCAGGTGGCAGATGGGCGCAGGCATTTGGTAGCCAGTTCCATGTTATTGAGCGCGTTTATAACATAACCTTTGGCATACTGTTCTTTGGCAAAAGCCAATAAGCCCGGGGCGGTTTTGCCGTTAATGGCATAAAGCGATATATCCAGCCCGGTTATTTTCCAGCCATAATCGAGCTTGCTGTAGGTAGCGGTAATGAGCCATTTATCCACCTTACTGTTTGGAACCATAAGGGCCACATACATTTCGCGTGCGGGCGCCGCCAGTCCAAAGTTATAAGAACCGTTTGCCGGCTTTAACTCGTTGGTGCCACCTTCTTTAACGTTCTTTACATAATATTCATCCAGTATGGTATAGCCTTCAAGTTTACTATTGTTGCTGATCATAT
>Ga0070659_100000680_pt1 | contig 24766 bp, 26 predicted proteins | sample KBSC23metaG_FD_64666 | JGI IMG/M metagenome (GOLD analysis project Ga0070659, IMG submission 64666) | Corn rhizosphere microbial communities from Kellogg Biological Station, Michigan, USA - KBS C2-3 metaG | ecosystem: Host-associated > Plants > Roots > Rhizosphere > Soil ... | reverse complement strand
CCTGGCACGAGAAACTGCTCTCGCGCCTTCCCGACCTCCTCGCCGAGGAGCGCAACCGAAAGGCCGCACCATGACCTCCACCGCCGCCACGACAGCACCCGTGGTCACCCGCAGGACGTGGGCGGCATTCGCCGTCCTGATCCTCGGGATCGCCATGGCACTGCTCGACACCACCATCGTCAATGTCGCCCTGCCCACGATCCGCACCAGCCTGAAGGCCGACGAAGCAACCCTGTCGTGGATCATCTCGGGCTACGCGCTCGCCTACGGCCTCGCCCTGATCCCGGCCGGCCGCATCGGCGACCGGATCGGCCACAAGTGGGTGTTCCTGGTCGGCATCGTCGGCTTCACCCTCGCGAGTTTCTGGGCCGGGGTCTCGAACGACACCGCCAACCTGATCATCGCCCGCGTCGTGCAGGGTCTGTTCGGCGGCATCTTCTTCCCGCCGGTGACCGCCCTCATCCAGCTGATGTTCCCGCCGCGTCGTCGCGGCCAGGCATTCGCGATCTTCGGCGCGTCGATCGGCTTCTCGACGGCACTCGGGCCGTTGGTCGGCGGCCTCCTCATCCAGTGGCTCGGCAACGCAGACGGCTGGCGCTCCATCTTCTTCGTCAACCTGCCGTTCGGCGTGATCGCCGTGATCGCGGGGCTGATCCTGCTGCCCGGCGGAGCCGAAGCCAAGGCGACCTCTGCGCTCGACTTCTTCGGCTTCGTGCTGCTGGCCGGTGGTCTCGTGGCGATCCTGATTCCGCTGATCCAGGGGCAGCAGGATGGCTGGCCGCTCTGGACGTACCTGTCGATCGGCGGCGGCATCCTGCTGCTGGTCGTGTTCGCGATCTGGGAGCTGTCGGTGGCGCGCCGCGGAAAGGAACCGTTGGTTCCTCCGCACCTGTTCTCGCATCCCTCGTTCACCGGCGGTGTGATCCTCGCCCTGGTGTACTTCGCCGCGTTCACCAGCATCTTCTTCACCATCTCGCTGCTCTGGCAGGCCGGCCTCGGCCACACCGCGCTCGAGTCGGGCCTGGTGTCGATCCCCTTCGCGATCGGCAGTATCGTCGGCGCCTCGCAGAGCGACCGGCTCGCCCAGCGACTGGGTCGCACGGTTCTTCTGATCGGAACCGGGCTGGTCTCGATCGGGTTGATCTCGCTCTGGTTGGTGCTGCTGCGCGTCGCGCCCGGCGACCTGACCAACTGGGCGCTGCTGGCGCCCCTGGCGGTCGCGGGCATCGGCTCTGGCATGTTCATCGCGCCGAACGCGCAGTTCATCGTGGCGACCGTGGACCGCACAGAGGCGGGCGCCGCGTCCGGTGTCATCGGCACGATGCAGCGCGTCGGCTCGGCGATCGGCATCGCGGTCATCGGCTCGGTGCTGTTCGGCAACCTGCCGGCGCACTTCGGGCCGACGGCGGCGCAGTCCGCGGCGGCTGCGCAGGCGCACGGGGCGCAGGGGTCGGACGCGGTCAAGGCGGCCATCCAGAAGATCGTCGATCACAACCTGGCGGTCGGTTTCGGTCACGCCGCGACGCTGGCACTCGCGGTCAGCACGATCTTCGCGATCGCCGCCTTCTGCCTGGTCTTCGTGCTGCCCAGGCGTGTCTCGCAGGGCTGGGAAGGCCCCGCGAACGCGGACTAGCGGTGCGAGAGGTCAGTCGCGTCGGGATCCGGTCGGGTCTCGGCGCGACTGACCTCTCGGCCGTTCCCGCTCGGTCGCGTTCCTCGTGAAGAGCCAGCGCGGCCGCGGCTCGACCAGCGGCCGGAACACCCGCCGCACGAGCGGACTCGACAGCGCGATCGCGATCGCGATCGACGCGAACACCATGGTCAGCAGCCACACCGCCGAGGCGTGGTCGTCTTTCAGCACCCCCGATTCGCGGATCGGGTAGAGCACGAAGCTGTGCAGCAGATACACGTAGAGGGTCGCCTGGCCGAAGACGTTGAAGATCGTCTCGCGTCGCGGGATGAGCGCGAAGAACGCGGCACACAGGATGACCGCGAGCAGGATCAGCCCCAGCCTCACGAACCCCGCCCACCAGTCCCAGGCGTCCAGGCCGGAGTACGAGTCGTCGTAGAAGAACCAGTGCACGCTCAACTCGCGGAACGGCGCGATCAGCACGACGATCGCCGTCAGCCACGCGGCGAACACCACGAGTGCTGCCGCACGGATCGGCCAGACCTGCCAGCGCAGCCGCATCCACCAGTCGGCCACTTTCCACTGACGCAGCTGCCAGCCGAGCACGAAGAACGGCAGGATGCCGATGGTGCGCGCCAGCGAGAACGTCGAGTCGACCCCCGCCGAGTAGCCGACCGCGACCGACAACAGGACCGCCCAGAGCAGCGGCCAGCGCAGCAGCACCAGGTAGGGCAAGGCGACTCGGAACGCGGCGAGCGCGAGCAGGAACCACAGCGTCCAGTGGGGCTGGGTGAAGTCGAGCGACTTGACGCCCTCGACCAGGAACTGCACGAGCGTCCAGATGCTCTGGAAGATCACATATGGGATGACGATGTCCGTGACGATCTTGAGCATCCCGCGTGTGGACGGCGGGCTGGCCTTCGAGAAGTAGCCGCTGATGATCGCGAACGCCGGGATGTGGAAGGCGTAGATGAACAGGTAGAGGGTCAGGGCGTTGTTCGAGTCGCCGGTCTGGCGCTGGATCGCGTGGCCCATGACCACGAGCGCGATGGTGGCGAAGCGCGCGTTGTCCCAGAACGGGACTCGTGCGCGCGCCTTGCCCGTGCCCACCGGGGGAGCGGGGGCGATCGGAGGATCCGCCGCGGTCATCCGATCCAGCCTAATCGCAGCGTCACTCGCCCCTTCGGCGGGCTGGATACCCTGGAGGCATGGCGAAACGCGTGGTCGTGACCGGGGCGAGTTCGGGGATCGGGGCCGCGACGGCCCGACTGTTCGCGGAGCACGGCTGGGACGTCGTCGGCGTTGCCCGGCGCGGCGATCGGCTCGCCGAGCTGGCCGAGGGGACGGGCATCCGCACCATCGTCGCCGACCTCACCCGGCAGGCCGATGTCGACCGCGTCCGGGACGAACTGGCGGCGCTGGGCCCGGTGCACGGCCTGGTCAACAACGCGGGTGGCGCGCTCGGCATGGGGCCGATCGAGTCGGCCGACCTCGATGACTGGCGCGCGATGTTCGAGATCAACGTGCTCGGCACCCAGCGCATGATCGCGGCCCTGCTGCCCCTGCTGCGCGACGGGGCACGGGATGCCGGCGTCGCCGACATCATGACCGTCACCTCGATCGCCGGTCACCTGGCCTACGAGGGCGGAGCCGGCTACAACGCCGCCAAGTTCGCCGAGCACGCGCTGGTCGCGGTGCTACGGCTCGAGCTGGCCGGTGAACCCATCCGCGTGCTCGAGATCGCTCCGGGGATGGTGAAGACCGACGAGTTCTCCCTGACCCGGTTCAAGGGCGATCAGGCCCGAGCAGACGCCGTCTACGAGAACGTGCCGGATCCGCTCTCGGCCGACGACATCGCCGCCGCGATCGTGCACACCATGGAGCTGCCGGCCCACGTCAACCTCGACCTGATCACGATCAAGCCAGTTGCGCAGGCAGCGCCGCACAAGGTCATCCGCGGCACGCTCGAGCCCAAGGCCTGACCGCGCCCCGCCCGGTCAGCCGGCGGGCGCGCCCTGGATGAACGCCGTGAGCTGATCGGCCAACGGGTTGAAGGCGCCGCGGTTCGCGCCGTGCAGCAGGTCCCATCCGTGGCCGCTGCCATCGAGATGAAGGATGGGCGGCGGGGAGTGGATCTGACCGGCCAGATCCTCCATCTCCGTCGTGCTGACCACCTCGTCGCCCGGGGCGACGGCGAAGAAGCTCGGAATGGAGATGTGCTGGCCCGCGGTGGAGATGTCGGCGTCGAGCCAGCTGATCGGGCCGGAGAGATCGGCCACGGCATCCAATTGGTGCTTGCGGTCTTTCGACGCGGCCAGCACGGTGGTCGTTCCGCCCATCGAGGCGCCGACAGCCACCACGCGGGTGGCGCCGTGCCTGCGAGCCCATCGCGCGGCGACGAGCACCGCGTCGGCGCCGCCGGTCAAGACCAGCGCGTCGGGGGCGCACAACGTCGCCCCGTACCCGCAGAGGTTGATCATGATCGACCGGACACCGTGCCGGGCCAGGTATTGCGCGTAGGGGTACCAGCCGCAGAATCCGGTGTCGGACTGGTGCACGAACACGGCGACGGTCGTCTCGGAGGCATCACCGACGATTCCGGTGTGGAACCACGCGCCGTCGGCCGGCAGCCACAGGGTCGAGGTCGGGGCGATGGGCGGCGTCGAGTACCCGTCGCCGCACATCGTCGACGGCGAGTCGATCGTGATGGTCGGCTTCGCGAAGGGCGTCGGGGTCGGATCCGCCTCGGGAGTGGCTGAGCATGCCGCCAGGGCGACCGCGACGAGCGTTGCGGTGGCGAGGGTCATCCATCGTGTTCCGGTCCGGGGGAGGCGCACGGCACCACGGTAGCGGAGCAGGCGGCGGAGTCAGCGGCCCGCGGCAGGATGGGTCCATGCCGCTGCGCCTCGGATTCGTGTTCACCCCCGCCATGCCGCCCGAGCGGCTTCGACCGGTGGCGCGCGCGGTCGAGCAAGCGGGCCTGGACGAGCTATGGGTGTGGGAGGACTGCTTCACCGAGAGCGGGATCGCGTCGGCGGCGCTCGCTTTGGGCGCGACCGAACGGATCACCGTCGGCATCGGACTGATGCCCGTTCCGTTGCGGAATGTCGCACTCACGGCCATGGAGCTCGCGACTCTGGAGCGGGCCATCCCGGGTCGGCTGATCGCGGGGGTCGGCCACGGTGTCCAGAGCTGGATGGGACAGATCGGGGCCCGGGTCGAGTCGCCGGTGACCCTGCTCCGCGAGTATTCGACCGCGCTTCGCCGTCTGCTCGATGGCGAGACGGTGACCGTCGATGGCCGCTACGTGCGGCTCGACGGTGTGGCGCTCGGCTGGCCGCCCGAGGGGCGGGTGCCCGTGATGATCGGCGGAGGTGGACCCGTGACATTGCGTCTCGCGGCCGAACTCGGCGATGGCGTGCTGCTGGCCAACGCCCTGACCCTCGACGAGGTGGATGCCGCAGCGAGCATCGCGGGCAGCGGCACGCCACTCATGGCGAACATCATCGCCGCCACCGGAGCCGATGCCGCGGATCGGGTGCACGCCGACCTGCTGAGCTGGCGCGCGGATGCCGACCCGAGCGCCCGCGGGTACGCGGTCGTCAGCGGCGACGCCGCCGCGATCGCCGAGCAGCTGCGCGACCTCGCGCGGAGAGGCGTGACGAACCTCGCGATCGAGGCCACTCGCGACGAGCCGGACGTCGACGGATTCATCGCCTTCCTGGGGCGAGAGGTGCGCCCGCTGCTGGGCGACTAACCGGCTGTCGGCGCCGTGTCTTCGACGGCGCCCACGGCATCCGCTGCGAGGTCGACCTCCGAATCGGAGAAGGCGAGCTTGGGCACCAAGAACAGCAGCACTGCCGCGACCAGGGCGCCGACGCCGCAGATGGTCCAGACCGCGATGTAGGCGGCGAGCCCCGCGCCGCTCGTCGATGCGGTCGAGGTCAGCCCGACATGCAGGATCACCCCGAACACGGCCGACGCGAACGCCCCGCCGATCGTCTTGGTCGTGTTCGTCAGGCCGGTGGCGATGCCGGACTGGCCGGCTGGTGCCGCGGCGGCCGCGGCTGAGGGAAGCGCGGCGACCAGGGCGCCCGAGCCGATCCCCGCGATGACCATGTTGACGATCACCTGCCAGACCTGGTCGTGCAGCGGGATGAAGAGCAGATATCCGCCCGCGACGAGGAAGGTCGCGACGATGAGGGCGATCCGCGGAGTCGTCCGCCGCGCCAGGATCGGGAACAGCAGCGCGCCCACGATGAGCGCGATCAGGTAGGCGCCGATCAGGTACGAGATCACGTCGGAGTCGAGATTCAGTCCGTAGCCGAGCTTCTTGGGATCGGCTGCCGCGAAGGTCGACAGCGGGATCTGCGCGCCCAGCACACTGATCCCGAACAGGCCGGCGGTGAGCTGGACCGGCCACATGCTCGGCTTGGCGAGCACTGTGAGGTCGATCGCGGGATCCGGATGCCGCCGCTCGAGGCGCGCGAACGGCACGAAGATCAGCAGCCCGACGACGATCGGCACCCAGACGGTCCAGCTGCCGGGCCCGTTGAGCCGGAGGAAGGTGAGGCCGCCCGTGATGAACAGCAGGGCGAGCGTCAGCAGCACGAAGCCGCCGCCATCGAGCTTGCGGCCGGGCAGCGGGGTCGACTCGCGCACCCCGAACAGGATGGCGAAGAACACCAGCGTCACGCAGATCGCCGGAACGGCGAGCGTCACCGGGAAGTTCTCACCGGTGGCCTTGAACACCCGGCTGCCCGCCAGTGCCCCCAGGATGGCGCCGGCCTCGAGCGCGACGACGAGCAGGCCCGCCGCACGCCGGGTGGTCGACGCCGTGTTGCCGGTGCGCCGCCCCCGGTCGAAGATCAGTGCGACCTCGAGTGGCAGCCAGACGACGTAGAACCCCTGAAGCGCGAAGGCGATCAGGTAGGCCGCGAAGTTGCCCGACGCGACCATGCCCCAGCTCGCCAGCGCGGTCACGGCGGTCGACACGAGCAGGATCCGCTTGTGGCCGAACATGTCGCCGAGCTTGGCGAGCACCGGAACCACGAGGGCCGAGACCAGCAGCTGGGCCGCCTCGGTCCAGTTGTAGTCGGCGGTGTCCACACCGATGTGCCCGGCGATCTTGCTCGCTAGCGGCACGTAGTAACCCTGGAGGATGCCGCTGGTCAACTCGACCAGGAAGAGGAACCCGACCAATCCGAACGCCATCGTCCGGAAGGTGATGCGATCAGCCATTCTCGGATGCTAGTGGTCGGTTACCGTGGTGGGGTGCCCGACGAGCGCGAGATCCTGAGCTACGAGCTGTTCGGAACGGCGGCGCGCGAACTGGCGGAACGCATCGCCGCCGACGGATTCCGCCCGGACGCGATCGTGGGCATCGCGCGCGGCGGGCTGCCGCTGGCTGGCGCGCTCGGCTACGCCCTCGACGTGAAGACGCTCGGCAGCCTCAACGTGGAGTTCTACACCGGAGTCGGCTCGACCCTGGCGACCCCGGTGGTGCTTCCCCCGACGCTCGACCGCGAGTCGCTGGCGGGCAAGAGCATCTTGCTGGTCGACGACGTCGCCGACTCGGGCCGCACGCTGCATCTCGTGGTCGAGCTGCTCCGCGCCGGCGGCGGCGAGGTGCGGACCGTCTGCCTGTACAGCAAGCCCGGCTCGGTCGAAACCCCCGACTACGTGTGGCGCACGACCCTGCACTGGATCCTGTTCCCCTGGAGCGCCGACGGCCCGGTGGCGTACCCGCGATGAGCCCGCAGCCGCTCGCCGAGCTCGTCGATCCCGGGTGGGCGCAGGCCCTCGCACCGGTCGAGCCGCAGATCGCCGCGATGGGCGACTTCCTGCGCGCCGAGGCGGCGGCCGGGCGGCCCTACCTTCCGGCCGGTCGCAACGTCCTGCGCGCCTTCGCCGCCCCGTTCGACGAGGTGAAGGTGCTGATCGTCGGCCAGGATCCGTATCCGACGCCCGGGCATCCGGTCGGACTGTCGTTCTCGGTCGAGCCGACGGTGCGCCCGGTGCCGCGCAGCCTGCAGAACATCTACCAGGAACTGCGCACCGATCTCGGCATCCCGACTCCGCCGAACGGCGACCTCACCCCGTGGACCCGGCAGGGCGTCATGCTGCTCAACCGGGTGCTGACCGTGCAGGCGGGCAGTTCGGGCTCGCACCGCGGCAAGGGGTGGGAGCCGATCACCGAGCACGCGATCCGGGCATTGGCCGCGCGAGGCGGCCCGCTCGTCGCGGTGCTCTGGGGGCGGGACGCCGCAACCCTGCGGCCGATGCTGGACGGCATCCCGATCATCGCCTCTGCCCACCCGAGCCCGCTCTCGGCCAACGCGGGATTCTTCGGCTCGCGCCCCTTCAGCCGCGCCAACGAATTGCTGGTGCAGGCCGGTGCCGACCCGGTCGACTGGAGCCTGGGGACGCCGCCCGGCGCGACGTAGGATCACCACATGCCGGAGACCCGCTGATGCTCGAAGAGGAATACAACCCGCGCAGGCAGCTGCCGCCCCGGCTTCGGCCCGTGCCGCCCAGCGAACCCGAGTTCTCGTTCGCGTTGCGTCAGGCCACCGACCGCGACGTGCCGCACATGCTCGAGATCTACAACCACTACGTGCTCAACAGCACCGTGACCTTCGACGAAGACCGTCTCACGCTGAAAGAGATGCGCACCAAGTTCCGCGATGTCGAGCGGCTCGGGTTCCCCTGGCTGGTCGCGGTTTCGCCCACCGGCATGATCCTGGGCTACGCCTACGTCACGCCGTGGAAGGCCAAGGCGGCGTACCGCTACACGGTCGAGGACTCGATCTACCTCAGCCCCGCCGCGACTGGCAAGGGAATCGGCAAGGCCCTCATGGCCCGCATGCTCGACGACGCCAGGGCCGCGGGCATCAAGGAGGTGATCGCGGTGATCGCCGACAAGGGGGCAGACGCCTCGATCGCGATGCACGAGCAGTTCGGCTTCACCAAGATCGGCGAGATGGGCAAGGTCGGTTTCAAGTTCGGCCGCTGGCTCGGAACGGTGCTCATGCAGAAGAGCCTGAAGGCGGGTCGCAAGAAGTGAGCGCGCTGCAGTTGCGGCTGGTGCTCGAGACCGTCGATCTGGATGCGGCCCTTGCCTTCTACCGCGACGCGCTCGGCCTCCCGGAGCTCGAGTCGTACCAGGGCGAGGGCGGGGCCCGGGTCGCCATCCTCGGAATCCCGACGGCCACCCTCGAGCTCGCGAACGCCGCTCAGGTCGAGCTGATCGACCAGGTCGAGGTCGGGCGGCCGGTCGCGCATCCCTTCCCCTTACGGGTGCGGGTGGCATTCGAGGTGGTGGATGCCGCGAGCACGAGCACCGCGCTGGTCGAGGCCGGCGCCACCGAGGTCGCGCCGCCCACCCGTACCCCGTGGAACTCGCTGAACGCGCGGATCGAGGGACCGGACGGCTTGCAGCTCACCGCCTTTCAAGAGCTCGGCCCGCCGTCGGATTGACGGCGGGCCGAACCTTCTCGCGGCGGCTCAACTGCGCGGCGTGGCTCGCCGCAGGATGAAGTACCCGGCGATGGCGCTAAGCCCCGCCGGGATGAGCAGCCACGCGGTGAAGGCGAGCGGCCCATCGTCGAGCAACCCGCCCACCAGGTTCCAGGTCTTGGTGAGGGTCAGCACCGCGATCGAGCCCAGGATCAGCACGGCGAGGACCGCGAAGGCGACCACCAGACCGGTGGTCTTCCAGCGCACCCAGACCGCGGCGAAGCCGGAGCCGGTGAACAGCGCGAACAGCAGGCCGAAGAAGAACACCAGCAGTCGGGTCCACCAGTTCTGACCGAAGTAGATGGCCGTGAACATGTGGCCGCCCAACCCCCAGCCGTTCGTCACCTGCTCGATGACGCCGAGCAGCGCCATCACCACCGCGAAGACGCCGGCGAGCAAGACGAAGGTGATCGCCGTGCCGAGGTAGAAGTTGCGCCGCGTGGAGCCATAGCCGAGCGCGATCGAGAACGTGATGCTGATCGCCTGCACGGCCACGATCAGGAAGTAGACGAAGGGGTAGAACGCGGCACCGCTGTACTGCAAGCCCTTGTCGGCGTGGGACGTTCCAGTCGGGCCGGCCGCGATGGTGATCAGTGCCCAGATCGCGATGTTCACCGCGAGGATTCCGAGCAGGATGATCGACGGCAGGATCAGCACGGGGAACGGATTCGCCAGATAGAGCCGGATCACGTTGACCAGCCGGGTGGCCGGCGTGCGCAGCCCGGGCAGCGGAGTGCCGGCGCGCGAGGCGGTCGCGGGAATGGCGGTCATCGGGCGTCCTCCTGTTGGGTCGTGGTGCGGATGACGAGCTGCTGCAGCGAGACCGGCGCGAGCTCGAGGCCGGCATCGGTCGCCGCGCGCCGGTCGGCGTCGGAGAGATCGGCGATGGTGAACGAGGCCAGCCCGCCAATCCCTTCGCGGTGCAGCACCTCTCGGTGTGCCGCGAAGGCCTCGACGGCGCTGCGCGGACCCACGACCGTCGCGGCGGTTCCGCGCAATTCGTCGGCATCTCGGTCGATGATGATGCGGCCATCGTCGATCACGACGACATGCTCGAGCAGGTTGCTGACCTCATCGATCAGATGCGTCGACAGCACGATCGTCCGCGGGTGCTCCGAGTAGTCCTCGAGCAGCCGGTCGTAGAAGGTCTGCCGCGCGACCGCGTCGAGCCCGAGGTAGGGCTCGTCGAAGAAGGTGAGCGGGGCGCGGGCGGCGAGTCCGACGACGACCCCGACGGCCGAGAGCTGCCCGCGTGACAGCTTCTTCATCCGGCGGCCGAGAGGGAGGCGGAAATCGCCGATCAGCGAGTGCGCGTAGGCCTCATCCCAGTTCGGGAAGAACAGCGGCGCAGCGCGCAACACGTGCTTGACGCGGAAGTCGTCCGGGTACCGCTGACTCTCTTTGATGAATGCCACCCGCTCCAGCACGCGCGCGTTCTCGACCGGGGATTCGCCGAAGACCCGGATCTCTCCCGAGGTCGCGAACTCCTGGCCGGTGAGCAGCTGCATCAGTGTGGTCTTGCCGGCGCCGTTGCGGCCCAGGAGCCCGTAGATGCGGTGCTCGTGCAGGGTGACGGTGACGTCATCCACCGCGGTCACCTTGCCGAAGCGCTTGGTCAGTCCGTGCAGTTCGATGACGGCGGTCATCCCTTCGCCTCTTTCGTGATCATCTGCGCGAGCTGAGCGTTGGTGATCCCCAGCTTCGCGGCCTCGGTGAGGAGAGGCGCGACGAACTGCTGGCGGAACTGGTCGCGGCGCTTGGCCACAAGACGGGCGCGGGCGCCCTCGGCGACGAACATGCCGATCCCTCTCTTCTTGTAGAGGATCCCGTCGTCGACGAGCAGGTTCACGCCCTTGCCGGCCGTGGCCGGGTTGATGCGGTGGAACGCGGCGAACTCGTTGGTCGAGGGGACCTGGGTCTCTTCGGGGAGCGCTCCGGAGATGATGTCGTTCTCGATCTGCTCAGCGATCTGCTGGAAGATCGGACGGCTCTCGTCCATGGGTGCCTCCCTCCGGTTGTGGTCGATGACGAGCCCGGTTCAGGCTCGTTGGTTCATTACTCGACTAACTAACCACTGAACCCAAGCGCTGTCAACCTCGACCGCTCGCGAGCTTCGCCCCGAAGTGAAGCATCACGCGGCGAGGCACGAAGCGCGTGCTGAAGGCGGCCGCGCGGTTCGCGAAGCCCGGCATGACCTCGGGCCGGACCCGGATTCCGCCGCTCAGCCCACGCGCGAGCCCGCGGTCGAGCGCCCGCAGGCCGGCCTCGGCGATGCGCGACGGATCCCAGTAGGGGGTCGGCGCCGAGATCCGCCGCCCCTCGGCGAAGAACTCCGAGGCGACCGCGCCGGGCGACACCGCGAACACCGTGACCCCGTGCGGACGCGCCTCGTGCCAGAGCGCCTCGGTGAACAGTTTCACGAAGGCCTTCGATGCCGCGTAGACGGCCATCCCCGGTACCGGCTGGTAGGCCGCGGTGCTCGCGATATTGAGGATGACCCCCGAGCCGCGCGCGATCATCGGCTCGACGAACGTCCGGCAGAGGTCGACGACGGCGGCGACATCGACCGCCACCTCCTGCGCGAGCCGATCCGGGTCGGTCGCGACGACCTGGCCCTGGATCCCGAACCCGGCATTGTTGACCACCAGATCGGGCAGTCGGCCGCCCAGGTGATCGCGCAACTGGCCGAGCAGCGCGGGGCCGGGTTTCGGCAGGGCCAGGTCCCGCGGGACCACCAGGCACCGGATGCCGTGCGCCGCCTCGAGCTCGGACGCCAGGGCCTGCAGGCGGCTCTCCCGTCGGGCCACGAGCACCAGGTCGGAGCCGCGCGCCGCGAGGGCGCGGGCGAACGCCGCGCCGATCCCGGAGCTGGCTCCCGTCACAAGCGACAGCGACGGTCGCCAGCGTTGATCAGAACTGCGGGGGCGAGCCATGCCCTCACGGTAGCGGGAGCCTAGGCTCGGCTCGTGCCAGAACTGCATGACCTGACCGCGTGGGAGCAGACCGACCAGCTACGCCGCGGCACGATCTCGCCGCTCGAGCTGGTCGACCACTACCTGGAGCGCATCGAACGGCTCGATCCCGAGCTGGGTGCCTTCGTCGAGGTCACCGCGGACGCCGCGCGCCGGCGCGCGGTAGAGCTCGTCGACACCCCGACGGCGCCCATCCTGTGGGGGCTTCCCTCGGCGGATAAGGATCTGGTCGACCGTGCCGGCGTGCCGACGCGCTACGGGTCGCGCGCCTTCGCCGACTACGTGCCGGAACGCTCCGACGACCTGGTCGAGGTCCTCGACGCGGCCGGCGCGATCAGCCTCGGCAAGACCAACACGCCCGAGTTCGGGATGCCCAGCTACACCGAGCCGGTCTCGGCGCGTCCGGCGCGCAATCCCTACGACACGGCGCTCGGGGCGGGTGGATCCAGCGGGGGAGCGGCGGTTGCGGTGGCCGCCGGCCTGCTCCCGGTGGCTCCCGGGTCGGACGGCGGCGGCTCGGTGCGCATCCCGGCGGCCGCCACCGGGCTGGTCGGGCTGAAACCGTCGCGCGGCCGCATCCCGGCCAGCCCCGGGTTCACCAACATCGGCGGGCTCGCGGTGGCCGGCCCGCTCGCCCGCACGGTGACCGACGCCGCGCTCCTGCTCGACGCGATGATCGGCGACGGCCGCGTGGACTACGCGACCCGCGCCCCGAGCTGGGACGGCGGCGCTTACCTCAACGCTGCCGTGCGCGGCGAGGGCCGCTACCAGCTCGGGATCACGACCAGTTCGCCCTGGGAGACCGCGTACGAGCTCGTGGTCGAGCCCGAGGCGCAGGAGGCGCTGCGCGTCGCACGCGAGCACCTGGATGCGATCGGGCACGGTCTCGAGGAGTTCCGGCTCGAGCCGGAAGAGGGCTACGCGCCTGCGTTCACGACGCTCTGGCAGGGCGGTGCGGCCGGCATCCCGATCGAGGCGGAGCAGCTCGACCAGGTCGAACCGTTGACCAGGTGGCTGGTCGAGACCGGTCGGCGCGTGGGCGCGCGCGAGCTCGCGGCCGCCCTCGGGTGGCTCACCAAGTACGAGCGCCGGCTGATTCGCCAGCTGGCACGGTTCGACGCGGTGCTGACGCCCGCCCTGGCGATGACGCCGCGCCCGATCGGCTGGTACGACGCCGAGGATGCGATGCGCAACTTCGCCCAACAGGTGCAATACACCCCCTTCACGAGTTTCGTGAACGTCAGCGGACTCCCGGCGATCGCCTTGCCCGTCCACGTGACCGAGCACGGGCTGCCGATGGGCGTGCAGCTGATCGGGCGGCCAGGGCGCGAGGACGTGCTGCTCGCCATCGGCGCCCAGCTCGAGCGGCGACTGAACTGGCAGGAGCGGCATCCGCCCCAATGGTGAAGGCGGCGCCGTGGTGAACGCTAGACGTACCCGCCGCGCTCGAGCCCGGCCTCGACCTCGAAGCGATTGCCCAGCGCGTTCGACCCGGCCGCGATATAGAGCGGCAGGAAGCACAGCCCGTACTTCTTCCACTGCCGGGTGTGCACCAGCTCGTGCTCGAGCACGCCCTCGCGGGTGAGGTCGCGGGTCAGGTAGATCGCTCCGACCGTCGTTCCGCCGCGGCCGAACGCCCAACCGGGCAGCGTGATGAACGAGTACAGCCCACGGCGCCGGCCCCAGTGCCCGAGCAGCAGGCATCCCCACAGGAAGGCGGCGGAGGTCGCCAGCCAGTACCCGGGTCGGGCGATCACCGGCAGCAGCAGGAACGCCCTCAGCCCGGGTACCCGCACCGCGCCGGCGATGAACCGCGCCATCCCGCGCGCGAACCGGCTCGGATCGATCGGGGCGACGCACGGAGTCGCCTCGAACGCCGCACGGCTTCGACTCACGCCGTGCCGCGCCCGTCGGTCTCGAGCAACCGCAGCCACACCTCGTTCAGCGTCGGATAGGCGGGCACCGCGTGCCAGAGCCGCTTCAGCGGCACCTTGCCGACCACGGCGATCGTGGCGGCATGCAGCATCTCGCCCACCTCGCGGCCGACGAAGGTGACGCCGATGATCACCTCGTGCTCCGCGTCGATGACCGCCCGGGCCCGCCCCTCGTAATGATCGGCCAGCGCGCTGGCGCCCGCGAGCCAACTCAGGTCGTAGTCGACCACCCGGATGTCGTACCCGGCCGCCATCGCAGCCGCGGCGGTCAGCCCCACCGATGCGACCTCCGGGTCGGTGAACGTCACCTGCGGAACGGCCTCGATATCGGCGGTGGCCACGTGCCGTCCCCACGGCGCGTCGTCGATCGGCTGGCCCGTGGCGCGCGCGGCGATCACGTCGCCTGCTGCGCGTGCCTGGTACTTGCCCTGGTGGGTGAGCAGGGCCCGGTGGTTGACGTCGCCGGTCGCGTACAGCCAGTCGAAGCCCTTCACCAGCATGGTGTCGTCGACGGTGAGCCAGTGGCCGGGGGTGAGGCCGATGGTCTCGACGCCCAGATCCACGGTGCGGGGCGTGCGGCCGATCGCGACCAGCAGCTCTTCGGCGAGCACGCGCGATCCGTCGGTCAGCTCGAGCACCACGTTCTTGTCTGCACGGTGCACCGAGGCGGCTTCGGCGCCGATCCGGACGTCCACCCCGGCCTTTTCGAGCGCCGCCTGCACCGCCTCGCCGGCGAACGGCTCCAGGGTGCTCAACAGCGGCCCGCGCGACAGCAGCGTCACGCGGCATCCCATCGAGGCGTACGCGGTGGCCATCTCGCAGCCGACCACACCTCCGCCCAGGATGGCCAGGCTCGCGGGAACCTCCTTCACGCTCGTGGCGTCACGGCTGGTCCACGGCGTCACCTCGGCCAGCCCCGGGATGTCGGGGAGCAAGGCGGCGCTCCCGGTGCTCACGGTCACCGCGTGCCGGGCGATGAGCTCGGTCGTCGTGCCGTCGGCGGCGGTCACGGTCAGCCGCTTCGGGCCGGTGAACCGCGCGTGCCCGCGGATGAGCTCGATGCCGGCGCCCTTGGCCCAGTCGACCTGCGATGCGTCGTTCCAGTTGTGCACGATGGTGTCGCGTCGGCGCAGCACGCCCCGCGGGTCGACGCCGCCCGAGACCGATTGTTTCGCGCCGTCCACGTCGGCGGCGGCCCGCAGCACCGCGCCGGCCCTGAGCAGCGCCTTCGAGGGCATGCACGCCCAGTACGAGCACTCGCCGCCGACCAGTTCGGCTTCGACCAGGGCGGCGGTCAGACCGCCCTGCACCGCACGGTCGGCCACGTTCTCGCCGATCGCGCCGGCACCGATGACGATCAGATCGAATTCGCGCGCTGCCATGCCTCCATCCTGCACGACCGCCCGTCACAGGGTCAGCGGGAGAGGGACTTCTGTCCTATCCCGAGGGTGACCCGTACCGATATGTTCGGGCCACCAGAACCGCCGGGAGGCACAGCATGCTCACTCGACCCCTTTTCGCCATCGTCACCGTCACAGCCGCTGTGCTCGTGCTTGCGGGATGCTCAGTCACCGCTGAGGCGGGGCCCACGGTTTCGGGCGCCAGTGTCGCCAAGACGGCCGCCAAGGCACTCGAGGCGAAAGTCGGATCGTCGCCCGCCATCGACTGCGGCAGCGACGACATCGTGGTGGTCAAGGGCAAGAAGATCACCTGCGAGCTCACCGACACCGACGGACTGATCTACGACGTCGCGATCACGTTCACCTCGGTGAAGGGATCGACGTACCACATCGATGTCAAGGTGGCCGATACCGCCAAGAACGCCCCGAGCCCGACGGTGTCGTCCGGAGCCGACGCGCCGACGGTGCCCGGCACCGACATCGCGAAGCTGGCCGCCCAGGCCCTGACCAAGCAGCTCGGCTCGGCTCCCGACATGAGCTGCGACGACGCGCAGGTGTCGATCGTGGTCGGCAACACGGCGGCCTGCGGCTTCACCGACGCGGCCGGCGCCCACCACGACGTGACGGTCACCATCACCGAGTTCGACGGCTCGAACTACACGATCGACGCGAAAGTGACCGACTGAGGCGAGCCCGGTCTCCGCGTCTCAGGCGTTGAGCCCGAGCGCCGCGATCACCCGCAGGATGGTGGGTGCGTCGTCGGCGACGTCGCCGTCGCCCGCCGGCGCGTAGGCGGCGATCGTCGCGCCGGCCAGGGCGTATCGCGCACGCAGCGCCTTGATGGCGGCGACCAGGGTCGACGCCGGGAGCCCGAAGGGCTCCGGGTCGAGCAGTCCCGCCAGTTCCGAGGGGTCGAGCACATCGAGGTCGATGTGCAGGTAGACGGATTCGGCGGCGGTCTCGGCCACCGCATCCACCAGGGCCGCGGGGTCGCTCAGCTCGTCCACGGTCATCGCCCGGATGCCGGCCTCGGCCACGAAGGCGTCCTCGCCCGGATCCCACGAGCGCGCGCCCGCGAGAACGACCCGCCCCGCGGCCACCAGGCCGTCGTCGATGATCGAACGCAGCACCATGCCGGCGTACGCGCCCGATGGCGAGGAGTCGGGTGAGTTCAGATCGGGATGCGCGTCGAACCAGATCAGCGCGAGATCCCCGTGGCGGTCCACCGCGTGCGCGACCGCGGCGGATGAGACTCCGCAGTCGCCGCCGATGACCACGGCCGCGTCATCCAGTTCTCCCAGGGTGTCGCGCAGCCGCTCGCGCACCAGCTGCAGGGAGCTGAATCGCGCGACGCCGGTGCCCTGGTCATCGCCCGCTTCGAGCGGTACGGCGACTTCGCGGGTGGCGGCGGCGGGCAGATCGCCGCGGATCGCCGCGGCGCCCTCTGCCAGGCGCATGGCGCGTGACGAGGGCGAACCCTGCCATTGCGGCACGACGACGAAGCTGGCTGTCACGCAGCCACTCTAGGGCGCACGCCGTTGTGGAGGCTCAGTTCGTGCCCCGCGGAACGGCGGCGGCCAGGGCGGCCTCCAGTTCGGCGGCAGTCAGCTCGGGTCCGTAGCCCGGGGTGCCGGCGTCGATGCGCCAGCTTTCCGAGAGCGGGCCGATGTCGACGACATCGAAGCCGAGCCCGTCGATGAAGTCGGTCACGGCACGCTTGGCATGCGCGTCGTCCCCCGCGATCGCCAGCGCGCGTCGCCCGGGGGTGCCGCTCGGCGTGGCGGTGCTGATGATCTGCAGCGCCTGGATGTGATTGAACGCCTTGACGACGTGCGCGTCGACCAGGTGGCGCTGCAGCACTCCCGACACCGTGATGGCGCCGCTCTCGATCTCGTCCGAGACGCCGTCGCGCTGCGGGTAGTAGTTGTTGGTGTCCATCACGATCTTGCCGGCGAAGGGCTCGACCGGCAGGTCGTTGACGGCCTTGAACGGCACGGTCACGACGATCAGGTCGCCGGCGGCAGCCGCCTCGGCGGGAGTCGCAGCGCGCGCGTGCGGGCCGAGTTCGGCCACGAGCTGCGCGAGCGTCTCGGGACCGCGCGAGTTGCTCAGCACCACCTCGTCTCCCCGCGCGATCGCGGCGCGCGCGATCGCGGAGCCGATGTTGCCGGAGCCGATGAATCCGATGGTCGTCATCACCCCATCACAGCAGACCGCGCCCACCCGAAGCTGGGTGAGCGCGGAATGCGAGGCGGACTGCCGGGCTATTCGCCGGAGGTGACCGCCTTGGGCGCGGCAGAACCGGCCTTGAGCGCGGCGAGCCGGGTGTCGACCTCGGCCTGCGTGCCCAGGTCGTCGAGGCTCTCGAGCTGCGAGTCGAGGCTCGAGGCGTCGAGCTCCTGCTGGCCGGCGACCTGAGCCTCGGAGCGGCGGACCTTGTCTTCGAAGCGGCCGAGCTCACTCGTGGGGTCGAGCACGTTGATGCTCTTGACCGCGTCGTGCACCTGCTGCTGGGCGTCGGCCGTCTTGGCGCGGGCCACCAGCTCGTCGCGCTTCGAGATCAGCTGGTCGAGCTTGTCGTGCATCTGCTGAACGCCGGTCTTGAGTTGGTCGACGACGGCGTTCTGCGAGGCGATGGTCGGCTCGGCCTGCTTGGCCTCGTTCTCGCTGGTGATCTGCTTGCTCAGCGCGACCTTGGCGAGGTTGTCGAACTTGTCGGCGTCGGCGGCGTTGCCTCCGGCGCGCAGCTGGTCGGCCTTGGCGCTGGCCGCCTGTGCCTTCAACCCCCAGTCCTGTGCGGCGGAGAGGTCGGCGTCGTGGTCCTGCTCCATGAGTCGCAGGTTGCCGATGGTGGTGGCGACGGCGCTCTCGGCCTCGGCGATGCTGTTGGTGTAGTCGCGCACGAGCTGGTCGAGCATGAGCTGGGGGTCTTCGGCCTGGTCGATCAGGGCGTTGATGTTGGCCCGCACGAGCGTGGAGATGCGCCCGAGGATCGATTGCTTTTCCGCCATGGTGGTTCGCCTTCCGTTCGCCGCCCGATCTGGGCACGGGGGAAGCCTAGCGAGCCGTCAGTGCAAGGTCACGGGCGAAGTCGGGCCGGTGACCAGCTCGGCGGCATCGTGACCGGCGGCACCGGTCGCGCTCGGGCTGAAGTCGAGGGCGGCCGAGAGCTGGTACTGACCGGCCGCGGCGCTGGGAAGGTCGGTGCGAAAGCTCTCCTGTGCGTCGTCCTGCACGCCGCAGATCACCGGTTGGAAGGTGGTCGCGAAGGTGGTGCTGGCCCCAGGAGCGAGGTCGATCTCGCGGGCAAGAGACGGCACCGGACCGTTGCTGTGCCAGAGCACGATGCCGTCGCGCGACAGGGTCAGCGCCGGGAACGGTGAGGCCGATCCGGTCACGGGCTGCGCGCCGGTGTTGGTGAGCGTGACGGTGACCGGGATGTCGCGGGCGCCCGCCGCGGCATCCACCGGCGGCACGGTGAGCACCAAGCCGTCGTCTGCGGGAGCCACCGAAGCCAGGGTGCCGGTGCAGAGGTTGATCTTGTCCGCTGGGGCTCGCTTGATCAGGCGGGGGCCTGTCGCGCCGCCCTCCGCGGCGTCCGGCGCGACGGCGAAATCCGATGACGACGCGGCCGAGCCCGCGCTCAACGTGCCGGTCCCCGGGCTCGCCAGGCTGATCGAGACCGGCACGACGATGCCGAGGACTGCCAGCGATGAGACGAGGGCGGCGGCCGCCACGCGCGGGCGGCGGCGCGCCCGGCTGCGCCGCAGGACAGCATCCAGGTCGATGTTCCCCACCGGCTCGTCGTCGTGGAGCCGCTGCCGCAGCTCATCCTCGTCGGGCATGGCGTTCTCCTTCGTGGGCGGTGCGGGGTTCGCGGGTACCGAGCCGATCGGCGGCGGTGCCGTCGTCGGCGAGAGCGATCGCCATCTTGGCGAGCCCGTCGCTGAGATAGCGCTTGACGGTGCCCGCGCTGATCCCGAGGGTCTCGGCGATGGCCGCCACCGTCAGATCGTCGTAGTAGCGCAGCACCAGGCAGGCCCGTTCGCGCGGCGTGAGCTTGCGCAGCTCGTCGTGCAGGTCGAGCTTGGCGTCCACGGTCGGCGCGTCGGACTCGCGCTGCTCGGGCACGTACTCGAGGGGGGCGACGCGGCGCCAGCGGGTGCGGCGGCGGCCGCCATCCAGATGGGTGTTCAGGATGGCGCGGCGCACGTACGCCTCGGCGCTGTCGACGCCGAAGCCGTTGCGCAGTCGGCCGAAGGTCTTCACCAGCGCCTCTTGCACCAGATCGGCGGCGTCATCGCGATCACCGCAGAGCAGGGCGGCGTAGCGCAGCAGGGCGTCGCCGCGCTGGGCGACCAGCTCGGTCACCACGCGCTCCCAGACTGCCTCTCGAGCCATCGCCGCTTCCTCCCTTCACTGACTAAGACGGATACCTGGGCGAAAAGGTTGGGGTGCATCCCATCGGAGTATTCATCAGCCGGCTGATCAATGTCATACTGCGGCTATGACGCACACGCCGGCCCGCTGGATCCGCATCGTCGCTCCGCTCATCCTGGTCCTGATCTGGCTCGGCGTCTCGTCGCTCGGCGGACCGACCTTCGGCAAGCTCAGCGGCGTGGTCAACAACGACCAGGCCAGCTACCTCCCGGCCAGCGCCGAGTCGACCCAGGTGCAGAACGACCTGACAAAGTTCTTCCCCTCGGACACCGTGCCGGCGATCGTGGTCTACGCGCGTTCGGCGGGCATCACCACCGACGACACCCGTTCGATCGCTCAGCGGGTCGAGGCGTTCGGCACGATCGACGGAGTCGGCGACGTGGTCGGTCCGATCCCGTCATCCGACGGCCAGGCACTCGAGGTCTTCGTACCGGTGAAGGCGAGCGCCGACGCCAAGACGGTGATCCCGGAGCTGCGGAAGGCGGCCGTGCACGAGGTGCCGAACGGGCTGACCACGTACACCACCGGTCCGGCGGCGCTCGGCGTCGACTTCGGTGCCGCGTTCGGCGGGATCGACGGGATCCTGCTGCTGGTCGCGCTGATCGTGGTGTTCGTGATCCTGCTCGTGGTCTACCGATCGGTGCTGCTGCCGATTCTGGTGCTGTTCACCTCGGCGTTCGCGCTGACCGGCAGCATCCTGATCGTCTATCTGCTGGCCAAGGCGGACATCATCACTGTGACCGGGCAGAGCCAGGGCATCCTGTCGATCCTCGCGCTCGGTGCGGCGACCGACTACTCGCTGCTGCTGGTCGCGCGGTTCCGCGAGGCGCTGGTCACCCACCGACTGCCCTGGGACGCGATGCGAGTCGCGCTGCGCGTCGCGGTCGAGCCGATCGCGGCGTCGGCGGCCACGGTCATCCTCGGGGTGCTGTGCCTGCTGCTCTCGGGGTTGAACTCGAACCGCGGCCTCGGCCCGGTCGCTGCCATCGGCATCTTCTTCGCACTGCTGGCCGCCCTGACCGCCCTGCCGGCCCTGCTGGTTCTGTTCGGACGAACCGCGTTCTGGCCGTTCCGGCCGAAGTTCGTCGAGCCGGTCGATGGCGTCGAGGCACCCGTCAAGCCCTCGCGCCTCTGGGGAGCGGTGGGCCGGCTGATCTCGCGCCGCCCGCGCGCCGTGTGGATCACCTCGGTGCTGCTGCTCGGAGCGGCGTCGCTCGGATTGCTTCAGCTGCAGGCCAACGGCGTGCCGCAGACCGATCTGCTGCTCAGCCAGTCGGACTCGGTCGACGGCCAGAAGCTGCTGGCCAAGCACTTCGACGCCGGTTCGGGCAGCCCGATCTACATCGTCGCCGAGCAGGGCGACGCCAACCGGGTCGTCGACCTGGCTCAGAACACCCGGGACATCGCGGATGCCACGGTCTACACCGGAGCGTCCGGCGCCCCGGGTGCTCCCGCCGCACCGGCGAAGGTGGTGGACGGCACGGTGCTGGTCGAGGCCACCCTCTCGGTGCAGGCGGACTCCGACGCCGCGGAACACGCCGTCACGACACTGCGCGACAAGCTCCCGGCCATTGACTCGAGCGCGAAGGTGGGCGGAGTCACCGCTCTCGCCCTCGACAGCAACCTGACTGCCACCGAAGACCTGCGGGTCATCATCCCGGTGGTCCTGCTCGTGGTGCTGATCGTGCTGATGCTGCTGCTGCGCTCGATCGCCGCGCCGCTGCTGCTGATCGGGACCGTCGTGCTGTCCTACGCGGCGACCCTCGGAGTGTCGGCGCTGGTGTTCAATCACCTGCTCGGATTCCCGGGCGCCGACCCCTCGGTGCCGCTGTTCGGCTTCGTGTTCCTGGTCGCACTGGGCGTGGACTACAACATCTTCCTGATGACCCGGGTGCGCGAGGAGTCGCTCAAACTCGGGACCCGGCCGGGCATCGTCCGAGGTGTGCAGGCGACCGGCGGCGTGATCACGGCTGCGGGGATCGTGCTGGCCGCAACCTTCTCGGCCCTGCAGGTGATCCCGATCCTGTTCCTGGTGCAGATCTCGTTCATCGTGGCGTTCGGCGTGCTGCTCGACACGATCCTGGTGCGCTCGCTGCTGGTGCCGGCCCTGTCGTACGACCTCGGGCGCCGCATCTGGTGGCCGTCGAAACTCGCGAAGGCCGAGCAGCCGGTCGCGTCGAGCGACTGACCTGACAAGTGCCCCCGACTGGATTTGAACCAGCGACTTCTTCCTTCGGAGGGAAGCGCTCTATCCACTGAGCTACGGGGGCGTGACGGCGTCATTAGGTTAGCAGCCCGGCGATGTGCCCCGGCAGTGCACCGCGAGCCATGACATGCTCGCCGAGTGACTCTGCGCCGTGAACTCCGATCGAGCATGACCCTGCAGGTCGACGCGCGCACGGAGTTCATCCTCGCCGTGTCGACGGCCCGCGCGGTGCCGCTCGCCTGGGAGGCCCTCACGGTGAGCATCGACGGCAACGCCGTCGAGCCGAGCGAGCTCGACGAGGATCCGCGCACTCGCCTGCAGCTGTTCGAGACCGGCCCGGGGCTGCTGATGATCGATTACGCCGCCGAGGTCGCGGGCCTCGCCCCGGCGCCCGAGGTGTCACCGCTCGACTCGGTCGTCTACCTGCGACCGAGCAGGTACGTGCAGTCCGACACCCTCACCCCGTTGGCGCGCGAGACCTTCCCGGGGCTCACCGGGCCGCACCACGATGGCGCGGAGCTGGTGCGCGCGGTCTCGGCCTGGGTGCATGACCGGCTGGTGTACGACTCCGGTTCGACCTCACCCACCGGTGGGGCGGTGGAGACGCTCGACTCGGGCCGCGGCGTGTGCCGCGACTTCGCGCATCTCACCGCCGGGCTGCTGCGTGCGCTCGACGTGCCGGCGCGCCTGGTGTCGGTCTATGCGCCCGGCTTGATTCCGATGGACTTCCACGCGGTGGTCGAGGCCCTGGTCGATCTCGACGGCCGCGAGCAGTGGGTGATCGTCGATTCCACCCGGCTCGCTCCGCGGCGCGGGATGGTTCGCATCGCGACCGGGCGGGATGCCACCGACACGGCGTTCCTGACCAACACGCTCAGCGACATCCAGCTGCTGCGCCTCGAGGTGGATGCCACGAGCAGCGAGTCGTTCGACGACGACCCCGATGAGCTCATCTCGTTGAGTTGATGCCTACTTCAAGGCGCCCAGAGCGGCGTTGATCAGGTCGGACGGATCGCCCGGCTCCAGGAACTCGACCGACGTCGCGACCAGCCAGAAGTCGCCCTGGAACACGATCGCGGTTCCCACCCCGCCGCTGGTGGAGAAGTAGGCCTCGTCACCGTAGGTCGGCACCATCGTGCTCTTCTCGACGGCGTCGTTCTTGAGCGACTCGATCGATGCGGGGTCCAGGTGCGCGACCGAGATGTCGATGGTGTCGCCGCTGGTCTGGTTCTGCCAGCGGCAGGCGATGCCCTGCTCCGACTTCGCGGTGGCCGCCGGCGACCCGCTCTTCGGCGTCCAACTGTTGATCAGGCCGAAGTTCGGGTTGAACGCGTAGATGTCGTTGGGAGTGATGAGGGTGTTGCAGCCGATCGTGATCGGCGTCGAGGCCGCGGTCGCCGTCGGGGTGGGGGTCGCAGACGCGCTCGCCGTGACGCTCGGTGACTCGCTCGGGCTGCCGCTTGCGGTCGGCGAGGGGGTCGGAACGCAGCCGCTGAGCGCGGCGAGCGCGAGGGCCGACACGGCCAGGGGCACGACGGCGCGAGTGACGAAGCGCTGGAATGCGGGCATGACTCATTGTCACCCCCTCTCGCTGGACGCGGCCCGCAACACCCCGGCTCGGTAGGATCGCTCCTTGTGAATCCCGCCGAATTGACCGCGACGCTGCTCGACACCGTTCGGGCGACGGTGCGTGAGATCGCCGCCGAGCGCGCGGACGAGGTCGGGCTCGAGGATGTGACGATCGAGCGCCCCCGTAACCGCGATCACGGCGACTGGGCCTCGAACGTGGCGCTCAAGCTGGGCAAGCGGCTCGCGCTCGATCCGCGGGAGTTCGCGGCTTCTCTTGCGACGGCACTCGAAGCGGTGGACGGGATCGCGGCCGCCGAGGTCGCCGGCCCCGGATTCCTGAACATCACCCTCGATGCCGCAGCGGCCGGACTGCTCGCGCAGAAGATCGTGGAGGCGGGCGAGCGATACGGCCGCGGCGCCCTCTACGACGGCGTGACGATGAACCTCGAGTTCGTCTCGGCGAACCCGACCGGGCCGATCCACATCGGCGGCACCCGCTGGGCGGCCGTCGGCGACAGCCTGGCGCGCATCTTCGAGGCGCAGGGCGGCCTGGTCACGCGCGAGTACTACTTCAACGACCACGGCGCGCAGATCGACCGTTTCGCGCGCAGCCTGGTCGCGGCGTACCGCAACGAGCCGGCGCCCGACGACGGCTACGGCGGGCAGTACATCCTCGACATCGCCGCTCGGGTCATGGAGGTGTACCCGGGTGACCTGAGTTCGCTGCCGCCCGCCGAGCTGCAGGAGGCGTTCCGCGCCACCGGCATCGACCTGATGTTCGGCGACATCAAGGCGAGCCTGCACGACTTCGGCGTCGACTTCGACGTCTACTTCCACGAGAACGACCTGCACGAGTCGGGTGCCGTCGATCACGCCGTGGCGCGCCTGCGCGAGCTCGGCCACATCTACGAGGCCGACGGCGCCACCTGGCTGCGCACCAGCGAGTTCGGCGACGACAAAGACCGGGTCGTCATCAAGAGCGACGGCGAGGCCGCATACATCTCGGGCGATCTGGCCTATTACCTCAACAAGCGCGAGCGCGGCTTCGACCAGGTCATCATCATGCTGGGCGCCGACCACCACGGCTACATCGGCCG
>Ga0070659_100000679_pt1 | contig 24779 bp, 16 predicted proteins | sample KBSC23metaG_FD_64666 | JGI IMG/M metagenome (GOLD analysis project Ga0070659, IMG submission 64666) | Corn rhizosphere microbial communities from Kellogg Biological Station, Michigan, USA - KBS C2-3 metaG | ecosystem: Host-associated > Plants > Roots > Rhizosphere > Soil ... | reverse complement strand
ACCGGAGCGGGAACCAGGCTCTGACGGTGGGTTCTTTGGTTTGCTAAATGGTTGCGGGGGTAGGATTTGAACCTACGACCTTTGGGTTATGAGTGACGTAACAATTGTATTATCAACGAGTTGGACAGTATGGCTGGTAGTTTAAAAGAGCGCTAAGTCATTGATAATAGGTTCAGGGAATTCTTATTTCGGGTTGGTTTCGGGTTGAATGCCCCAAAGGTCGTTGAACTGGTAGCTCTTATTCTGTCCGTGGCAGTCATATGCATTCATGGCCGAGTAGAGCCATTCAATACTGTCTCTGGCCGCCACCATTACACACCTCCACATCCAATTGCGGGGGCTGCTCCCCCAACCGGCCCGCCGCCTTTTCGAATTATGACTAGATGGAAGCTATTGGTTATCTTGTTGTCAGCAACAAGATAATTGCGGAGTAGAATCAAAGCATGCTGAAGCTTACCCCCCAACAAGTTGCGGAAATGGCGCAGTTGTCGGACCAGACCCTCCGACACTGGCGTGGAGTTTTACCGCCATTGGTTGGGCTGAACGGCTACACTCCCTGCTTCACCCCTGGAGACGCATTGGCCTTGCTCGTTGTGCGCCATCTGGTCAAGGTGATGGGAATCAGCGTAGGAACGCTGGCATCTGCTTCTATTGGGCTTTTTGACCTCTGCCGGAATACCAGCTGGCCTAATCTGGCAGAGCTTCGTCTCCTCGTCCGGGTTGAACGCGGTGAAGTGGGCATCTTGACCGGAGATGCCGAATTGGAAGATCCCGCAATCCTCGTACCCATGCGTCCGTTTGCGGATCGGCTTCAGTCGGTCTGGGCGAGCAGCTTCCCAACATCCGAACAGCTACCGTTCCCCTTTCCAGCCTCTGGCGTTCCTGAGCTAGTACGAAGGGTGCGGGCATGAGTACGTCGACTGTCGAGTTGCTCCCCGAAGCTGTTGCCGTACCGCCTCTTCAGGTTTTGGAAGGTGTCACCGCTGCTACAGCCGATCTTGGCCCAATCTGGATTATCGAAGAGGTTGCCGGCCATCTGCGTTCAAAGCGCAGGACCGACGAAGCTCTCCGATTGCGACTCTATCGCCTTAATGGTGACGTGCTAACGACAGAGCAAGAGTTGGATCTGGGGTCCGAAGTGGCGCGGGTTGATGTGGCTCTGTCGCTGCTCCAGCTTGCGAAGGCACGGCGGGGTGTATTGATATGCAGCTATCGTTCAGTCGCCGTATCCCAACTAGTAGAGCTTCTTGAATTCGACCGTAGTGGTCTCAACTATGTCATGGAGGTTGATCCTACTCGTAAGGTTGAATTTGCTCGCGCCCGTGATGGGATTCGCCTCGCTTCGCCCAAAGAACGAATTATAGCGGCCAGTTGGCAGCCAGTCAGCCTAAGCAAACCCGCCGGCTCCAGCGAATGTTTCGCAGCCAATTTGGGTAAAGCCTCTTTAGGCGAAGTTCAGGATTTAACGTGCTTTGCACTTTCGATTGGCGGTATCGAGGGATACCAGCGCGGCATTCTTGTCGGGATGACATCCCTAGAGCTTGACGACAAGTTGAAGCGACTTGCGCAGTTGCTCGCGTGGACACGTTGGATTCGCTTGGCTGTACGAAAAGCGAAGAGAACTCGTGCTCAACTCGCATCGACCGCGACTCCAGAGCCGGGGCAGGGAGAAAGGGATTCATCCCTTAAAATACTTGTCCGCTCTAATCGAAGAATCGCAGCGGGTCATGACGTTCGAGCCGCTGCGCAACGTTCTCAGCTTCCTGAACCGTCTCCGCAATTAAAACGTAGGCTGACGGTCGGCAAACCAACATTGAACGTGGTTGAGCTCTTCGCCGGCGCAGGGGGGATGGGGCTGGGATTTCTCAGCGCACGAGCGTCGGGACGCCGGGGATATCGCATCGCGGGATCTGCTGAAATCAACCCCATCTTTACGCAAACTCTAAGGCAGAACCATGCCTACATGGAACAGAAGAAGTTGATATCTGGCAACACTACGCCAGCTGAGTATGCTCCTATGGACCTCTGCTCTGCCGATGTAAGAGATCGCCTGCATGCAATGGCAAAAGAACATGGGGATGTCGACGTTCTTATCGGAGGCCCTCCTTGTCAAGGGTTTTCGAGTGCTAACCGCAACAGCTGGTCTAGTTCCAACCCTAACAATCGACTGGTAGATGCGTTCTTGGACTGCGTATTGGGCATGTCGCCCAGAGTTCTCCTAATGGAGAACGTGCAGGGTATCTTATGGACGCCGCGTGAGGAGGCAGTCTCAAACTTTAGCGTGGCTGCGCATGTTTTTGAACGGCTCGCTGAAATGGACTACCTCGTGTTCCCGAAGCTCTTAGACGCCGTCTGGTATGGAGCGCCGCAAAATCGCAACAGATTCTTCCTTCTGGGCATTCACAAGGACGTGGGGTATGTGCCAGAAGACTTTGGACAATGGGGACCTTATCCAAAGCCAAGCCACGGGCCAGGAACTGGCAATGCCTTCGTAACTGTTCGTGATGCGATAGCGGATCTTCCAAAGCTGGGAAACGGCGATGATGTCGCAGAACGTCCCTATGAAGAGAACCCCTCGCGCCTTCAACATAATCCCTTCCTCCGGGCCATGAGGGAGGGTGCGCCGTCTGACATCATTTGGGACCATGTTACTTCCCGGCATGCCAAGTACGTCATCGATCGCTATAAAGGCATTGCTCAAGGGCAAAATTGGGAGGCCGTGCGCGACCTTATGACCAATTATGCAGATGTGGAACGCACGCACAGTAACATCTATAGGCGGCTTGCGTGGAACGAACCGGCTATAACGATCGGCCATTATCGAAAGAGCATGATCATTCATCCTTCGCAGCATCGAGGGTTGTCGCTGCGCGAAGCGGCGCGTCTGCAGAGTTTCCCAGACTGGTTCCGCTTTGCGGGTTCGGTATCGTCCGGATCTGGAGGTCTTATGCACAAGCAACAGCAACTCGCCAATGCGGTCTGCCCCAATGTGACCAAAGCCGTTGCGGAATTTATCCTCGATCTATAGCCGTAAGAAGTTTGAAAGGGCATGCATGGCTTTGAGTAGTGGGACGAACGATCAAATTGGCCAGGTAGCCGAACAGATCCTCGATTCGGTTCGCGCTGGGAGAACGCCTGAAGAGGCGGCCGCACGCTTGTCCACCTTTCTTCCGTCGGAATTGATAGAGAAGGCGTTACAGCGTTACCGTGATGCCAGCAAACGCGTCTGGACAATGAAGGAGCCTGGCAGTATCTACAAGAAACACTTTGATCCTTGGTACCTTGGTCCCGATCCAGCCGACAAGTTATGGCACTCCTATGCCAAATATCTAAAGGAAAAGGGCTGGGACCAAACTTCCATAGAAGACATTGATGCTGCGTCGACAAGGGTTGTGTCACTGCTCGACCCGCCAGGGAAGGCTCAGATTCGAACGCGAGGTCTTGTTCTCGGCCATGTGCAGAGTGGCAAGACAGCCAGCTTTACGGCTGTGATCGCAAAAGCAGCAGATGTGGGCTATCGGTTCATCATCATCCTGTCGGGATTGAACAATGTACTGCGATATCAGACGCAGTTGAGAATCGACGAGGATTTGATCGCCGCAAATCTTGAAAATTGGATTACCGTTACCGATGTTCAAGACGACTTTGCCGCCAACACGAATGTCAACTCGTTTCTGACAGAAAAGCACTCAACGAAAGTGTTGGGTGTTGTCAAAAAGAACAGCGGCAGGCTCAAGCGACTTCACAGATGGCTTACTGGCGCGCGCCCCGAAGTTTTGCGTGCGTGTCCCGTTCTAATCATCGACGATGAAGCCGATCAGGCAAGTCCCAACTCACATCCGAAGCCGGATGAACGGACTAAGATCAACGAACTCATTGTTAAGCTTCTATCCGATCTGCCAAAAGCGGCATATGTGGGCTATACTGCGACTCCGTTTGCCAATCTCTTTATCGATCCATCTCTGCCAGAAGACCTCTATCCCAGAGATTTCATTGTCGATCTTCCTAGAGGCAAAGGTTATTTCGGAGCGGAACAGATCTTTGGACGCGCGCCCCTGGATGAAGCAGAAGAACCGATAGATGGTTTGGATATGATTCGGCTGGTGCCAGATGAGGAAATTGCGTCACTGAAGCCGCCCAGCCGGGATACGCGCTTCACCTTTATCCCCGAAATCACACCAACGCTACGCGAAGCAGTGTTGTACTTCTGGATGGCAACGGCTGCCCGCCACGCCCGCGGTCAGAGAAGCAAGCACGCAACCATGCTGATTCACACTACACAGTATGCTGTGGTCCATCGAAATTTTAAAGACGTGCTCGATGCTTTTGAGCAGAACATATTGAAACTTGTACAGAATGGCGATCCGACTTTAGTCGCCGAATTAGAAGCACTTTGGACGCGCGAACAGAATTCCCTTCCATCGCAAGAGCTTGGCGAGCAGCCTGTTCCCTTCAGCAGCGTGAAGGAACACTTGGCTAAGGTCATCGAGCAGACCGAATCGAAGGTCGAAAACGGTACGAGTCCGACGCTCGATCGAGTGGACTATCAGCCGGATGCAGATGGCAATGGTCGCGTCTACATTGTCATTGGTGGGAATGTGCTTTCGCGCGGCTTGACTCTCGAAGGCCTTACCGTCAGCTTCTTCATACGTTCGGCGTCTGCCTATGACACGCTGCTCCAGATGGGGCGCTGGTTCGGCTACAGACCTGGCTATGCTGATCTGCCGAGAGTTTGGATGACGCGGGAACTTCGGGATTACTTTTTCGATCTGGCAACCGTAGAGCGCGAGATCCGTCGAGACATCTCCCGCTATAAGAATGGGACGGTGACCCCGATGGATTTTGCTGTGCGAATTCGCCAGCATCCGGCGCTTGCCATCACCTCGAAGTTGAAAATGCAACACGCGGTGCAGGCCAAGATGGCTTTCAACGGACGGGAAGTGCAAACCATTGTGTTCCGCCATGAGGATTTAGCATGGCTGGACCAAAACCTGAAAGCCGTACGGGATCTTGTCGGTCGGTTACGCCAAGATGGCTTACAGCCTATCACTATGGCCGATAAGCCACATCAGCTGTTCCTGGACGTACCGTCTTCGAGAGTCCTCGAATTCCTTGATGAATACATCATCGATCCAAGCAACAGTGAAATGCAGGCTCCTTTGATTCGCAGTTACATTCGTGAGCAAAACCAGCGCGGGCACATCGCAAATTGGACGGTGGCGATAGTGACGCGTGCGCAACCTGTCGCAGCATTGGGGACAATTGATCTTGGCCTGGGAGTTGATGTGCCGCTGGTGAATCGTGCGCGCTTCCTAAGAGATCGGAATCCGCAGGTCGTAGATATCAAGGCATTGATGTCAGAAACGGATGTAGCCATCGATGTGCCGCGAGAGGCTTCAGATCTGCGTGGACTAGACCGCGATGTTCTTCGCAGCTTAAGGGACGACGCTTCTCCAGATAGGGGTCTCCTGCTCATTTATCCCATAGGCAAAGACTCTCAGTCTCGTCAGGAAAGCAAAGAGCGGGCACCCCTCGGTGCGGTTCAGGATGTCATGGGTATTGCGCTAGCGTTCCCAGACGTACCTCAGAACGATCTCACACCCCAGGATTACATGACTGTTGAGCTTCCAGACTCAAGCAGCGAGCAGATTGACATCGACGATCTCGAAGATATGGTTGAGACAGAAGAGTAATGACAGATCCCCAGTGGAGCACCGAAGGAAACTGGAGACAACTGGAATCGGCGGCGGCGGCTCCGACGCATGGCGAATTCAGAGTTCTCGATACCACGCTGCGTGTCGAGCATGGCGCAGTTCTTCTCGCCCTCGATGCATCCGGGCTCAGGCATGTGCTTGTGCCTGTTGCCGCAGATTTCGAGACGGTACATGATCGGCGTAGCGGAGGCGTTCATTTAACTACGCGGCTTCTAATAGATGATGCTGGGCAACGGCAATTCCTAGACCTCGCCTGTCAAAAGCTTCATCTGAACAATGTCTTCGCACATTTGTCTGAGGAGGCGTTGTCCTCTCTCAATCAAGACCGGGGAAATCCATTTCAGGCATGCCGACAGGCCCTGCAGCGATGGCGCGAGCTTCTTGATCGCGAGCCATCATCCTTTCTTCCCACAGAAGCTTTATGTGGACTGTTTGGAGAGCTCTGGCATCTTGCCAGAATCGCAAATCTAAACTTTCAGGGAATTTTGTCGTGGCAAGGCCCGCATGGGGCAAGACACGATTTCACAGCGGCCGGATGGGCGTTGGAAGTGAAAACGACGCTCCAGCGCGACGAATGGAAATTTCGAATTCATGGTTTAACGCAATTGGACAAACCCACCGATGCAATCCTGTACTTGTCCGCCATGCGTCTGGAACTAAATGGAGCAGCAGGCAAAACCATCCCGGAGTTGATCCAAGATATTCTTCAAGTCGGCGTAGACCGCCACGAGCTGCTTAGCCGCCTCTCCCTCGTGGGCTATGATCTGCGCGATGAATCGCACTACGCTCAATTTCGTTTTGATGTAGTTGACTTCCGGACATATGAAGTTGGGGAATCATTTCCACGGTTGGTTGATTTGTCGTTTTCGACGGGGGAATTACCTCTCGGTGTCTCAGATATCCACTACACGATTGATTTGAGAGCCTCGCAAGCTACAGCCTGCTCGCCAGATGTGCTGGAGTCGGTGCATACCGCTCTCTCAGGAGTCCGCAATGGCGGCGCCTCTTGACTTGCAGTCTGAGCTTTTCTCCGCGACCGGAGGCGCGGCTGCCGAAGGTGTATCGAATCAGTTGGGACGACCACGCGCAGATCGCTTCACGCTGCTTGTCCGAGAAGCCGTTCAAAACAGTTGGGATGCGAAACTCGATGCATCCGAGGTTGTCAGATTCCAAATTGATGGCTATGAGTTGGATGAGAATAACCGACGTGCATTGGCCGATCAAGTGTTTGCATCCGCACCTGCATCAGTGGATCTGCGAGCGCGGCTACTGACAGGGTCCAATTTTCCCATTCTTGCAGTCAGCGATTTCGGAACCCGTGGTCTTAGCGGCCCAACGCGTGGAGATATAGTCCCGCTACCGGGTGAATCGACCAATTTCGTCGACTTCATGAGATACATCGGTCGACCGCCAAATCGGGCCTACGCGGGGGGAACCTATGGGTTCGGAAAAGCCGCCTACTACCTTGCCAGTTCTCTGAAGACAATCTGTGTCCATACGTGCTTCAACGTTGGCAACGAAGTGGAATCCCGTTTTATGGCAGCTGCTTTGGGTCCTCAGTTCGAAACCGACGGCCATGCAGGGCGACGCTTTACCGGCAGACATTGGTGGGGTCGGATGGCACCGGATCAAGTCGTGGACCCCATAGTCGGTGAGCAGGCGGATGAGCTTGCGCAGCTTCTTGGTGGAGTAGGACGCGGCCCCAATGAAACCGGGACCACCGTCTACGTTTTGGCGCCTGATTTTCAAAGCGCGCTGGCGCAGTCCGTACTTTCTGATATGGGACGGGTATTGATGGATTATTTCTGGCCCAAGCTAGTTGATGGTCCTGCACAAACCGCGTCCATGTCATTTTGCGTTAGGTGGCAGGGAGCAGACCTGCCATTGCCTCAACTCCATAACGAGCCGGAATTGGCGTTACTGACACACGCTTTTCTCGCAGCCGTTGGCAAGGAACCCCTTCGAGGTGCGACCCTCGAAACCATTTCATCCCAGCGTCCCAAAAAGCTTCTCGGGCACGCTGCCTTCGTTCGTCAGTCAATCATCGGTACGCAGAAAACATCCAGCATTATCTCCGATGACGCCGATTCCAATGCTCGTCCGCGTGTATTGCAGCGGCCCCTACATCACATCGCCGTCATGCGGGCTCCAAACTTTGTCGTGAAGTATCTGGAAGGCCCACCTGTTCCATATGAACTTGCCGAGTATGCCGGCGTATTTCGCGTTGATTCCGAAGTTGATGCAGCGTTCGCGCGCTCTGAACCTCCCACGCACGACGATTGGGTGCCAGACTTTCTCTTCGATCCCGCAGAGAAGACATATGTGCGGGTTGCTCACCGCAGGCTGAAGGAAGTAGTGGAAGGATTTGCCGCACCACCTTTAGTTGAAGCGACAGGGATGGGGACGCCTTCAGTAGCTGCGTTCTCTCGTCTTCTTGGAGGGCTCGCGCCCTCACTGGGTGAAGGAACACGCAATTCGTCCCGTTCGCCCTCATCATCCCCCGGCGGCAACGGAACACGCTCGGGCAATCGCGGCGGAACTACGGTTGCTACACAGGTGGACTTCGTAGGTGAACCAACAACAGAAATGGTTGACGCTATTCCGGTCATGATGGCCCGCTTCCAGGTGTCTGGGATTCAAGATGAGTCTGTTCGAATTGTGGCATTGCCCAAGGTAGTTGTAGCGGATGGCTTTGAAAGCGAACCGCCTGAAGGATCGCAGCAACCGACAGTGTTGAAGTGGTTCGGACCCGACGGCGAGATAGTTGCGGTCGGCATTGAAAGCTGCACTGTTCCAGCAGGTACCGGTGTATGGACCGTCGCGGTGAGCATTCCGTCCGACGCTATGATTTCCCTTACCTTGAAAGCAGAAGCACTGGGGGATCGATGAAGGCTGTGATCGCTGTGCCTTACAAGCGTGCCAAATCCGATCGCCTTACAGCGGGGCCATGGGAACTTTGGCTAACCGAGTCGCCTTCGCCTTTACCATTGGTATTACCGGGATTGGACTACGGCTCGGTGCTGAGACTGCGCCGTGAAGTAATTATCGATGTGTCGAGCCTGCGTTCCGATTGTGGCCTCGCAAATGATGTGCGATTGCTTGTAGCCGCCAGTTGGTCAAGCACGGGCACGTCGCTACGACGAAACTTGGTCAATGTCGATCTTTCTAGCGATGACGACGCTTGTCTGGTTGAACTCGCGGGAGATATTTCTGGTGGCGATATAGCTGGGACGCTGCATATCGAAACGAGCGTTCTGTTGGCACATTCTCAAAGCACTGATGATCCGCTGGCGGCAAGGCGGGCCGGAAGTGTCCTCCTGCATGAACGCCAATCAGTTCAGATGGACCCAACGACTTCTTTCTTTCCGGTTGAAGTAGTCGATTTCAAAACCGGACTTCTCGGCAATTCCGAGTCTGGTTGGAGGCTTTCCTGGAATATCTTCGATTTTGAGCAACCCTTCCTTGGGTCAGTGCGTTTGCTTATCAACGCCGCGCATCCTCGGGTCGTTGGTGCCGTATCTGGAGAGGCTCCAACCGCGGAAGCTTCGGCCATTCGCTCTGCCATATATTTTGATGTTGCAAGAGGGCTTGTGTTGGGAGCTCTCGCAAATGACGAATTTATGGAACGAGACGGCGACTATCCAAATGGAAGCTGTGGGAGGGTTGTGTATACACTCATCCAGATGCTGTTCCCCAACGACGCGCTCCCGGGGCTTGCGGCTACGGCCAGCCAGCGGAGGGATTACTTCAATAGCGACCTGCAGGGCAGGCTCAGAATCTTCTGGAGCTAATAATGATCCTTTTTCCTTTGCTGCCACATCATGTTGCACTTCAGATTGCAGAAACAGCGCGTTCAGCGTCCGTCGCATCTCTTGCTGAAGGAGCGGCGACAGAACATTCCGCCTGTATATACACGCCCACCGGAGGAGCCCGGGTCTCCAAGGCTGGTTTGACAAAGCTACGCAATGACCTGTTGGAGTTGGCAACGAGCGCGGGCTACCCAGAGATTCCGACCCAACAGCAGGCAGCACTGTTTGATGTTGAAGCAACCATTGTCCTTTCACGGCAGATGCCTATCGCCCCTGCTGAAGCAGCAAAAGGCGGGGTATGGGAGTTCCTGTCATGCGTGCTTCTGCCCGATATTGTCCGGTGGCGCTTCAGTGGGACCGGACCCATCACATCGATCGAACGCTTTGTTGCCGGGCGGCGGAATACCTGCCAGCGTCTGTGGTGGCGCGCTTATCATCTCTCTTCCCGCATGGAGGCAGGAAGCCAGCTCTCGGGGCTCTTGCGGTCGCTCGGCGAAGATGAGCTAGTTCAACTGATGGAACGCCCGTCCCTCGCTGGTATTGAGGGGTTGTGCGGCGCAATCGCTGACGGATTCTTGACCATTTCCGCCCAACATCCTGATTTGACGCGGCGAGAACTTATTCGCGAAGCTCAAAAGAGATTTCTGCGCCTCTCTTCCTTCCTTTGGTTGGAATCGCTCACGGCGGACGATGTAGGCGGCCATGTTGAGAGCGTATTCATACAGGTTGTAGCCTCTCTTCATGGCACTCAATCAACATCGACGGCTTCGGTCTAGTCATGTCTGACAATATGACCCCCGAACAGCGGCGGCTGACCATGTCGCGTATCAAGGGTCGTGACACCAAGTTGGAATTATTGGTGCGTAGGGAGCTTCATAAGCGCGGCCATCGATTCAGAGTCAATGCGGCATGGCTGCCCGGCAAGCCGGACATTGTGTTCACTAAGATTCAGCTTGCAGTATTTGTAGACGGCGATTTTTGGCACGGTTGGAAATTTACTCACTGGTCTGAAAAATTAGCGCCGTACTGGCATGGCAAGATTAGCGGCAATATAGCGCGCGACAGACGGCATATTGCGCGGCTCCGTCGCGAGGGATGGTCTGTTATTCGTATATGGGAGCATGACGTCAAAAAGGATTTGCAGCACTGCATCAAACGCATTGAAGCCAAAATTATCGAGTTGCGTCCAGGCTTATGATTCCGTTCGTACCTAAGTCCTTGTACCCTCATCAGCGCGCCGGAGACAAGCCGTCAACATCTTTGCTGCTTCCGCCGTCGTCTCGCTTCTGACGGGTACGTTGCCGCGCCAACACTTCGAGACGGCGTTTGTCGAGTAGTGTTATCAGCTTCTCCAAGATGAAAAAGGAGTCACGTTTCATCAATCGTACCGGAACGGCGGCGCTCACAGCGGCGATGAGACGGAGGCCGGTCGCGTTGGAGATTGGCTCGCTCCCGGACTGTTTCTCCTGTTCGGCCTTCCACATGGCATCGTCTGCGATCTTCTGCGGACGCGGCTTGGAAGGATGTAGCGGGCAGGTAGCTGATACGATTCCATTTGACCCGGAGGAGGGTCGGGAAGTGAAGCTAGCAGTCTGTCTAGTGTTCGCGGTTTCATCTCTTGTGTCCCAAAGCATGCAGGCACAGACCAAAGTTGCGGTAACCCTGGAGGGGCTTCTTTCCCTAAAGCGTGCCTCGGATTTATCCCTTTCGCCCGACGGGCATTTTCTCAGCTTTGTCGAAGGGGGGGAAGTATATGTCTGCAGCACAGAGGTTACCTGTCATCCTAATCAGATAGCCAAGGGCAACGTGCCTCAATGGTCTCCGAACGGAGACTTGCTGGCGTTTTTTCAGAATACGGACGCACGGTCGACCATCCTTATATGGGACCCAAAGACTGCGACGCTGACGCACGTTGGCGCTCTGGATACCGGGGCGACCCCCAAGACGCCGTTGTGGTGGAATCCGGAAGACAATTCCATTGAGGTAGTCAGTGAAAAGAGCGACACAGCGGACCAAATCATCAAAAATGTGCCCGCGCCTGCGGTCCTCGTTTTTCCAAACGGCTCAGGGGAATCTGCTCTGAGTGGGCTCACTGCGGACAGTCCTAGAGGATCAACTCTGGGCAGGCCGCGAAAAGATCTTTATTTGTTCAGTTCGAAGACCGGAAAGAGCACTGTATTGCTTAAGTCGTCGCCGGATGTCACCTCATTGAACTGGTCTCCGGATGGCAAGAAGCTCGTGGGAGCGATCCGCGATTCGCGGCCTGCAGGTGCTTATGTAGAGCCGAGCAGCACCATCTTTGTACTGGATGCGAACGGTGGCGGTTTGCATCGGTTGCGCTCGGTCGCCACATCCCCTTGGGGTGCGGTGAATCCCAGGTGGTCGCCCGATGGGAAAAACATTGCCTACATCGCCTCTGCCACACCATATGGAGAGGACACGCTCTTTGTGCAAGCGGGTCTGGACGGCCATCCATCGAGAGCTCACATCAAGCAGACCGGTTCGGTAATGAGCTTTGTTTGGGGCGGGGATTCGAAGTCGATTGTTATGCAAGTCGCCAACGGTGTTACACGCCCAGTCGTCCGTTTGAGCATTCCCTCGGGAGATTCGGAGCAATTGAACGACACGGAGGTACTAACATCGCAATTCAGCGTATCCAAACATGGGGATATTGCATGGATCGAGAGCACGGGATCTACATTTGAGGTGATTCGATTTCTTCCCTTCAAGGGGAGCACCTCTGTGGTTTTGGATAACTTAAACCCACAAATATCAGGATGGAAACTTGGTGAGCAGGACGTAGTTCGATGGAAGAACAAGGGCGGGGATTTGCTTGAAGGAATTCTCGTGAAGCCAGCCGGGTATCAGGCTGGCCATCGGTACCCACTGATCGTCGACCCCTATGGCAACCGGGTGAACGATTTCAAAGGAATCCCCATGCTTGCCAACCAGATGCTGGCCGGAAAAGGTTACGCCTTGTTTTTCCCGAATCATCGCGGCCCGCAGACATTTGCGGCGCAGAACCTCGGGAACGCATATTCGAAATCATCTTGGACGTCGGATACGGGGATTCTCGAAGTTGAGGATATCCTTTCCGGCGTTGATGCGCTCATCCGGCAGGGTGTGGTTGATCCAGACCGGCTTTACCTGTATGGCGTGAGCAATGGAGCCAGTGCGGTCAACCTCTTGCTCTCTCGGACTAGCATCTTCAAGGCTGCCGTCTCCTTTGGCGGAGTTTCTGACTGGTTTAATTACTACATGTATCGGCCAGCCGATGACTGGACGATCCCGGATTTTTTGATTGGTAAGACACCGCAGAAGGATCTCAGTCTGTATGTTGGCATATCCCCCCTTTATCACCTGGATAGCATAAGCACACCGCTTCTTCTAGTCACCGGGGATAAAGATACGCGCGCACTCCAGGCGGTGCTGTTCTACGATGGCTTGCGGCGCTTGGGCAAGCCAGTCACGCTGATACGTTATTCGGCCGAAGGCCACGGTTTATCGGACACTAATCTCCACGACTACTGGGCGAGGATTGAGAAGTTTTTTTCTGAACATTAATTAGAGAATTAGAGCGATTTCGACATCACTTAAGTCCCAAATTGCCGGGGCGGTTCCCGCTACGTAGGTGCTCTCAGTGGAACTCGTGCGAGCTTATTTCCAAACCGTAGCCTCGCCCTAGCGTGCTTTGCCCAACTGGAATCGCAGCAACAGCTCGGATGATACGAGGCGCCTGTGTAAGCGTCGAGGGAGTCCGGTTGGCGAGGGCAGCTTCGATCTGATAGTGGAGAGTGGCGGCAGTGGACATGGTGGTCATGTTCGCCAAGCGGTCTTGGAGCTCCCGATCGGCCCTCTGCCTCAATTGCTGTGCAATGATTCGATTCTTATTGAAAAGGAGAGGTCCATTTTTCAGAACGTGGTGGTCTGTGCGTAGACCATCGGCGATACTCATAACCGGAACGCTTGGATGCCGACACATGGTAAATCAGCGTCACTTTAGGGTTTCGAGTTCATCCAGTGTGCGTGGTCAGCCTGCTCCAAGGAGCTGGGAGAGGTTGCGGTCTGTCGATTGGACCGGCAGTATGGATCGATCCTGCAGTGGCATTGCGCGCGGAGTAACTAAGCCACAATGAGTCCTGCGTCAATTTCCAAGATAACTCAGTGAGTCTTACTGCTTTCCCAGGGGATTGAGCTTTAGTGCTGAGATGCCAGACAGCGTAACTGTGATGAAATCCTTTACTGGAGCGCGCATCCGATCTTTGCGTACAACGAGAGCCGTCTCAATGCGGATTAAGTTGTCGGTCAGGGGCTTGACGAGCACGCCGGGGCGTTGTAAACGAGATGCGGATTCCCGCAAAAGCCCTGCAAAATATGAATGCCGCCCGAAGGCGGCATCCGATTACCCTGGGCACATATCGACGGAACGACAGGGGTTCACCAAGGTTTACAGAGCCAGTATAGCACTGTTCGGTACTATGGAGATAGATGCCAGCATTCGAGTATTCACCGGAGAACCTAAGCGAAATTGAGAGGACGCTCTCCTCGGATCGGCTTCGGCCTTATCAGGCAAACGTCGGTGGGAGCAGCGAGCTGGCGACCCGGCTCTATGAACAGAATACCCTCCTCTCCGAATCGCTCTATGGCGTTCTACAAGGGCTGGAAGTCGCATTTCGCAACACGATCCATACTCAACTCGCGTCAGATTATGGACGGGCGGAATGGTACGACAGCTTGAAATTGGAGCCGGAGCAAGCGGGGATGCTCCGAAAGGCGAAGGAGATTCTGGCCAAAGAAGGAAAGCCTCTCGACGCAGGCCGAGTTGTTGCCGAACTCTCTTTCGGCTTCTGGACTGGCCTGACCGGGCCGAAGTATGACGTGCTCTGGCGAAACCATTTAGTCAAAATCTTCCCTCGCCGTCCGGTTCAGCGTGCGCATGTCCAGACGAGGCTCAACAGTATTCGCAAGCTGCGCAATCGCGTAGCTCATCATGAGCCGATACTGAGCCGTCCTTTGCAGAGAGACATCAATCAGATCTTCGACATCATTTCATGGATGAGTCCGGTTACGGCGCGGTGGGTGCGAAGCAATAGTTCTTTCGATGAACGGTTTGCGACGTATCGAAACATCTTTCCCATGATCGCCCACAGGCGGCCATGAAGCTGCTTCTGCCATCGCATCACTCGGTGGGCTAAAAGGCCGGCGAAGCGGCGAGTTTCAGATTCGAGGATCGATCTAGCCTTTTTCCAGCGTATTGAGCTTCAGTTTCCCTATGCCGGACAGCGCAAGCGAGATGAAATCCTTCACTGACGCACGCATCTGATCTTTCCGCACAAAGAGGGCCGTCTCGATGCGTATCAATCCGTCGGTGAGAGGTCTGAAGAGCACACCTGGCCTCTGAAAGCGGGATGCCGATTGCGGCACCAGAGCAATTCCAGCGCCGTGAGCAGCGAAATCGAGGGCCTGTGTGATCGTGTGCGCTTCCTGAAAGCGTCGTGGGTCAAACTTCAGTGTCCGCAGATAGTTCACGATCTGATCGTAGAACGGGCGGTGGATGCTCCGTGGTATCCAGACAAGGGTTTCGTTCGATAGCTCCCTCGCCGACAATCTTGCATGGGTGGCGAGGCGGTGACGTTCGGGGATGCAAACGATGAACGGCTCATGTGCGACGCGTTCGATCCAGATGTCTTTATCAAGAATCGGCAGTACGCCAAAACCCGCCTGAAGTTCACCATTTCGCACGCGCCGGATGAGCTGCATCGTTGGGGCGCTCCTGAGAACTATGGGCACCGCTTCGCTTCCCGGCAATGTGACCTGTTCAAGCAAGGGCAAAAGATCGCCGTGAATGTAAGGGGAATGACCGATAGAGAAGGGCCGCTGATGCAGTGCGGCTTCGTACCGAGCCAGATCGAATGCCAACTTTGCCTGCTCCAGGGTCTTGCGGATTTGGGTGCCGTAGACGCGCCCAATGTTGTTAGGCTTCAGACCGCGCGGCGTTATCTCGAAGAGATCGATTCCCAACCCATTGCTTAATGATTTGAGACTCCTTGAGATCGTGGAGTGTGTCGTATGGAGGCGATCGGCAGCTCGAACAAAGTTGCCCTCTTCCAAAACGGTTTCGAGAAAGAGAAGCTGCTGCAAAGACGGACTGTACCACATGGCATAGACCCTCCGGCTGATGAGCACTGATGCTTCTCGAATATGCGCCTTAAATCGAGCATCTTCATGGAAAAGATTTCCGCGAAATTCCTGAAAATTCCATGAGGCGGGCCAACAATTGAGAGAAAATGCGCGTCTTTCCGCTGGCTTGGTCGGTGAGGATGGGGCGAATTCGGTCCGGTGATTCATCGTAAGAAATTGGTCGTTCTTTGTCTCAAACGGGGCCTTCGTTGCAAACTGTTGGATATTACCCAAAATCTCTGCGATTTTCGGATCAGGAGACTGACGGGTTATGAAAACAAGATGGCTCTGGATAACTGTATTGGCCGCAGTGCCGGTCGCGCCCTTGGCGGCGGCCCAACAGACATGTTCCAACGGCGTTCGGATCGAGGGCACCGTCACGGACCCTAGCGGCGCTGTGATCCCTGGAGCCACGATACGTTCAGCGAACGGAGCAATGGCGACCGCCGATGCAACGGGCCGCTATGTGTTGCCCTGCGTCCGAGTCGGTTCGACCACACTTACGGTAGAGGCTCAGGGATTCGCTGTCGGGAGGGCCAAGGCCAGCGCTCTGCCCGGTGGAGTCGCCCATGTGAATCTCCGGCTAGAGATCGCGGCCGTCCAGACCGATGTGCAGGTAGGGGACGATGCTACTGCCATGGATGCAGATCACGGCGCGAGTACAACAACATTGGGCACTCAGGACGTCGACCGTCTTGCGGATGATCCAGATGATTTTCAGAGGCAGTTGCAAGCGCTCGCCGCGCGAGGTGGCGGCATACCCGGAGCTGCAACATTCACCGTAGACGGTTTTCAGAACAGCAGCGCGCTACCGCCCAAAAGCTCCATTGCTTCGATCCGAATCAATCCCGATATGTTTTCGCCCGAATATGAGAGGGCTCCCTATCTAGGTGGTCGAATCGAGATTTTCACAAAACCAGGAACAGGGGCATATCACGGAGCATTGTTCTTCACAGATAGCGACGGGAGCTTCAATGCGACCGATCCATTCTCTGCGACAGCAACACCAGCGGGCAAGCGACGGTATGGCTTCGAGTTGAGTGGGCCTATCGTCAAAAATAAAGGCGACATCGCTCTCACGTTTGAGAAGCGCGATATCGACGAATTCAACATCGTAAATGCGGTGACGCTGGATGCAAACGGGAATCAAGTAGCTCTGCAACAGTCCATTCCAGCTCCACAACGACTTTGGATTGCTTCTGCCCGGAGCGGCTGGCAGGTTTCTCCAAAAGACACAGCGACCATCTCATTCTCCGCTAATGTCAATAATCTTGGTAATCAAGGCGTTGGCGGCCTGACTCTGCCTGTCGCTGGTTACTCCAGTCTTGTGAATGAGTATGATCTGCGTTTTCTCAATACGCAGACCCTCAATGCGAATCTGCTACACGAGACCCGCATCGGATATACGTGGAAGCGTACAGAGCAGAACCCCCTCTCGTCAGCTCCGGCATTGCAGGTGGCAGGATATTTCAATGGCGGCGGCTCGACAGGTCAAAACTTGAATAACCGGGAACGCGATCTTGAGGTCGATGATGATGTGATGTTTACAAAGGGCAGGCACACCGTAAAAATTGGCGCTCAATCGCTTGGCATCTTCGTACATAATTACGATCCAAATACCTTCAATGGAGCCTTCGTCTTCGGGGGCGGAAGTGCTCCAATGCTCGACGCGAACAATCACCCAACCGGACAAACGACAACAATTAGTGCAATCGAGCAATATCGCCGCGCATTGCTGAACCTGCCCGGAGGAAATCCAACGACATACCAACTCACCACGGGAACACCGCTGGTTCCGCTGACACAATGGAGACTAGCTCTATATGCAGGAGACGCGATCAAACTCGCGCCAAATTTGACCGTTGCCACGGGGCTTCGTTACCAGCTTCAAACTTCACCCGGCAGCTTCGGAAACTTTGCCCCGCGGATTGGAATCTCCTGGGCTCTAGACAAGAAACGAAGCTGGGTAATTCATCTTCGAGCCGGGCTTTTTCACGATCCCAATCTGCAACGCTATGCGACGGAGGTCTATCGGTTAAACGGCACACGACAGCAACAAACAACCGTGTACTCTCCGAATTTCAACAACCCACTGGCATCCACAGCGGGGTCAATTCAAGTTAGTACACTCAATCAGTTTCCGAGGTCTCTTGCCCAGGTGTCATCACTTCAGACGCATATCAGGGTGGAACACGACTTTCACGATGGTTGGCACGCGATGGCCACTTTGTTCTGGGCAGAAAACTGGGGCAGCCTCCGCTTAGTCAATATCAATGCGCCTCTGATTGCCAGCAGCAATAACACGCCTCCTGACCCCCTCGCCGCGCTCCTTGCTCCCCGTCCCATTGCGCCCAACGAAAACATTATGCAATACCAAAACTCGGGACACCTTTCAGGCGATATCTTCGTAACGGGTGGAGATCGGCATGGAAAGAGGGCTGCAATCTCTGTCTATTATGTGCATACCAATCTCAGGACAGATACGGGGATGACTGGAGTCAGCAGTCCGCAATCCAGCTACAGCGAATCGGGTGAATCATCGCGACCGGACGGAGAGAGCAGGAATGCCGTTTATGCCAATGGACACGTTACGTTGCCATACAAGGTTGAATTGTCGTCGATCCTCGATGCATTAGGTGGTCAACCTTACGACATTATCAGTGGAACGGATGTGAACGGTGACGGAAACTTTAATGATCGTCCTTCTTACGCTTCCACTCCTGGCGCAGGTGTATACAGCACAAGATTTGGACTCCTCACAACGAATTCAGTTAACGGCGATGTTCCGCGCAACCTGGGAGTGATGCCTGCTCGAATCCACCTCGACGCTAATTTAAGTCGGGTGTTCACGCTGAATCCGAGCAATAAAGACCATCCTCGCACTTTCACCTTCAACGTGCGGAGCGCTAACCTGTTGAATCACACCAACGTCACTACCGTTGGGACGGTCGTCTCTTCGTCAACCTTTTCCCGTCCACTTTCGGCTGAGACCGCACGGCGTTTGGAACTGGGAGTGCGGTTCACTTTCTGACCTGTTGTAGTGCGAAATACGGATGTACGATGAATATCACGGTTGTTCGGCAGCAAGGAGAATTATGGTGAAATCCAAATCTCCATCGCGTCTCGACGACGCTATCAGATCCGGCGCTTCGACCCTATATGCTCGCGGGGTCGTGGGCATACTATTGGCGAGCACCATCCTCGCTCTGATTACAGCGAATGGATGTCATATTTTTCTCGCGACCAAGGGTCAGGACATTTCACTGATTCCTTCTCTCATATACGGCATGGTGAAGTGGCTATGGTGGGGGCTGATCGCGGTGATGATGTGGCTGTCTGCGCGGCGGTTTCCTCGGTTCCTGAGCTTTTCCTTCAAATCAATTGGGTTACAGTTCGCTCTGGGAAGCATCGTTAGTATCGTTCATCTAGCCTTGATGCAACTCACATGGCGAGCCGGTTTCCACTGGTCTGTGTGGGGAAAGGCATATCCGTCTATTAACTACTTTGTGATAAGCAGCTTTGGCACAGATTTGATGATCTATGGATTTGTCTTTGGGATTTCTGGATTTCTGCACACGGAGTCGCAGAGGCAGTTGGATGCAATGCTGAAGTTGGAGTTGGAAAAGCAGCTCTCACAGGCACAGCTTCACGCCCTTCAGATGCAGATGGAGCCACACTTTCTCTTCAACACGTTGAACGCAATCACTAGCCTCGTCGCTCACGGGAGGAATCCAGAAGCGATGAAGACTTTGGGGCATCTCAACACAATCCTGCGTATGACCCTTCAGCGTAAAGCGCCAGAGAAAGTGCCATTTGCTGAGGAACTGCGCGTCATTGAGAGCTATTTGGCGATTCAAGAGGTGCGCTTTGCCGGTCGCCTTGAAGTCAAGATTGACGCAACTCAGGAAGCACTCGATGGGCTTGTCCCATGTTTTCTACTTCAGCCGATTGTCGAAAATGCCATTCAGCATGGGATCGCGCCTCTGGAAGAGGGTGGCCTGATAGAAACCCACGTCAAACGAGTGGGAGACAGGCTCTGGATGGAGGTCAAGGACAATGGCTGCGGCCCGAATGGTTCCGATACAAAGGGGCATGGCATTGGTATGCAAAACGTCAGGGAGCGTCTCGCGTACTTCTATCCCGGCGCCTATGAGTTCGCTGCAGTGGCTCCTGCTGCTGGCGGGTATGAGGTTACCATTCAAATTCCCTATGAGCGGGTAACAGCGTGATGCTCCGAACCGTCATTGTCGATGATGAGCCGCTCGCGCGCGACCTGCTCAGTCTGTTGCTGGCCGATCACGAGGATATTCAGGTCGTTGCTAAATGTCAGAACGGCAGAGAGGCCATTGCTTATCTGCAGTCGCAGCCTGTGGACTTGCTCTTTCTCGATGTACAGATGCCCAAGATCGATGGCTTTGACGTCGTGGAACGAGTTGGTTTACAGCATCTTCCACCCATAGTCTTTGTGACTGCATACCACGAGCACGCGGTAAAGGCATTTGATGTTCATGCCGTGGACTACTTAACCAAGCCGGTGGACGCCGAAAGGTTGGCGCGTGCGCTGGGCCGCGTCCGGGAAAAGATCGCAGCCAAGGCTGCCCTGCTGACGCAGGAGCAGCTTGCGGCGGTGCTCAATGGATTACGGAGTGTGGCTGACGGATCAGATAAATATGCGTCTCGTTTCCTTGTGAAAGATGGAGAGAAAGAGATTTTCCTAGCCGTCGAGGCGATCGACTGGATCGAAGCCGCAGCCTATTATTCCTGCCTTCATGCCAATAGTCGCCGGTACATGCTGCGGGAGACTATCGCAGATCTGAACGAAAAGTTGGACCCAAGAAAGTTTGCCCGTATCCACCGCTCGGCGGTCGTCAATCTTGACCGGATACGGGAGATTTACCGGGAAGGCCAGGCGGAGGGATCGGTTGTCCTCATGAACGGACTGAAGCTCAAGATGAGCAAAGCGGGGCGCCAGAGACTGATTGAACTTGGCAAGGGCTAAGTCTTTGGCTGCTCTTTAAGGAATTCGGCCAGTTCCAGGTCTATAAATCCGTCCGGAATTCCATTTTTCAGACCTGCGATTCACGGTGAAAAAATGTCGATTGCCCGTCTCAAACCGGGCCTTCCTTGCAAAGTATTGGAATATAGCTGCCGTCTCTGGGAAGTTTGCACCAGGAGACAAAGCGGCTCATGCACAGAAAATCGATATGGGGATTGGTGATGATTGGAATGCTGGCTCCATCCTTAGCGTCAGCGCAGCAGTCTTGTGCCAATGGGATACGGATTGAAGGGACAATTACCGATCCCACCGGGGCCGTAATCTCCGGAGCACAGGTTCAAACTGCAAGTGGAGAAAAGACGACATCGGACGCAACGGGACGCTATGCGCTACCATGCGTTGCGGGGACTTCTGCCGTCATAACCGTCCAGGCCGAGGGCTTCGCAAGCGGGAGCCTACGCGCTCGCGGCCATATTGGAATTAGTGTCCGCGGCAATGTCCAATTGGCGATTGCATCGGTGCAGGATAATGTGCAGGTAAATGGGGATATAGGAGACGAAAATGGAGGCGGAGCGGGCACTATAGTCTTGAACGCGCAACAGGTGCAGCAACTTCCCGACGATCCTGATGACTTGTTGAGGCAGTTGCAGATTCTGGCATCCAGCAGTGGAGGAGATCCTAGCGCCCTCACAATTCTCGTCGATGGGTTTCAGACTCCAACGGTGCTTCCCCCGAAAAGCTCCATTGCATCGATCCGAATCAATCCCGATTTCTTTGCGCCGCAATATCAGTTGCCCAACTGGCATGGCGGGGCCGTTGAAATCACGACGAAGCCCGGCGCAGACAAGTTCCACGGGGCGCTCTTTTTCACCGATAGCAACAGCACCTTCAATGCGACCGATCACTTCTCGACGGCAGCAACTCCGGCTGGCAGGCAGCGATATGGATTTGAACTCACAGGGCCAATCCTACCTAAGAAATTCGACTTTGCTCTTGCTTTGGAGCATCGTGACATCGATGAGTTCAACGTTGTTAATGCAACAATCCTCGACCCTAGTGGAAACAATGAGCCACTGCATCAGGCAGTGAGTGCGCCACAGAAGCTCTGGATCGGATCAGCGCGTGGCGACTGGCAGGCGAGCAAGAACGATATCGCAACACTCTCCTGGTCTGCCAATGTCAACGATCAGGGAAATCGGGGTGTAGGCGGTCTGGTACTGGAAGAAGCGGGCTATTCCAGCGACGCGAGCGAATACGATCTGCGGTTGAGCAATGCTCTTACACTCAGCGCCAATGCTTTGCATGAGACCCGGATCGGGTATTCGTGGAAGCGCACTCGACAGATCCCGAATTCGTCAGCGCCAAACCTGGAAGTGGCTGGATATTTCACTGGAGGCGGGCCGACAAGTCAGAACCTGAATGACCGGGAACGAGACCTTGAGGTGGACGATGACATTCTCGTGACACGAGGAAAGCACGATCTCAACTTCGGCTTCCAGTCCATCACCAGCTTCGTTCACGATTATGACCCGAATACATTCAACGGAGCGTATGTGTTCGGAGGCGGATCAGCACCAGTTCTCGACGCCAGCAACAATCCCACAGGTGAGACGACAACAATCAGCGGACTCGAGCAATATCGACGGGCACTTCTGAATTTACCGGGTGGAACACCGACCACCTATAAAGTGACCACTGGAAATCCACTTGTACCCCTTACACAAGTCCAGTTGAGCTGGTACGCACAGGACATGATGAAGATACTGCCACGGTTGTCGGCGACATTCGGCCTCCGCTATCAACTCGAATTCAATCCGGACAGTGCTAGCAACTTTCGACCGCGACTCGGCTTCTTGTGGTCTCCGGATAAGAAGGGAAAATGGACGATCGGCGCGCGCACCGGGCTGTTTACGCAATGGGATACGCCCGCAAACGTGACGGAAGTTCATCGCTTAAACGGAAGCAGGCAGCTGCAATCCACGGTCTATTCGCCAAGCTTCAGTGCTCCACTGGTTCCCGTCTCTGGGTCGATCCAGATAGGCACAAGAAATCGGTTCTCCCCCGGATTTGGCCAGAGTCCAAATTTCCAGTTTGATGCACGCGTGGCGCATGAATTTGCGCACCACTGGTTGGCACAGCTTGAGTATGGTTTCGGGTCCGAGTGGCAGGGACTTCGCATCATCAACATCAACGCCCCGATGGTTCCAAACAGCATTGGAGTTCCACCCAATCCGACCGCCGCACTGCTTGCTCCTCGTCCTCTGGCTCCGAATGAGAACATCATGCAATACCAGGACTACGGGCATAACAAGGGATCGATGTACGTCGCTAACTTGAAACAAAGCAGCTACAAGCGATTCAGCCTCGACGCTACCTACTGGTATCTGGACTTTATCGGGGACTCCGGGGATTCGGGGTATACACCACAATCGAGCTACACCAACCGCGGAGAATTCATCCGCCCGAGCTGGATGCGCAGAGGCGGCATCGCGGTGACGAGCGTTCTCCAACTTCCCGGCAAGGTCGAATTGGACACACAATTCTCCGCTATGCCCGGACTGCCCTATAACATAACAACAGGTACCGATGCCAATGGCGATGGCAACTTCAACGATCGGCCTTCTTATGCTTCGGCGCTTGGAGCGGGAGTATACAGCACGCCGTATGGGCTGATGACCGTCAACACGGTCAATGGAAATGTGGCCAATAATGCAGGCACGATGCCAGGATGGGTGATTCATCTCGATCCGAATATCCGGAGGGTCTTTGTCCTCAATCCTAAAAACAAAGATCATCCACTGAGGCTGGCCTTTAATGCGCGCGGTTCTAACGTTTTAAATCACACAAATGTCACTTCCGTGAACACGATCCTCTCATCGGGGACGGTAGGCCAGCCCAACGCCGCGGAGCCCGCGCGCAGGCTAGAGTTGGGCGTAAGGTTTGAATTCTGAATTGCGACAGACAGCGCTACAATCCCTTCACGCTCTGGAGAAGACGATATGAGCACAGCAAATGCGAACACAAAAATTCTCCCGGTGAGGCCAACCGTCGGACTGGCGGTCGTCTGCTTGATCGCGGGAATCCCTGCGGTTTTGACGGCAAGAGAATGCCATCTCAACCTGGAGCTTAACCATGTGCAGGCTCCGTTCGCACCTTCTCTTCTGTATGGCAGCGTCTCATGGATATGGTGGGTTGCTGTTGTGCCGGTTCTCTGGATTCTTGCCAACCGGTGGCCGACTGTTCTCAAGCCTTCAACAAAAATGGTCCTAATGCATCTGGGAACTGCGTGTGCGCTTGCTGCTGTCCACTTGTCCCTGTGGCAATACAGCATCTCCTTGGCCTCGCGGCATTGGCCGGAATGGGGCCGCTTATATGCAGCATACCGCGTCACAGACATCGAGCACTTTGGCATCAATATCGTCATTTATGGATTTATCTGCGGAGTGTGCGCGGTCCTTCATTCCCGGATGCAGGTTCAACAGGCAATCGTCCAGAAGCTGGAGGTGGAACGGCAGCTCACACAATCGCAGCTTAAGGCTTTGCAAATGCAAATGGAGCCTCACTTCCTCTTCAACACCCTGAATGCGATCACGAGCCTGATGGTGCAAGGCAGAAATAAGGAAGCGATCAAGACGATGACGCACCTTAGTGATATTTTACGAGCGACTCTCCAGCACAAAGCCCCGGAGAAAGTGCCATTTGCGGAAGAACTGCGAACCATTGAAAGCTACTTGGCGATTCAGCAGGTTCGCTTTGCAGGTCGCCTCGAAGTCAAGATCGACGCAACGAACGAAGCAATGGATGGACTGGTCCCATGCTTTCTTCTCCAACCACTCGTGGAGAATGCGATCAAACATGGTATCGAGCCAAAGCGGCAGGGCGGCTCAATAGAAACCTGCGTCAAACGAGTGGGTGACAAGCTCTGGATGCAGGTAAAAGATGACGGCTGCGGCTCCAATGGTTCTGCTACGAAAGGGCACGGAATCGGGATGCAAAACATTCAAGAACGCCTGGCTTACTTTTATCCTGACGGCTATGAGTTCCATGCCGTGTCCCCGGCAACTGGCGGATATGAAGTCA
>Ga0070659_100000676_pt1 | contig 24819 bp, 17 predicted proteins | sample KBSC23metaG_FD_64666 | JGI IMG/M metagenome (GOLD analysis project Ga0070659, IMG submission 64666) | Corn rhizosphere microbial communities from Kellogg Biological Station, Michigan, USA - KBS C2-3 metaG | ecosystem: Host-associated > Plants > Roots > Rhizosphere > Soil ... | reverse complement strand
TGCCGAACCCGGCGCTTCCCGCGGACAACCCCACCGCCGTCGGCCTCTGACCGGCCCGGCCAACCGCCCCCACTTCGGAGGGCTGGTGACCACGTTTGTCGACAATTGTCGGCGTGTCGTGGTCAGCAGGTCTCCGAAGTGGCGGAGGGAGGGGCGTTACGCCGGATGGCTTAGCCCGGGTATGAAGGGCTAACCATCCCAGGCGACTACACACTGTGACCGGCGGGATGCCGAGACACACTTGTGCGCAGGATTCGGGGGATTCGCGTTGCCGTCGGCATGGTGGCGATCGCCGCCGCGGCGGTGCTCGTCATGCTCGCGTCCCGCCACGGCAACCCGGGCCCGTTCGTGCTCGCCGCCGCCGCGTTCGTGGGCGGTGCCGGCGGGGCCGCGGCCGCGGCCGCGCTGATCCGCGCCTGGCGAGCCCACGGCATGCGGCTGCCCTGGCTGGTCGTCGGCACCGCGTGCGTCCTCGAAGTCGCGCAACGCGCCGCCGACCTGCGCGGCTGGTCCTTCGGGTACGACGGCCTGCCGGTCCTGCACCTGCTCGCCGCGATCGTCGCGACCGCCGGTGTCGCCGGGCTGCGCGCGCCCGCGCCGGACCGCGCGGCGAGCCGCCGTACCCTCCTCGACGCCGCCACGATGGTCTGCGCGGTCACCCTCGTCACCGCCAACGCCGTGCTCGCGCCCGCGCAGGGCCAGGCCGTCCCCCGTGGCGCGCTGGTGGCGGCGTCGGTCGTCGCCGCGGCCGACGTCGCGCTCGCCGTCGCCGGCCTGCTGATCCTGTCCCGGGCCCGCTACCCCGGCGGGGCGAGCCTTCGGGCGCTGCTGCCGATCTGCGCCGGTGTCGTGTCGCTCGCCGCCGGCGACGCCGGGCTGTCCGGGCTGCGCCTCGCCGGCGACGCCACGGCCAGCGCGCCGGGCCAGCTGTTCCTCGGCTCCGGCCTGCTGCTGATCCTCGCCGCGGCGATGACGCAGGACGCCGACGACACCGCCGTGATGCCGCGCCGCGAGCGGGTCGCCGTGTGCGCCGCGGTCGGCCCGGTCGTGCTCGCTGCTCTCGCGGTGAGCGTCTACCAGGTGACCGAGCACCGGCTGCCGGCGTTGCTCGCCGGCGGCGTGATGCTGTTGTCCGGCCTGCTGCTCGCCCGGCTGATCGTCGCTTCGCTCGACAACCTGGTGCTGTCCCGCACCCTCGAGTCGCAGGTCGCCGAGCGGACGCTCGAGATCGTCACCCGCGAGCAATGGTTCCGCTCGCTGGTGCAGCACTCGTCCGACGTCGTAACGGTGCTCGACGCCGGTGGCGTCGTGCGCTACCAGTCGCCGGCGCTGGAACGGCTGTTCGGCCACGACCCGGCGACGATCGTCGGCCAGTCGCTCTCCGCGTTGCTGCAACCCGGCGACGCGGCGCGGCTGCAGGCCGCGATGGCCCGCGCCGCCGACATGCCCGGCGCGTCGTTCGTGCTGGAGTTCCCGATGGCCCACCGGGACGGGTCGTGGCGGGACACCGAGACGGTCATCACCAGCCTCATCGACGTACCCGACGTGCAGGGCCTCGTGCTCAACACCCGGGACGTCACCGACCGCAAGCAACTCGCCGAGCGGCTCGCGCACCAGGCGTACCACGACGAGCTCACCGGGCTGGCCAACCGCGCGCTGTTCCAGGAGCGGCTCGCGGCGGTGCTCGCCGACCCCACCGCCCCGCAGGTGGCGGTGTTGTTCTGCGACCTCGACGGGTTCAAGGCGGTCAACGACTCGCAAGGGCACGACGTCGGCGACGCGCTGCTCGGGCTGGTCGCGCAGCGATTGCTCTTCTGCGTGCGCACCGAGGATCTCGTCGCGCGGTTCGGTGGCGACGAGTTCGCCGTACTCGTCACCGACGTCAACGGGCTGCACGCCGCGCGCGACGTCGCGGAGCGGATCGAAGAGTCGCTACGACGTCCGTTCACGCTCGACGACCGCGAAGTGCGGGTCGGTGTGAGCATCGGCATCGCGCTCGCCGACCCGGACGCGGACTCGGTGGATCTGTTGCTGCGCAACGCGGATCTCGCGATGTACCGGGCGAAGGCCGAGCAGAACGTCGCCATCGTTGTGTTCGAGCGCGCGATGCACGACGCGCTGCTCGCCCGGCTCCAGGTCGAGGACGACCTGCGTACGGCGCTCGGCGGCGGCGAGCTGGTGCTGCACTACCAGCCGACGGTCGAGCTCGCGACCGGCCGGCCGGTGGGGGTCGAGGCGCTCATGCGGTGGTACCGCCCGGGCTGCGGCATCGTCCCGCCGCAGGACTTCATCGGCGTCGCCGAGGAGAACGGCTTCATCGAGGCGATGGGGCAGTGGGCGCTGTTCGAGGCCTGCCGCCAGGGTGCCGCGTGGCAGCGGTTCGCCGCGCCCGGCGCGGCGTTCTCGGTCGGGGTGAACATCTCGGCCCGGCAGGTGTCGCCGTCTCTCGTCGACGTCGTCGCGGCCGCGCTGGCCGAGTCCTCGCTGCCGCCCGCCGCGCTGCTGCTCGAGATGACCGAGACGGTGCTGCTCGGGCGGACCGAGGAAGCGGTCGAGGTGTTGCGGTCGTTGAAGCGGCTCGGGGTGCGGATCGCGATCGACGACTTCGGCACCGGCTTCTCGTCGCTGTCGTACCTCGCCCGGTTCCCGGTCGACGTGCTGAAGATCGACAAGGGCTTCATCGACGACTCGCCGAGCGGCTCGGAGCTCGCCCGCACGATCGTGCAGCTCGGCCAGTCGCTGCGGCTCGCGACCGTCGCCGAGGGCATCGAGACGTCGGTGCAGCGCCAGGCGCTGGTCGACATGGGCTGCGGCTACGGCCAGGGTTTCCTGTTCGGCCGGCCGATGCCCGCGAACGGCGTCACGATGCTGCTGACGCAAGGCGTCGAAGAGGTGGCGCTGCCGGCGCAGCGCCGGACGCCGGAAACCGAACTGCTGCTGGGCGCCTAGTAGCTAGACCCGGCGGAGTACGGCGGTGACCCGGCCGAGGATCGTGGCGTGGTCGCCGTCGATCGGCGCGAACAGCGCGTTGGCCGGCAGCAGCGACACGTGCCCGTCGCGGCGCCGGAACGTCTTGACCGTCGCCTCGCCGTCGATCAGCGCCGCGACGATGTCGCCGTTGTCGGCGGTCGGCTGCTGGCGCACTACTACCCAGTCGCCGTCGGCGATCGCCGCGTCGATCATCGACTCGCCCTTGACCTGCAGCAGGAACAGCTGCCCGTCGCCGACGAGCTGGCGGGGGAGCGGGAAGACGTCTTCGACGACCTGCTCGGCCAGGATCGGGCCGCCAGCGGCGATCCGGCCGACGACCGGCACGTAGGCCGGTGCCGGGCGGGCGTCGCCCTCGCCGGTCGCGTCGACCGGCTCGGCCGGGACCCTGACCTCGACCGCACGCGGCCGGTTGGCGTCGCGGCGCAGGAAGCCCTTGCGCTCGAGCGTGGTGAGCTGGTGCGCGACGCTGCTGGTGCTGGTCAGCCCGACCGCCTCGCCGATCTCGCGCATCGACGGCGGGTAGCCCCGGCGCTCCACCGAGTCGCGGATGACCTCGAGCACCCGGCGCTGGCGCGGGGTCAGGCCGGTCGCGTCCGGCGGCCCGTCGGGAATCTCGCGGACGGAGGCGTCCTGGTCGCCGGTGTCGGCGTTTCGGCTCATGGGGGGACCGTAGCGACTCCGGGCACGTAGTTCAAACATCTGTTCGAACGTGTCGTGATTTTGTCCGGGCCGCGTGGTACAACTCAAACATGCGTTCGATCGAACAGACATTCGAGGTGCGGCCGGCGATGACGCTGCGCCGCTCGCCCGCGGTCCGGCTCACCCGGCGCGGCCGCGTGGTCGTGGTGCTCGCGATGCTCATGGTGCTGCTGGTCGCCGGGTTCACCCTCGGGCGCGCCTCCAGCGAGGCCGCCGGCCCCGCGGCGCACCGGCCGTTGCCCACCGTCACGGTGGCGCCCGGCGAGACGCTGTGGGAGATCGCCGCGCGGGTCGACCCGACCGGTGACCGGCGCGCGCTCGTCGACCAGATCGAGGCGCTCAACCACCTGCACGACGGCCGCGTCGTCGCCGGCCAGCAGCTCCGCCTGCCCCGCCGCTGACGAGCGTTCCGGGCCGTGGCTAGCGCGCCGCGGCCCGATCGGCCCCGATCGGCCCCGAGGAGCCCCAAGGGGGCTCAGTCGCTGCCGACGCTGCCCCACTGGCAGTGCACGTGGTTGCCGTGCCCGCCGTACGGGTCGTAAGCGGGGTCGTAGACCACGCTCGCGCCGTAGCTGCGGCACACCGACGCGACCAGCGAGTAGTTGCCGCCGCCGGCGATGCTCACCCCGTTGACGACCGTGACGTCGATCGCCTCGCCGCGGTAGTGCGACGAGCCGACCGCGTGGCTGCCGCCGGCGATCTCGCTGACCTCGACCCGCGCGGCGCTGCCCAGGGCGCGCAGCGCCCGCATCAGCCGGATGTCCACCGGCGTGCTGCCGCCGGGCGCGTTCTGGTAGGCCGAGCGCGGCGCCCAGTGCCGGGCGGCGAGCGCCAGCACGTCGTCCTTCGCCGTCGCGTTGTCGCTGACGCCGCTCGCGTGCGCGGTCGCGAGCGTGATCCGGGTGTTGCGCAGCACGGTGGCCGCGAGGCTCGCCACCGTCTCGGACGTGATGGCCTGCCGCCAGGCGTGGCCGGCACCCGCGGCGTAATACGCGTCGCCCGGCACGGTGACCCGCAGGCTGGCGGTGCCCGCGCTGCCCGGCTTCCAGGCGACGCGGTACGACGTCCGAGTGGTCATCTTCCCGGCCGCGACGACCCTCCACTGGCCGCCGACCAGCCGCTGCAGGTTCACCCGCGCGCCGATCGCCCGGCGCGGCGACACCGCGCCCGTCGTGACGACGTAGTGGCCGACGAGGACCGGCCGCGGGGCCGACTCGGTGACCCGGCGGGCGACCCGGACGGTGCCGATCGACGCGTTCACCCCGGCGATGGCGTCGGCGGCATGGCGCAGCGCGAGCGTCGCGGTGGCCGGCAGCTTCGCGCTCAAGGCGACCCGGCCGGTGAGGCTCGTCGTGCCGATGGCGCCGGTGCGATAGGCGCCGGACCCGACCCGGTAGGCCAGCACGACCTGGCGGCCGGCGATCGCCCGGCCGGAGAGGTCGGTCAGGCGCGCGACGAGGCGGGTGACGTTGCCGTAGGCCACGAGCCGGGCGGGAGCGACGGCGAGGGCGAGCTGGGCCGGCCGACGGGGTGTGACGGCCGCGGTGCGGACCGCCGCCCCGGCGCCGGCGGCGTTGACCGCGACCACGGACAGCGCCGTCGCGGTGCCGTTGAGCAGGTCGCTCACGGTGGCCGCGCGGGCGTCGGCGGGCACGCTGACCGACCGGCCGGAGGGGTGGGCGGTGACGACGTAGCCGGTCACCGGGGCGCCGCCGTCGGAGGCGGGCGGCTGCCAGGTCACGCTCGCGGCGTGGTCGCCGGCCGACACGCCGGTGAGGGCGGCCGGGCCGGCAACGGTGCGCGGGGTGCCGTCGGCGGTGGCCGTCGGGCCGGCCCCGGCGGCGTTGGTGGCCGCTACGGCGACGGTGTAGTCGACGCCGTTGGCGAGCCCCGTCAGCGTCACCGCGGTGGTGCCGGGGTCGGTCTGTGTCGTCGTCGGCGCGGTGCTGCTCGCCGGGTCGGCGGGCACCGCGGTGACGTCGTACCCGGTGAGGGCGGCGCCGCCGTCGCTGACCGGGGCCGTCCAGTCGATCGTCAGGCTCTCCGCCGCGGCGTCCACGGTCAGCGAGGCGGGCGCGGCCGGCACTGCGACCGGGTCCATGACGTCGGCGTAGGCGGCGGCCGGCGCGGCGGTCGCGGCAACCGCGGCACCGAGCAGGACCGCCGGCACCGACCAGAGCAGGCGGGCGCGGCGCGGGCGGGGCAGGGCAGGCGTGGACCCGAAGGGCACAAGGATCTCCCGGAAAAGGACTGACTGGATTGCCCTTCAGACTGCCCGAATGACCGGTTCGGGGTCGATAGTCCGATTTCGTCATTTCGACCCGGTACCGCAACCCCGGGTGCTGGCCCGTCCGGACCGGGGGCTCGCTCGCCGCGCCGCCGAATCCGGCGACACGCCGCGACTTTTCCGGAAGTGCTTGCGCCGAGGCCGGATCCGGCCTACGTTCTGGCCCCAACATCTTGTGTTACACCGGTGTAATTCCTCCACAGGTTGTGGCACATCTTGTCCACAGATCCACAGGCCGGATCGCGACAAATGGGTCGCCGGACCGCGTCGGAAGGAGGCAGAACCCATGCATTGCCCGTTCTGCCGCCACGCCGACTCTCGGGTCGTCGACTCCCGCGAGGCCGACGACGGTGCCGCCATCCGGCGCCGGCGGGCCTGTCCCTCGTGCGGCAAGCGGTTCACGACGGTCGAGACGGCCAGCCTGACCGTCCTCAAGCGCTCGGGCGCGACCGAGCCGTTCAGCCGGGCGAAGGTCGTCGCCGGCGTCCGCAAGGCGTGCTCCGGCCGCCCGGTCGACGAGGACGCTCTCGCCCGGCTCGCCCAGCAGGTCGAGGAGACCGTGCGGGCGAGCGGCTGCGCCGAGGTGGCCGCGCACGACGTCGGGCTGGCCATCCTCGCCCCGCTCCGGGAGCTCGACGACGTTGCCTACCTTCGGTTCGCCAGCGTCTACCGCGGGTTCGAGGATCTCGCCGCGTTCGAGGCCGAGATCGCCGATCTGCGCGCTCACCAGACCCTGTTGACCAGCGCGATCAGCGCAGCCGCCGTACCCCGGTACGCCGGCGCCCACGACCCGGCGCCGCCCCCGGTGCACGCGGCGTCCGCGCGCTAGCCGCCGGGCGCCACCACCCCGGGGGCGGCACCGCCCAAAGACCACCAGAACTGTCGTAGGCCGGGCCTACAAATGTGCTCTACCGAGGACGAACCTCGGCCCCACCAGCGTTGTAACGGAAGGCATGGAGAGGACGCAGATGACGGAGACCGTGAACGGCGCCGGTGGAGTGGGTCCGAGCGGTGTCGCGACCCAGCGCGGGGGAGCCCGGCGGGCTCGCGGCCTGCGGCTGGACCGGGTCTACACGACGGCCGGGGTGCACCCGTACGACGCGGTGACCTGGGAGCGGCGCGACGTCGTGATGACCAACTGGCGCGACGGCTCGGTCAACTTCGAGCAGCGCGGCGTCGAGTTCCCGGACTTCTGGTCGGTCAACGCGGCCAACATCGTCACGACGAAGTACTTCCGCGGCGCGGTCGGCTCGCCGCAGCGCGAGTCGAGCCTCCGCCAGCTGATCGACCGGGTCGTCCTCACCTACCGGCAGGCCGGCGAGGAGCACGGTTACTTCGCGACGCCCGGCGACGCCGAGGTGTTCGAGCACGAGCTGACGCACATGCTGTTGCACCAGGTGTTCAGCTTCAACTCGCCGGTGTGGTTCAACGTCGGCACGCCCGCACCGCAGCAGGTCTCGGCCTGCTTCATCCTCGCGGTCGACGACACGATGGACTCCATCCTCAACTGGTACCGCGAGGAAGGGCTCATCTTCAAGGGCGGTTCCGGGGCCGGGCTCAACCTGTCGCGGATCCGTTCGTCGAAGGAGCTGCTGTCCTCCGGCGGCACCGCGAGCGGGCCGGTCAGCTTCATGCGCGGCGCCGACGCGAGCGCCGGCACCATCAAGTCCGGCGGCGCCACCCGGCGCGCGGCGAAGATGGTGATCCTCGACGTCGACCACCCCGACATCGAGGAGTTCATCGAGACGAAGGCGCGCGAGGAAGACAAGATCCGCGCGCTCCGCGACGCCGGGTTCGACATGGACCTCGGCGGCAAGGACATCGTGTCCGTGCAATATCAAAACGCCAACAACTCGGTGCGGGTCAACGACGAGTTCATGCGCGCGGTCGAGGAGGGCAAGGAGTTCGGCCTCAAGGCGCGGCACACCGGCGAGGTCATCGAGACCGTCGACGCGAAGGCGCTGTTCCGCAAGATGGCGGACGCCGCGTGGGCGTGCGCCGACCCCGGCGTGCAATACGACGACACGATCAACGACTGGCACACCTGCCCGGAGTCGGGCCGGATCACCGCGTCGAACCCGTGCAGCGAATACATGCACCTCGACAACTCGTCGTGCAACCTCGCCTCGCTCAACCTGCTGAAGTTCCTCAAGGACGACGACACGTTCGACGCGGCGACGTTCGCGAAGGCGGTCGAGTTCGTCATCACCGCGATGGACATCTCGATCTGCTTCGCCGACTTCCCGACCCAGGCGATCGGCGAGACGACGCGGGCCTATCGCCAGCTCGGCATCGGTTACGCCAACCTCGGCGCGCTGCTGATGGCGACCGGGCACGCCTACGACAGCGACGGCGGCCGTTCGGTCGCCGCGGCCATCACCTCGCTGATGACCGGCACTGCCTACAAGCGGTCGGCCGAGCTGGCCGGCGTGGTCGGTCCGTACGACGGCTACGCGCGCAACGCCGACGCGCACAAGCGGGTCATGCGCAAGCACTCGGCCGCCAACGACGCGGTGCGTCCGGTCGACGCGGACGCCGCGCGGATCCTGCACGTCGCGACGAAGGCGTGGCAGGAGTGCCTGGCCGTCGGTGACAAGAACGGCTGGCGCAACGCGCAGGCCTCGGTGATCGCGCCGACCGGCACCATCGGTCTGATGATGGACTGCGACACCACCGGCCTCGAGCCCGACCTCGCGCTGGTGAAGTTCAAGAAGCTGGTCGGCGGCGGGTCGATGCAGATCGTCAACCAGACGATCCCGCGCGCGCTGCGCAAGCTCGGCTACCAGGACGAGCAGGCCGAGGCGATCGTCGAGCACATCGCCGAGCACGGCAACGTGATCGACGCGCCCGGGCTGCGGCCGGAGCACTACGAGGTGTTCGACTGCGCGATGGGCGTGCGGTCCATCTCGGCGATGGGCCACGTGCGGATGATGGCCGCCATCCAGCCGTTCGTGTCCGGTGCGCTGTCCAAGACCGTCAACCTGCCGGAGACCGCGACCGTCGAGGACATCGAGGACGTCTACTTCCAGGGCTGGAAGCTCGGCCTGAAGGCGCTCGCGATCTACCGCGACAACTGCAAGGTCGGTCAGCCGCTCACCGACGCCAAGGCGAAGAAGTCCGGCGTGTCCGCGGACGCGGTCGATGACACGGACGCGCGGCCGCGGCCGGTCCGCACCCGGCTGCCGAAGCGGCGGCCGTCGCAGACCGTGTCGTTCTCGGTCGCGGGCGCCGAGGGCTACATGACCGCCGGGTCCTACCCGGACGACGGTCTCGGCGAGGTGTTCCTCAAGCTCGGCAAGCAGGGTTCGACGCTCGCCGGTGTGATGGACGCGTTCTCGATCGCGATCTCCATCGCCCTGCAGTACGGCGTGCCGCTCGAGACCTACGTGCAGAAGTTCACCAACATGCGGTTCGAGCCGGCCGGCATGACCGACGACCCGGACATCCGGATGGCGCAGTCGGTGATGGACTACATCTTCCGTCGCCTCGCGCTCGACTACCTGCCCTACGAGACGCGGTCGCAGCTCGGCATCTTCACCGCCGAGGAGCGGGCCGCGAGCGTCGCGACCGCGTACGGGTCCGCCCCGGCGGTCGCGCCGGCGGAGGAGGAGCTCGACCCGGAGACGCTGCGCGACTCGGTGCCGATCGAGCACGCCCCGGAGGTCGAGCCCGACGTGGCGAAGCCGGCGGTCGCGGAAGCGCGGTCGTCGACGGAGCTGATCGAGGCCCAGCAAGGCACCGCGGCGGATGCGCCGCTCTGCCTGAGCTGCGGCGTCAAGATGCGTCCGGCCGGCAGTTGCTACGTCTGCGAGTCCTGCGGCAGCACCTCGGGTTGTAGCTGACCTCGGAGTTGTAGCTGACGCTGGCGGCGTTCTCGTCGCCTTGCGTGCTACAGCACGCGGCGGCTCCTGCGGCCTTGCGAGCGCCACCTACAACTCCGAGGTGGCGCACCGCAGGTTGTAGCTGACGCTGGCGGCGTTCTCGGTCGCTTGCGGCCGTCAGTTCGCGGCGCTCCCTGCGGCCCGACCAGCCTCAGCTACCGACGCTGGTGGACGTCCGAGAAGACGCGGAACGTCGCACTCGACACCGGACGTTGGGCCGGGTAACTGGCCACCGGTCGCAATCTGGCATATTCCGGTCGTATCGGGCGCGGAGTGCGCTCGCATACGAACGGAGTTCACGCGTGAGTGCATCGTCGTCCAGTCGTCTCCGGCGTCCCTTCGCCGCCATCACAACAATTGCCGCGACCGCGTTAGCGGTCGCGGTCGCCGTACCGACTCCCGCCCACGCCGACGGCCCGGGCGTCGGGAGCCCGTGGGTCGTCACCCTCGGCGACTCCTACATCTCCGGCGAGGCCGGCCGCTGGGCCGGCAACAGCAACAACGGCGAGCAGTACATCGACGCCCTCGGCTCGACCGCCTACTACGACAACGCGAGCAACAGCGCCGAGCTGATCAACCGCTGCCACCGCTCCCACGCGGCCGAGGCGTACGTCGGCACGGTCAACGGCCAGAACTTCGCCTGCTCCGGCGCCAAGACCTCGACGTTCACCGACTCCGACGGCAACTTCAAGCCCGGCCTCGACTTCTACGACAACGGTGCCGGCAACCAGGGCCAGGCGAAGATGTTGCAAGGCTTCGCCACCAGCCACAACGTGAAGCTCGTCGCGGTCTCCATCGGCGGCAACAACTTCAACTTCGGCAGCATCGTGCAGAGCTGCGTCTCCGACTTCCTCGGCTCGCCGTCATGGTGGCCGAACTACTGCAACGACGACTCGTCGGTGACTGCCAACTTCACCAGCAGCAACGTCAGCGCGCAGACCACCGCGATCAAGAACGCGCTCCTCAACGTCGCCACCGCGATGCGCAACGCCGGGTACGCCGACAGCCAGTGGACCCTGCTCGTGCAGGACTACATGTCGCCGGTCCCGGGCGGGTCCGCGTTCCGCTACTCCCAGTCCGGCTACACCCGGCAGAGCACCGGCGGCTGCGGCTTCTGGAACGCCGACGCCGACTGGGCGAACAACAGCGCCCTGCCGACCATCAACAACTCGGTGAAGAACGCCGTCACCCAGACCGCGCTCACCAACACCAAGGTCATGGAGCTCGCGAACGCGTTCAACGGGCGCCGGCTGTGCGAGAACACCGTCGGCCTGATCGAGGAGAAAGGCCTCGCCAACTGGACTAGCGCGGGCGCCGTCGACAAGACCGAGTGGATCAACCAGATCCGCACCGTGTCGACGTGCTGCGGCAGCAACTACTACATCCAGGAGTCGTTGCACCCCAACTACTGGGGCCAGCTCGCGCTGCGTGACTGCCTGCGCCAGGCCTACAACGCCGGTACGCCGCGCGGCGGCACCTGCACGCGCACCGGCACCGGGTTCGACGCGTACGGCGACCCGGTGATGACCCTGTCCTAACCGCTCGAGGGGTGGGCGGCGTCGCGCCTCCGTGACAATGGAGGCGTGACGCCGCCCCACTCGGACCAGCCCAGCCCCGATCCCGACGTGCTGCACGAGATCGAGCGGCGGGTGCTGTGGCTCGCCACCCGCATCGTCGACGCCGCGAACCACGATCGCGACACCGGCGACGGCGTCAAGGTCGGCGGCCACCAGGCGAGCAGCGCCTCGCTCGTCAGCGCGATGACCGCGCTCTGGTTCGCGCACCTCGACGCCGCCGACCGGGTGGCCGTCAAGCCGCACGCCTCGCCGGTGTTCCACGCGATCCAGTACCTGCTCGGCAACCTCGACCGCCACTACCTGCCGATGCTCCGGGCCCGCGGCGGCCTGCAGTCCTACCCGTCGCGCACCAAGGACCCCGACCCCGTCGACTTCTCCACCGGCTCGGTCGGCCTCGGCGCCGCCGCGCCGCTGTTCGCCGCCGTCACCCGCCGCTACGTCGACGCGCACTTCGGCGCCCGGCCGCACAGCCGGTTCGTCGCCATCCTCGGCGACGCCGAGCTCGACGAGGGCAACGTCTGGGAGGCCGTCGCCGACCCGGCCACCACGGGCCTCGGCAACGTCATGTGGCTCGTCGACTTCAACCGCCAGTCGCTCGACCGCGTCGTACCGGGCGTCCGCATCCACCAGTGGCGCGCCCAGTTCGAAGCCGCCGGCTGGCACGTCGTCGAGGTCAAGTACGGCGCCAAGCTCGCCGCGGCGTACGCGAAGCCGGGCGGCGAGTGCCTGCGCGACTGGATCGACGCGATGCCCAACGAGCAGTACCAGTCGCTGTTCGGCCTCGCCGGCGACGCGCTGCGCAAGCAGTTCCTCACCGACGCGCCGGCCGAGGTCGAGAAGTTCGTCCACGACATCGCCGACGACGAGCTCGGCCCGCTCGTCACCGACCTCGGCGGCCACGACATCGACGCGCTGCTCGACGCGTTCCGCCAGTGCGACGCCGTCACCGACCGGCCGAGCGTCGTCTTCGCCTACACCGTCAAGGGCTGGGGGCTGCCGATCGCCGGCAACCCGCGCAACCACTCGGCGCTGCTCACCACCGAGCAGGTCGACGCGATGCGCACCGACCTCGGGCTGACGGGCGACACCGAGTGGGACCGCCTCGATCCCGCGTCCGCGGCCGGCGTCTGGGTCGGCGTACGGCGCGAAGCGCTCGACCGGCCGCACCGGGAGCCGCACCTCGCGATCACCGTCCCCGCCGAGACCGGCATCCGCGCGGCCAAGCCGATCTCGACGCAGGAAGTGTTCGGCCGGGTGCTCGTCGACCTCGCCCGCGACGAGCAGGTCGCGCCGTACCTCGTCACCACCGCGCCCGACGTCGCGACCTCGACGAACCTCGCCGGGTTCATCAACAAGACCGGCGTGTTCGCGCCGACCGAGCTGCGGTCGTGGAGCGACGACCGGATGCTGCGCTGGACGCAGTCGCCGGCCGGGCAGCACATCGAGCTCGGCATCTCCGAGATGAACCTCTTCCTGCTGCTCGGCCAGCTCGGCCTGTCGTGGGATCTCTCCGACCAACCGCTGCTCGCGGTCGGCACGGTGTACGACCCGTTCGTCTTGCGCGGCCTCGACGCGTTCCTCTACGGCACCTACTCCGGCTCGCGGTTCGTCGTCGCCGGCACGCCGTCGGGCATCACGCTCGCCCCGGAGGGCGGCGCGCACCAGAGCACGATCACCGCTTCCGTCGGCCTCGAGCTGCCCGGCGTCACGTTCGTCGAGCCGGCGTACGCCGTCGCGCTCGACTGGCTGCTCTGCGACGCGCTCGGCCAGGTCGCCGCCGGTCGCCCGCCGAAGACCGCGGCGCCGGCCGACGACGGCGCCTACTACTTCCGGCTCAGCACCCGGCCGGTCGACCAGGCGCCGTTCGCGGCCGCCCGCGACCGGCTCGGCGACGCCGTACTGCGGCGGCAGGTGCTCGGCGGCGCCTACCGGCTCGTGCAGGCGGACCTCGGCGGCGGCGCGCCCGTCGTCCACCTCGCCGGCAGCGGCGCGGTCATGCCCGAGGTCCTCGCGGCGCAGGCGGAGCTCGCCGACGAGGGCATCGCCGCGCACGTCGTCGACGTGACCAGCCTCGACCGGCTCTACCGCGGCTGGCAGCGCACCCTGCGCCAAGGCGTCCGCACCGCGACCGCGCCGAGCCTGGCCGGCGTGCTGCGCGCCGCGTTCCCGGAGCGGGCGCCGATCGTGACCGTGCACGACGCCGCCTCGCACACAATGGCCTGGCTCGGGTCGGCGCTCGGCGTGCCGTGCGTGCCGCTGGGCGTCGACGAGTTCGGCCAGTCCGGCAGCGTGGCCGAGCTCTACGAGCTGCACGACCTGCTGCCCGGCAGCATCGTCAACGCCGCCCTCGCCGCCCTGTCCTTGTTCTAACCCGGCCCTGTTCTAACCCGAGCGGCCGGCAGGAGGTCGGGGGCGGGCCTAGAACCACGTTCGGTATGCGCCGACACCTTGCTCTCGCGGTCGCCATCGCCTCCGCGGCCACGTTCGCGGTCCCGTCCGTCGCCGCGCCCCACGGGTCGGGCGACCCCACCTACAAGGTGACCATCACGCGGACCGAGTACGGGATCCCGCACATCGTCGCCAAGGACTTCGGCTCGCTCGGCTACGGCTACGGCTACTCGTTCGCGCAGGACAACCTCTGCACGATGGCCGCCGACTACGTCACGGTCGAAGGCGCGCGGAGCCGGTGGTTCGGTCCGAACGCGTCGTACACGATGCAGGGCAACGGCGTGACCGTCTCCAACCTCGACTCGGACATCTTCTGGACCGAGGTGCGGGAGGCGCACGCCGTCGACGACCTGCTGGCCGTGACGTCCGGGCCCAACGCGCTCGCGCCGCAGGTGCGGCAGGCGGTCGAGGGTTACGTCGCCGGCTACAACCGCTGGCTCGCGGACATCGGCGGCGCGGCCGGAGTCACGGACCCGGCCTGCCACGGCGCGCCGTGGGTGCACCCGATCACGACGATGGACGCCTACCTCCGCTTCTATCAACTGATCCTGCTGGCCGGGCAGGACGTCGTGATGCCCGGCATCGCCGAGGCGGAGCCGCCCAGCCCGTCGAACCCCGTGCCGGCGACGGCCGCGATGGACACGAACAAGGCGGCGAACCTGCTCGCCGTCGGGTGGCACCGCGCGATGGGCGGCCTCGGCTCCAACGCGGTCGCGGTCGGCAGCGCGGGCACCGCCGACCACCAGCACGGCCTGCTGCTCGGCAATCCGCACTTCCCGTGGACCGACACCGAGCGCTTCTACCAGGCGCAGCTCACGATCCCCGGCACGATCGACGTCACCGGCGCCTCGCTGTTCGGCGTACCGGTCGTGCTGATCGGACACAACGCGGACATCGCGTGGAGCCACACCGTTTCGACCGCGTTCCGGTTCACGCCGTACCAGCTCACGCTCGTGCCCGGCTCGCCGACGACGTACCTGTACGACGGGAAGCCGACGGCGATGGAGCCGCGCACCGTGACGGTGACCGTGCGCGGCAGCGACGGGACGCTGTCGACCGTCACGCACACGTTGTGGTGGACGCGCTACGGCCCGGTGTTCAACTCGATCCTCGGTATCCCGCTGCCCTGGACGGAGACGACCGCGTTCGCGATCCGCGATGCCAACGTCGACAACTTCCGGGTGTTCAACCACTTCCTGTTCACCGACATGGCGACGTCGGCCGCAGACGAGCTGGCGATCCTCGACAAGTACGAGGGCATTCCGTGGGTCAACACGATCGTCGCGGACAAGACCGGGCACGCGCTCTACGCCGACATCGGCGCGATCCCCAACGTGCCGAACTCGCTCGCGCTGCAATGCGACACCGCGCTCGGTGCGGCGACGTACCAGTTGCTCGGACTACCGGTGCTGGACGGGTCGACGTCGCGTTGTGAGTGGCTGACCGACGGCGACGCCGTCGAGCCGGGACTGTTCGGGCCGGCGCACCTGCCGCACCTGTTCCGGTCGGACTACGTCACCAACTCCAACGACTCTTACTGGTTGTCGAACCCGGCGCAGCCGTTGACCGGTTTCGCGCGCATCATCGGCACCGAGGGGACGCAGCGATCGCTGCGCACGCGCATCGGTCTCGTCATGACGGCCGACAACGCTCGGGCCGGCTTCACGTTGCAGCGCATGCAGGACGAGGTGTTCAGCAACGAGCAGTACGCCGGGATGCTCACTCGTTCGGACCTGGTGTCGATGTGCAACACGTATGCGGCGGTCGGCTACCTGCCGACGTCGTCCGGCCAGCCGGTCGCGATCGGCAACGCGTGCAGCGTGCTGGCCGACTGGGACCTGAAGGAGAACGTCGACTCGCGCGGCGCGATCCTGTTCCGGCGGTTCTGGGATCACCTGAGCGGTTCGACGCAGAACACGGCGTACAACTTCATCCCGGTCACCGCGCCGGCCTGGAAGACGCCGTTCGATCCGAACGATCCCGTGAACACGCCGGCCGGCCTCAACACGGCCGACCCCGAAGTACCGACCGCGCTCGGCGACGCGATCTCGGACCTCAACGCGGCGCACCTCCCGCTCGACGTCGCGGTCGGTGCCACGCAGGGGATCACGAAGAACGGCGTCCGCTACCCGATTCACGGCGGCACCGGCGACCCGAACGGCGACTTCAACGCGATCTGGACGAGCTGGGCGTCGGGCCGGGGCGTGGACACGCCGAGCGGCGGCTCGTCGTTCGTGCAGGTGGTCACGTGGGACGGCAGCGCCTGCCCGCTGGCGCGGACGATCCTCACTTACTCGTTGTCGACCGACCCGACGAACCCGCACTACGCCGACCAGACCGCGTTGTTCTCGAAGAAGGAATGGGTCGTCGACCGGTTCTGCGGCACGGACATCAAGAACGCGCCGGTGCAGGACGTCACCGAGCTCGAGAGCAGCTAGCGCCACTCGCGACCCCGCCGGCGGTTGAGTGTGACGTTGTGTGTTAGTGCGCGGGCCCTTACTGACACACAAACGTCACAGTCGACGGGGACGGGTGGCCGGAGCAGGACCGCAAGCCGTTCTCGGCGAATGTCGCCGGTAACCCGGAGAGAACTGGAGAGCCATGCGCCCGCGCCTTCTCGCGGCTGCGGTCGGCGGCGTCGTCACCGCTGCCGCCGTCGTCAGCCCCATCGTCGCCACCGCCGCCAGCACGGTCACCACCACCAACGGCTGCGTGACCAGCGTGCCCGAGCCGGGCACGACCACCCCCGCCCAGATCTGCTACTCGCTGTTCGAGCCGGCCGGCGCGAGCTCCAAGAACCGGGTCCCGCTGATCTTCCACAGCCACGGCTGGGGCGGCTCGCGCACGACCGACCCGACGTCGTCCGAGGTCAAGCCGTACCTCGACGCGGGCTACGGCGTGCTGTCCTTCGACCAGCGCGGCTTCGGCCAGAGCAACGGCAGCAAGGCGTACGTCGAGAACCCGGACATCGAGGGCCGTGACGTAGAGAAGCTCGTCGACCTCGTCGCCCACCTCGACTGGGTCGTCCAGGAGGGCCCGGGCGACCCGCTGATCGGCGCGGTCGGCGGTTCGTACGGCGGCGGCTACCAGTTCGTCGGCGCGTTCCGGGAGATCACCGACACCCACAAGCAGATCTTCGACGCGCTCGCTCCCCAGATCACCTGGTGGGACTTGAAGCAGTCGCTCGCACCGCAGGGCGTCGCGAAGACCGAGTGGGACACCGCGCTCACTGCCGCCGGTGCCCAGTCGCTGCCGCAGAGCGTGCTCGAAGGCTTCGCCGAGTCGGCCGCCACCGGCACCTGGACCGACGGCAGCATCCCCGGCACCGTCAACCTCGACGAGTTCTTCGCCAAGAACGGGCCGAGCTGGCAGGTCTCCCAGGGCCGGCACATCGACGTACCGGTGCTGTTCGGGCAGGGCATCACCGACGAGCTGTTCCCGCTCGACCAGGGCCTGAAGAACTGGGCCAACGCGCTCACCCCGAACGCCCGCGCGCAGAGCATCTTCGTCGGCTACAACGGCGGCCACGTGCTGCCCAACGCCTACCCGCTCACGGTCCAGCCGAGCAACGACCCGTGCAGTGCCGAGCTCACCGGCGGCAAGAACTTCACCGCGCTGACGGTCATGTTCTTCAACCGCTACCTCAAGCACCAGAAGATCGCGCTGCCCGGCCTCGGCAGCTATCACATCGCCACCGCGGCCGGCACCTGCACCGACACCAGCGCGGTCACCCCGAACCTGACCGTCGACGCCGGCACGGTCGCGACTCCGGAGCTCGCCGGCCCCGCGATCGCGACCAAGATTGCCGCCGGCCCGCTGCGGATCGCCGGTACGTCGTACCTCACCGGGACGGTCACCGCGGTCGGTGTGAACAACCGGGCGTTCTACGCGCTCGGCATCGGCACCAGCGTCGCCGACGCGAAGATCGTGCAGGGCGACATGTACCCGTGGGCGTCGCTGCTCCCGGTCACGTCGGCGCCGGTGAAGATCGAGCTGCCGTCGGTCGCGGTCGACGTGCCCGCCGGGCAGTCGCTGTTCCTGATCGCGGCGGCGACCAACGACATGTACGCCGGCTTCGGCAGCCGTACGCCGGGCGCCGTGGTCATCCAGGGCGCGAAGGTTGCGCTACCGCTCGTCCGCTAGACAGCGAAGCGCCAGGTGGGCGAGTCAGAGACCGCCCACCCGGCGCTGCTCGCGCCGGCAGTCTCAGCCGGTGGGGTCGGGGACGATGCGGATGTAGGGCTTCGGCTCTTTCCAGTCGCCGAAGATCTGCTTCGCCTCGTCGTTCGACACCGAGCCGGCGATGACGACGTCCTCGCCCTTCTTCCAGTCGACCGGCGTCGCGACGCGGTGCGTCGCGGTCAGCTGCAGCGAGTCGATGACCCGCAGCACCTCGTCGAAGTTGCGGCCGGTGGTCATCGGGTAGACGAGGATCAGCTTGATCTTCTTGTCCGGCCCGATGATGAAGACGTTGCGGACCGTCTGGTTGTCGGCCGGCGTCCGCCCCTCGCAGCTCTCGCCGGCGTCGGCCGGCAGCATGCCGTAGGCCTTCGAGATCGACAGGTCGGTGTCGCCGATCATCGGGTAGTTGGGCCGCGCCCCTTGGGTTTCCTCGATGTCGTCGGCCCAGCGCGCGTGGTTGTCGACGGCGTCGACCGACAGGCCGATGATCTTCGCGTTGCGCTTGTCGAACTCCGGCTTGAGCTTCGCCATCCGGCCGAGCTCGGTCGTGCAGATCGGGGTGAAGTCCTTCGGATGCGAGAACAAGACGCCCCACGAGTCGCCGAGCCAGTCGTGGAACTGAATCTTGCCTTCGGTCGTTTCAGCGGTGAAATCCGGCGCGGTCGCGCCCAGCGAAAGTCCCATGTCCGGTCTCCTCTGTGTCTGGTGGCGGCCTGAACCTACGCCCGTACCTGTCTGCTCCGCTAGGCCCGTGCCCACCGGTCGGTCGCCGCGCAGATCGGGTCGAGCAGCCCGCGCCCGGCGTGCCCGACGCGGAACAGGTGCAGCTCGGCGTCCGGCCAGGCCTGCGCGAGCAGCCAGGGCACGTCCGGCGGCCCGCTGATGTCGAAGTTCCCGTGCGCCAGCACGCCCGGGATGCCGTGCAGCCGGTGCGCGTTGTCGAGCAGCTCGGTCGGCCCCAGCCACGCGGCATGGGAGAAGTAGTGCGCGCACAGCCGGGCGAACTCGACCCGGTGGTCACGGTCCGCCGCCCACCGCGCGTTGGGCGTCCAGCCTTCTTCCAGCGACACGACCGCGTCCTCCCACGCGCACCAGCTCGCCGCCGCTTGCTCTCGTAGCTCATCCGGGCCGGTGCCGTTGAGGATGCGGTCGTAAGCCGCGACCAGGTCGCCGTCCCGCTCGGCCGCCGGCAGGAAGTCGCGAAACCGTTGCCATTGCTCGGGAAAGAACCGGCCGGCCTCGTGGTAGAGCCAGTGCACGTCCTGCGGCCGGGTCATCGTGACCGCGATCAGCGCCATCTCGGTCACCCGCTCCGGATGTCGCTGCGCGTAGGCGAGCGCGAGCGTCACGCCCCACGATCCGCCGGCGACCAGCCAGCGCTCGATGCCGAGGTGCTCGCGCAGCTGCTCCATGTCCGCGACGAGGTGATGCGTGGTGTTGGCGTCCATCGTCGTACGCAGGTCGCTCGCCGGGGGAGTGCTGCGCCCGCAGCCGCGCTGGTCGAACTGCACGATGCGGTAGCGCGCCGGGTCGAACCACTGCCGGTGGCCCGGCCGCGAGCCCTGGCCCGGGCCGCCGTGCAACACGACCGCGGGCTTGCCGTCCGGATTGCCGGCCTCGAGGTAATAGACGTGATGTCCGTCACCGACGTCGAGGAAGCCGTCGTGAGATGGCTCACTCGGCGGGAAGGGGTCCACGGCGCGACGATAAACTCTGCTCGTATGGAGCATGTCGACGTCCTCGTCGTCGGTGCGGGGCTGTCCGGCGTCGGCGCCGCGTGCCACCTGACCCGCGAGTGCCCGGACAAGACGTTCGCGCTCGTCGAGGCGCGTGATCGCATCGGCGGCACCTGGGACCTGTTCCGATATCCCGGCATCCGCTCCGACTCCGACATGTACACGCTCGGCTACTCGTTCAAGCCGTGGACGCACCCCAAGGCGATCGCCGACGGCTCGACGATCCTCGGATACATCGAGGAGACCGCGCACGAGTACGACGTCCACGACAAGATCCGGTTCGGGCATCGCGTCGTACGCGCGCACTGGTCGACACCGGACGCGCGCTGGACGGTCGACATCGAACGCGACGGCGGCGAGACCGTGTCGATGACGTGCAACTTCCTGCTGATGTGCGCCGGCTACTACCGCTACGACGAGGGCTACACGCCGGACTTCCCCGGCACCGACGCGTTCCGCGGGCAGGTCGTCCACCCGCAGCACTGGCCCGACGACCTCGACTACGCCGGCAAGAAGGTCGTCGTGATCGGCAGCGGCGCGACCGCGGTGACGCTCATCCCGGCGATGGCGGAGACCGCCGCGCACGTCACGATGCTGCAGCGCAGCCCTACGTACATCGTGTCGCTGCCGGCGCGGGATCCGGTTGCCGACGTGCTGCGCAAGGTGCTGCCGGAACGGTTCGTCTATCCGATCGTGCGGTGGAAGAACGTGCTGCTGTCGATGTTCAGCTACCAGCTGAGCAAGCGCCGCCCGGCGGTGATGAAAGCCATCATTCGCAAGGGGTTGCAGAAGAATCTGCCCGAGGGCTTCGACATCGACAAGCACTTCAGCCCGCGCTACGACCCGTGGGATCAGCGGTTGTGCGTCGTTCCCGACGGCGACCTGTTCCGGGCCATCCGCGCCGGCCGGGCGTCGGTGGTCACCGACACCATCGAGTCGTTCACCGAGAACGGGTTGCGGCTGTGTTCCGGGGCGGAGCTCGACGCCGACATCGTCGTCACCGCGACCGGCCTCAACATGCTGGTCCTCGGCGGGATGCGGATCACCGTCGACGACCGTGAGGTGAAGTTCTCCGAGACGGTCGGTTACAAGGGGATGATGTTCAGCGGCGTGCCGAACCTCGCCGCCGCGGTCGGCTACACCAACGCGTCGTGGACCCTGAAGTGCGACCTGGTCGTGCAGCACGTGTGCCGGCTGCTCAACCACATGACCGCGCACGGCTACACCGAGGTCGTGCCGCGCTGGACCGCGGGCGAGCTGCCGGACAACCCGTTCATCGATCTGGCGTCCAACTATGTGCTGCGGTCGGTGCACGAGTTCCCGAAGCAGGGTGCTCGCGAGCCGTGGCGGCTCTACCAGAACTACATCCGCGACATCGTCCTGCTCAAGCGCGGCCGCGTCGACGACCCGGCGCTGGAGTTCTCCAGCTCAATTGCCAAATAGACCCCATAGAAGTCCGCTATTGCGCAATTGATCGGTCAGGTGGCGGTGTAGCGGCGGATGGTTCCGTCGTCGGTCGCGGCCACCCGGCCTTGCGCGGCGAGCAGTTGCAGGTGCGCTCCGGTCTCCGAGATCGCGAGCATCTGGTTGAACGGGTCGAGCTCGTCGAGCGCCCGCAACCGCCGGGTCCAGCGCAACTGCCGGGCGGCGTCGTACGCCGTCGTCGCGCCGGCCGCCACCGCACGTTGCGTCTCGTCCAACCGCGCACCGTGATGCGCGACCAGCTCGTCGACCCGCGCGTGCACGCTGTCGGTCACCGGGCCGTGCGCCGGCAGCAACCGCGCGTCCGGCCGCGCGCGAACCAGCGCGAGCGAGCCGAGGAAGTCGCCGAGCGGGTTCGGCGACAGCACCGGCTCGAACCCGATCGACGGCGTGATCGTCGGCAGCACGTGGTCGCCGGCGAACAGCAGCGCGTTCGCGAGGTCGTGGAACACGACGTGCCCGCGGGTGTGCCCGGGCGTCGGTACGACGGACAGCGTGCGCTCGCCGGCCGCGACGTCGCCGGCGACCAGCCACTCGTCCGGCAGCTCCCAGTCGGACAGATGTGCCGAGCGGTCGTGACTGGCGATCTCCTTGTCGAGGAAGTCGGCGAGCTCGACCGCGCCCATCGCCCGTAACGCGGCCAGCTGCTGCTGCAGCGGCATCCGCTCCGGGTTCATCGTGACCTCGAGCGTGCCGAGCTCCTCGGCACCGAGCGCGACGGTCATCCCGAACTCGCGCCGCAGCGCGACGGCCTGCGTGTAGTGGTCGCGGTGCACGTGCGTGACGAGGAACCGCCGTACGTCGTGCAACGTGTGACCGATCGAGTCGAGGGCCTCGACCAGCAGCGACCGCGCCTCGGGGATCGACCAGCCGGAGTCGACGAGGACGAGGCCGTCGGCGGTCGTCACGACGTAGACGTTGACCGCGCGCAGGCCGTCGTTGGGCAGCGGCAGCGGCACCCGGTGCACGCCCGGCGCGACCTCGAACGCGCCACTTGCGGTCCACTCGCTCATCGGCATGAGCATGCCGTACGCACTCTTCTAGAATTCAGGCATGCCCCTCGATATCGGCCGGTTGCTCGAAGAACGGGCCGGCGAGGGCTATGCGCTGCAAGGCAAGTACGTCAACGCGCAGGTGCCGAAGATGCTGCACGCCATCGGCTTCGACAAGGTCTTCACCCGCGCCGAAGGCGCGCACTACTGGGACGCCGAGGGCAACCGCTACCTCGACATGCTCGCCGGCTTCGGCGTGCACGCCGTCGGCCGCAACCACCCCGCCGTCCGGCAGGCGCTGCACACCGTGCTCGACGCCGGGCTCGCCGACATGCTGCAGTTCGACGCACCGCTGCTGATGGGCCTGCTCGCCGAGCAACTCGTCACCCGCTCGCCGGGCATGGAGCGCGTCTACTTCTGCAACAGCGGCGGCGAGGCGGTCGAGGCGGCGCTGAAGTTCGCCCGCTGCGCGACCGGCAAGCCGCGCATCCTCTACTGCGACCACGCCTACCACGGCCTCACCGCCGGCGCGTTGTCGGTGAACGGGGCCGCTGAGTTCCGGGCCGGCTTCGACCCGCTGCTGCCGGACACGATGATCCGGTTCGGCAGCCTCGACGACCTCGACCGCGAGCTGCGGAAGGGCGACGTCGCGGCGCTGCTGATCGAGCCGATCCAGGGCAAAGGCGTCAACGTCGCGCCCGAGGGCTTCCTCCGCGAGGCGCAGATCCTGTTGCGCGCGCACGGCGCGCTGCTGATCGCCGACGAGGTGCAGAGCGGTCTCGGCCGGACCGGACGCTTCTACGCGTTCGAGTACGACGACGTGCAGCCCGACATCGTCACGGTCGCGAAGGCGCTCTCCGGCGGCTTCGTCCCGGTCGGCGCGACGCTGATGCGCCCGGGCGTCTTCGAGAAGGTCTACTCCGGGCTCGACCGCGTCTTCGTGCACGCGTCGACGTTCATGGGCAACGCGCTCGCGATGACCGCCGGGCTCGCGACGTTGTCGGTCCTCGACGACGAGCAGCTGGTCGAGAACGCGCTCGCCCGCGGCGACGAGCTCATGGCCGGGCTGCGCGCGATCGCCGCCGACCAGCCGACGATCGCGGACGTCCGCGGCCGCGGGCTCATGATCGGGATCGAGTTCGGCCGGCCGCCGTCACGCTCCGGCAAGGCGATGTGGTCGACGCTCAATGCCGCGCGGCCGGGGCTGTTCGCGCAGCTGGTCGTCGTACCGCTGTTCACCCGGCACCGCATCCTCACCCAGGTGGCGGGTGACTACATGCCGGTGATCAAGCTGATCCCGCCGCTGTGCATCACGAGCGACGACGTGGGCGAGTTCCTGACCGGGTTCGCCGACGTGATGGCCGGCGCCGACAAGCCGTCCGGGCTCGCGCTCGGCTTCGGCCGCACGCTGGTCAAGCAGGCGCTCGACCGCCGCTGACGTCGGTCACCGCCAAACAGCCACATTTCGGCGAACACCCGGCGCGGCCGGGCGTCGCCTTCTATGGTCGGTCCATGGACACCGGACGCGCCCGGCGCGTCGCGGCGCTGCTGCTCGTCGTAGCGGCGGCCGCGACGTCGCTCGCCGGCTGCGGCGGATCGAGCAGCGGCGACGGCACGTCGGTGTTCCGGGTGAAGGCCGGCCAATGCTTCCTGCCCCCGAAGAAGGTGCAGGCCGAGCTGACGTCGCTCAACCGCGTCGCGTGCACCAGCGGGCACACCCAGGAGGCGTACGCCGTCGTCACCTACACCGGCAACGGCAGCGGCTTCACCGACGAGTACCCCGGCGACACCGTGCTGAAGACGTACGCCGACGGCGTGTGCGCGCAGAAGTTCTCGTCGTACGTCGGCGTGGACTACCAGGACTCGACGCTGTTCTTCACCTATCTGCTCCCGTCGGCGCGCGGCTGGCAGCAGAGTCACGACCGCAAGATCGTCTGCTTCGTCACGACGACCGGCGCCGTGCTGCACAAGTCGGTCAAGGGCACCAAGACCTGACGGAGGTCGTGATGGGTCAACCGCAGGTCGTGTCGACCGCAATGATGATGTGCTCGTTCGGGATGGCGCCGTCGACGCTCAACGTGCTGCCGATCAACCGGGTCACGGTCGAAGGCCGGCCGGCGGCGAACATCATGGATCACCAGCCGATCCTCAACATCCCGCCGTTTGGCATGTGCACGTCGCTGGCGAACCCGACGGTCGCGGCCGCGACGTCCGCGGCGCTCGGCGTGCTGACGCCGATGCCGTGCATTCCGATCACGACGGCGCCGTGGGTGCCGGGCGCGGTGACGACGCTCGTGGCGAACCAGCCGGCGCTCACGCCGAGCTCGCAGTGCATGTGCAACTGGGGCGGAGTCATCGCGATCCAAATGCCCGGATCAATGCGAACCACGGTGAGTTGAACGCGTTCCCACCTGTTCGCGCGTTCCTTCGAAAAAACCACCCGGGTCAATTTCCCAAACTGCCATACAAGCCCTTTCGCACAGGTCTAGCGTCCGGCGCAGCCGCCTGAAGCGGTTCTCCGGATCTATGTGCGTCGTGCACGAA
>Ga0070659_100000670_pt1 | contig 24895 bp, 24 predicted proteins | sample KBSC23metaG_FD_64666 | JGI IMG/M metagenome (GOLD analysis project Ga0070659, IMG submission 64666) | Corn rhizosphere microbial communities from Kellogg Biological Station, Michigan, USA - KBS C2-3 metaG | ecosystem: Host-associated > Plants > Roots > Rhizosphere > Soil ... | reverse complement strand
GGCGCTCGCGCATTGCGCCAAGGTGCAGAGCCGCTTTGCCATTCTCGATGTGCCCAGGGGCGATCAACCGCCATCCACGGGCGCGGATGATCCAATCACGCAGTTCCGCGCGTCGGTTGGCGCGGATGCGCTTAACTATGGCGCGGCCTATTACCCGTGGCTCAACACGACGGTGCTGGCGGCGGTGGATTTCCGGGCGATTGCACCAGGCGCCATGCCGGCTTTCCAGGCGGCGCTGCAGCGCGATGCACAGGCATTCTTCGGCATGGCCTCTCAGGCCGAGCAGTTCCAGGCACTTACGCAGACCATCGCCAGCCTTGCGCACGACATGCCGGATGCACAGGCCAAGGCGGCAGACCAGTTGCTGACCGCGTCGCTCGATGTCTACCGTACGGTGATGGCCGACATCCTGGCCGGCGTGAACCTGCTGCCGCCCAGCGGTGCCATGGCGGGCATCTATGTCAGGGTCGATCAGAGCAGCGGTGTCTCCGTGGCCCCTGCAAACGTCGCTCCGTCCTGTGTGGCCTCGCTCACGGTCACGTTGTCGGATGTGGATCAGCAAGACCTGAACATGCCGCTGGACGGCAAGGCCATCAACGCCATCCGCATGATCCCGGCCCGCGGCATCGTCGTCTGGGGCGCACGCACGCTGGATGGCAACTCCCAAGACTATCGGTACATCAACGTACGCCGCACGCTCATCATGCTGGAGCAGTCGATCCAGTGCGGCCTGCAGGCCTATACCTTCTCGCCCAACAATGCGACGACGTGGGCATCGGTCAATGCGGCCATCAGCGTGTTCCTCACTCAGCAATGGCAGCAGGGCGCGCTCCAGGGGGCCAGCGCCGCCGATGCGTTTTCCGTGAGCGTTGGCCTGGGCAGCACCATGACCGGCGACGATGTGTTGAATGGCTGGATGCGGGTGATGGTGAAGGTGTCGCTGGTGCATCCGGCGGAGTTCATCGTGATGACGTTCCAGCAGCAGATGGGAAGCACCTGACGCAGATCACGCATGACAACAGGCAGCCTCGCCAGCGCCACCCACAACGAAGGCGGCAGCTAAATGGCCGGGTGCTGACGGCCTGCGCGCTGTTGACTAACACCACCCTCGAAGACTAGCGGGGTGCCCCGACACCTGGGCCTCGCCAGGGCGTTCCAAATCGGTGCGGCCGCGCACCAACTCCAAGCCGCCGGCGCCCCATCCGGCGGCGCATGCCTCGTGCAAGGGCATAGCCCAGGCAACCAACCCCTCGCAGTACCGCACAGGACGTGGTGCATTGCTGCATGGCACAAAACTCGCATAAGCATTGGGCGACCGGTCAGACCACGACCGTGTCTTTCCCGTTTTCAGGCCCATGCTCAGCATTCCTTCTTCCGTCGCGCAGGCACTCCAGCAACGCATCATCAGCGGCGATTACCCGAGTGGCACCCGCTTGCCGCCGCAGCGTGAACTGGCGACAAGCCTTGGCGTGAGCCGTGCCTCCCTGCGCGAAGCCCTGACCGTGCTGGAAACGCTGGGCCTCGTCGACATCCTGCCCAGCAAGGGCGTGGTGGTGCGCGGCCCGCATGCGGGTACGGAGCGCATGCATCGGCCGTTTGCGACGGCGGCGCTCGGCACGCTGTCGCCGCGTCAATTGATTGAGTTGCGCCTGGTGCTGGAGCCGGGCTGGACGGCGCTGGCCGCCGCGCGCATGCATGCCGCTGGCCTGCGCCACTTGCAATGGCTGCAGCAGCAGCTTGCCCACGCGCTGGAGCGCAATGATCTGCTCAGCGCGGCCGAGGCTGATCTGCAGTTCCATCTGCTGCTGGCCCAGTTGTCGGGCAACCCGGGCTTGGTGGCGATGGCGGCCCAGTTGGAGCACGCCATTGGCCACAGCCTGCGCCTGCCCTTCGCCAAGAACGGCGCCGACGACCAGCCCGCGCGCGAGCACGACGCCATCGTGCAGGCCATTGGCGCGGGCGACGCCGCCGCCAGCGCTGAAGCCATGCGCGCGCATCTGATGTCGGCCGCGCGCCGCAGCGGTATTGACCTCAGCGCCCCGAGCCCCGAGCCACACGCGACGTACCACGACCCAGTTTCGTTTCGCCTTGTTCCCATTTCTGAAGGAGTTTTTGAATGACCCGCTCGCCTACCGTCCGCACCTCCGTCCGCATCACGGGCCGCATCACGGGCCGCATCTCGCGCCGCACGTTCATCCACGCCGTCATGGCGGCCAGCGCCATGGCCGCCCTGTTGCCGGGCCGCGCTGCCCATGCCGATGTGCTGGCCAACATCCAGAAAGCGGGCGTGATCCGCGTGGCCATTCCGAATGACTTTCCGCCGTTCGGCTCGCTGGGCACCGACCTGAAGCTGCAGGGCTACGACATCGACATGGCCAATCTCGTCGCCAAGGAACTCGGCGTGAAGGCAGAGCTCGTGCCCGTGACAAGCACCAACCGCATTCCTTTCCTGACCACCGGCAAGGTGGACGTGGTGATCTCCAGCTTGGGCAAGAACGCCGAGCGCGCCAAGGTGATCGACTTCACGCAGGCGTATGCGCCGTTCCCCAAGAGCGTGTATGGCCCGAAGGATGTGTCGATCAAGACGCCGGCGGATCTGGCTGGCAAGACGATCGGCGTGACGCGCGGCTCGACGGAAGACCTGGCGCTGACGGCGGTGGCGCCGGCCTCGGCCACCATCAAGCGTTATGAAGACAACAACGCGACCGCGCAGAGCTACTTGATCGGTCAGGTGCAGCTGGTGACGCTGGGCAACATCGTGGCCAATGCAGTGAACGAGCGCACGCGCCTGCGCCAGTTGGATGTGAAGTTCCCGGTGGAAGACACGCCTTGCTATGTGGGTGTGGCCAAGGGGGAACCGGCACTGCTGGACAAGGTGAACGCCGCCATCACCAAGCTCAAGTCCGATGGGCGCCTGAACGACTTGTCGCAGCGCTGGATCAAGATGCCGCTGCCGGCAAAACTCTAAGCACTTGTTCTACGCACCAAACGCCTTCGCAATGCAGGTCCGCCGCACGCGTGGTCGTGCGGCATCCGGAACACCTCTATGGCATATCAATTCGACTTTGGCGCTGTCTTGGGTTACAGCGGCCAGCTGGCGCAGGGCGTGGGTTTTACGCTTGCGCTCACGGCGGTGGGCGCGGGGCTCGGCGGCGCAATCGGCGTGGCCGGGGGCGTGTGCCGCGCCTGGCGCATCGCGCCCTTCAACGGGCTGTTCAAGGTGTATGTGGAGGGTATCCGCAACACGCCTTTCCTCATCCAGTTGATGTTCGTGTTCTTCGGCTTGCCCTCGCTGGGCCTGCAGATCAACGAATGGCAGGCGTCGTTGCTCACGGTGGTGGTCAACCTGGGCGCGTACATCACCGAGATCGTGCGCGCCGGCATTCTGGAAACACCGCGCGGCCAGTTGGAAGCCGCCAACGCACTGGCCATGAGCCGCTGGGCGTGCTTCCGGCATGTGGTGCTGCGGCCCGCGCTGCAGAAGGTGTGGCCGGCACTGAGCAGCCAGATCGTGATCGTGATGCTGGGCACGTCGGTGGTGTCGCAGATTGCCGCGCAAGACCTGACCTTTGCGGCCAACTTCATCCAGTCGCGCAACTTCCGCGCGTTTGAAACCTATCTGGTGGTGACGGCGCTGTACTTTGCGCTAGCCCTGTTGCTGCGTCAGTTGCTGGCCTGGATCGGGCAGCGCTTTGTCGTGGTTCGCCGCGCACCGTCGGCATCGATGGCGCCACGTGCCACCACCAACCCAGCCGAGGGCGCAGCATGATTGCCGACATTCCTCTGTTGCCCATTCTCCTCAAGCTTGGGGAGGGGCTGCTCGCCACGCTCATGTTGTCGCTCATGGCCTTTGCGCTGGGCGGTACCGCAGGCCTTGTCGTGCTGTTTGCCCGCGTGGGGCGCAACGCTGCCTTGCAGCGTATCAGCAAGGCCTATATCCAGATCTTCCAGAACACACCGCTGCTCATGCAGATGTTCCTGGTGTTCTTTGGTGCGTCCATGGCGGGCTTTGAGATGTCGCCCTGGACGGCCGCCGCCATCGGCCTGACGCTATACACCAGCGCCTATCTGGCCGAGGTGTGGCGTGGCTGCGTGGAGGCCATTCCGCGCGGGCAATGGGAGGCGTCCTCCAGCCTGGCGATGGGCTACTTCCAGCAGATGCGGCATGTGGTGCTGCCGCAGGCCGTGCGGCTGTCGATTGCGCCCACCGTGGGGTTCTCGGTGCAGATCGTCAAAGGCACGGCGGTGGCGTCCATCATCGGGTTTGAAGACCTGAGCAAACTGGGCTCCGTGCTGGCCAATGCCACCTTCCAGCCGTTCCTCATCTATGGGTTGGTCGCCATTGCGTACTTCGCGCTGTGCTGGCCGCTGTCCCTCTGTGCCTCTCACCTGGAAAAGAAGCTCTATGCCGCTCGTTGATCTCTGCGCCGTACACAAGCACTACGGCAACAACCATGTTCTCAAGGGCGTGGACCTGCGCGTTGAAAGCGGCCAGGTGGTCGCCATCATCGGGCGCAGCGGCTCGGGCAAGAGCACGCTGCTGCGGTCCATCAACGGGCTGGAAGCCATCGACGATGGGCAGATCGTCGTCGACAACGCGGTGCTCAAGGGCTCGCAGGCCACGCCGGCGCAGTTGCGTGCGCTGCGCCTGAACGTGGGCATGGTGTTCCAGCAGTTCAACCTGTTTCCGCATCTCACGGCGGGCGAGAACGTGGCGCTGTCGCCTGTGGTGGTCAAGGGCGTGAAGAAGGCCGACGCCGCAGACCTCGCACGCCAGATGATGGCCAAGGTGGGTCTGGCCGATAAATACGATGCCTATCCAGACCAGCTCAGCGGCGGCCAGCAGCAACGCGTGGCCATCGCCCGCGCGCTGGCCATGCAGCCCAAGGTGCTGCTGTGCGATGAGATCACCTCGGCGCTGGACCCGGAGCTGGTCAACGAGGTGCTGGCCGTGGTCAAGCAACTGGCGGCCGAGGGCATGACGTTGATCATGGTCACGCACGAGATGCGCTTTGCGCGCGACGTGGGTGATCAGCTCGTGTTCATGCACCAGGGGCTGATCCATGAAAGCGGCCCGGCCAAGGATGTGTTTGCCAATCCCAAGACGGCGGAGCTGGCGGCGTTCATCGGCGCGGTGCAGTGAGGCTGCGGACGCCGCCGTGCTGGCGGTGTCGTCCGTGGCCGGATGGCTTGAGCGCCTGGGGCACCTGCGGCAGCTTGAACGTATAGGGTTCCACGCTATCTGGCAGAACACGCCGGTCCATCGAGGTGCTCCCTCGGGGACCGAGGCATCGGCCTTGCCCCGCGGGCATGCCACTGTTTGCACATCCGATGGGTCTAGATATTTTGTTATCCCGCGTTTGTGGTATTGGCGCCGATGAAACGCACTCTATTGAGTTATTTTGAAGGTTGCGTGGGCCATATTATGGTTGCGGCGCAGAAATAAGCCGGTCGTTAAATAGTCTCTCCATCTGCCCTGCGTATCTCTCAGCATCGGGTGCGCCAAAATGCATGGCACCAGGGATTTTATTTGCTTATGCTTCGGAAGCCTCGAATTCGGGGTGAGATAAATCAGCAAGCAAAATGGCCTGTCGGCATTTTCATGATTGTTAAATCACGAAATGTCGCATGCCGCGACCCATTAGGAGATCAAACATGTCCACTGTTCAGACCGCCGCTGTTTCGTGGGGTACCACGCCGTCCATCCGTGTGTACACGGCCAATGGAGGCAAGATCACCGAGCGGTGCTGGGATGGGAAGAACTGGTACACGGGCGCCTTCAATGAGCCCGGCGACAACGTGTCGGCAACGGCTTGGCTGGTTGGCAGCGCCGTCCATATCCGCGTGTATGCCAGCAGCGGCACCAACACCACCGAGTGGTGCTGGGACGGCAGCAGCTGGACCAAGGGGGCTTACACCACACTCTGATTTTTGCTGGGCAATACGGGATCCATTAGATTCTGGGCGCTTGGCGGCATAGAACGGTTGTATTTGTTTTGCGTCGACTTGCGCACTCGGTTTTCCGTGTGAAAAAAGGCCTTCAGCCATTTTTGGCTGAAGGCCTGTTTTGCGTGCTGTTGATGGGGTCTATTTTTTCGGAAATATAATCGGCATTGCAAAATCATGGCGATTATATTTTCCGTCAAAAATATTCGGCACATGAGACATTCGCCGCAAAAACAAAGCCCCCCGGCAGTTGCGGGGGGCTTTGCACATCAGCCAGACCAAACCACGCATCGCTCAAGGCACCGCCACAATCGCCATCCCGCGCGGGATGTTGCCGGTGGCGGCGGACCCGCTGGCCACGGCGGTGAGCTTGCCGGTGGTGCTGTTCACGCTGTAGGCGGTGATGGTGTTGTCCACGCCGCTCACCACGTAGGCGAAGGTGCCTGCGGGGTTCAACACCACGGTCACAGGGGCGTTGCCGGTGGGGGTGGTATCGGCCAGCGTGAGCGCGCCGTTGGCGGGGTTGATCGAGAACACGCTCACCGTGTTGGCCAGCACGTTGGCCACATACATGAACCCGCCCGACGGTGCGATGGCGATGTAGTACGGGTTGGTGCCTGCCGCAACGGGTGAGCCCGAAGCGGTGAGCGCGCCCGTGCCGCCGATGCTGTACACGCCGATGGTGTTGGCCGCCGAATTGGCCACGTACGCAAAGCTGCCCGATGGGGTCACGGCGATGAACTGCGGCGTATCGCCCGTGGCCACCGTGCTGCCCACCTGCGTCAGCGCGCCCGTGGTGCTGTTGATGCCAAACGCCATGGCCGTGCCGGCGTTGGTGCCGCTGTTGGCGTTCACCACGTAGGCGAACGTGCCTGCGCTGTTGATGGTGATGGTGTACGGGTTGGCGCCGGCCGGAATGCTGGTGGCGGGCGACGAGAGCGCACCCGTGGTCGCGTTCACAGAAAACGCCGAGAGCGTGTTGTCGCCAAAGTTGGTCGTGTACGCAAACTTGCCGTTGGGCGTGCGCGCAATGCTGAAGGGCTGGACGCCGGTGGCGGTGGGCAAGCCCACCACCGTCAGCAGGCCGGTGTCCGCATTGATGGAGAGCGTGGTGATGGTGTTGTCGTTGGCGTTGGCCACATAGACAAACTTGCCCGCCGGGTCGATGGTGAGCGACAGCGGCCCTTGCCCCACCGCTACCGATGTGCCGATGGCCGTGGGCATGCCGGTGGTCAGATCCAGGGTGTAGGCAGAGATGGTGCCGTCGTTGGAGTTGACGGCATACGCGAACAGCGGACGCGGCGCGCAGGCCACCGCAATGTTGGTGACGTTGCTGGTGCCCACGATGCCGCTGCCGTTGGTGACGGTGCAGTTCTCGCCCGAGGGCCGCGTGCCGACTGTCGCCGAATAGGCCTTGCCCTGCGCAAGCTTGGTTGCGAAGTGGAAGCTGCCGTTGGCGCTGACGGTCAGGGCATCGCCGCCGTTGTCGAGCAGCGTGACGCTCTTGCCGGTAGCCAGGCCGCTCACGGTGCCGCCCACGGAGTAGGTGGCGGGTGCTGGCACAGGCGTGGGGGTTGGCGATGGCGCGGGCGTTGGTGCCGGCGTGGGTGTTGGTGCGGGGGTTGGCGTCGGCGTTGGCGCGGTGTTGTTTGTGGGCGGTGTGGTGCCGGTGCCGCCATCGTCGCCGCCACCGCAGGCCGTGAGCCCGAGTGACAGCGTGGCCGCCATGACCAATGCCGCGCCGTGCGTGCCGTACGCGTGTCGATGCGGCGTTGGGGGAATCGGTGCAGGCGTGGGTTCTGCGTGCGGCTGCGCGCGGCGGCTACGTTGCGCTTGGGCGATTGAAAGTTCGGCCATGACTCCCCCCTGTTTTGATGTCGAGTGTGTGTGGACTCGCGTTTCCCCGAAGCATAGAAACCGCGCCCCCCACGCCGACATAGGCCAATTGACCGACAGGGCGATCCGCTTTCGGACGGTGACGTGCGGTGTACGCCAGTCGCAAGCGTTTGGCGCCACACTGGCCGCCACGTTGCTTGCCTTGCCAGCCATGTCCAACGCCCCACCGCAACACCAAAGACAGCGCCGACGACAGCGCCATCGTCGTCCGTCAGCGCATGGCCACCCACCCGCTCAGGCGGCGTACGGCTTGACCGGCACCGGGTTGCGCAGGCTTACGTTCAGCAGGTTCCAACTGTTGATGGTGACGATCACGAAGCTCAGCTCGGCGATCTCTTCATCGCTGAAATGCTGGCGCAGCTTGGCGAACTCTTCATCGCTCGCATCGCTGTGCGGCGTGTTGGTGACGAGTTCCGCCCAGCGCAGCGCGGCACGTTCGCGCTCGGTAAAGAACGGCGCTTCACGCCAGCCGGCCACGGCGTTCAGGTGGCGCGGGTCTTCGCCCATCTTGATCAGGTCGCTCCAGTGCATGTCGATGCAGAAAGCGCAGCCGTTGATCTGCGACACGCGCAGCAGCACGAGGTCCACCAGCTTGGCGCCCAGCAGATCCTTGCGCAGGCCGTTCGACAGGTTCAGCAGGTTGTTGAAGGCTTTCGGTGCGAGTTGGAAGTAAGCAATGCGAGGTGCTTGCGACATGAGAGGCTCCTGAGGATTGGGTTGATTACCTGGAGCGGCCGCTGTCTTCTGTCCTGCGTCGCTCCATATCCTTAAGACGCCTCGTTCGGCCGGGTTGTGACAGCCCGGCTGAATTTTTTCGATGGCTTATGCGCCGGTGTCGATGTGCGCCAGCTTGTCGGGGTTGCGCACCACGTAGATGGCCACGATGCGCCCGTTCTCGATGACGAACGACTGGGCAGATTCCAGCTTGCCGTCCACGTAGCGCAGCAGGCCGGGTTCGCCGTTGACGCGTGCGTGCTGGTAGCGGATGTTGCCCATGGCGCGCACGAGCTCGCAGTAGATCTTGGTGATCTGATCGGCGTCTTGAATGATGCGCGTGAACGAGGGCACCTTGCCGCCGCCGTCGCCCACCAACTGCGCATCGTCGGCCAGCAGCGCGCGGATGGCATCGCGCTGCCCGCTGCGGGACGCCTCGGCAAAGCGTTCAAGCAAGTCCCGATGCGCATCGGGCGCGACGTCAAAGCGCGGGCGCTCCTGCTGCACGCGGTCGGATGCGCGATGCACCATCTGCCGGCAGGCGGCCTCGGTCTTGCCCAGCAGGGCGGCAATCTCCGCGTAGTCCTGGTCGAACACCTGGCGCATCAGAAAGGCAGCGCGCTCTTCGGGCGACAGACGCTCCAGCACCCACAGCAGCGCCATCGACAGGTCACCGGCCAACTCCACCGCTTTCTCGGGCGTGGGGGTGTGGGCTTCCGGTTCGACCAGCGGCTCGGGCAGCCACCAGCCGACGTAGGCTTCGCGCTCGGTCTTGGCGGCGCGCAGGCGGTCGATCGACAGGCGTGTCACCACTGTCACGAGCCACGCTTCGGCCGATTGCAGCGTGGTCTGATCCGTCTGGTGCCAGCGCATCCAGGCGTCTTGCAGCACGTCTTCCGCGTCGGCGCGGCTGCCGAGCATGCGGTAGGCAATCGCAAAGAGGCGCGGACGGGCGGCGGTGAAGGCCGTGTCCTGGCTGTCGGTGCGGGGTGGGTTGCGCGGGGGCGTGGGTTTCGTCATGGCGTGGGTGCATCGTCCAGGGAGGTTCTCTCTAGACGTGCGGGCGCGGTCGTTTGTGACAGGGTTTCGATGTTATGCCGCTTTCGTCACGTTCTCACGCGGGCTCGGCGCGCATCGCGCGGGCTGACTATCATGGGCGTTCGTGCGTTTCCCTTTCCCACCTGTATTCAGGAGACTTTATGAAGCTGATCGGCATGCTTGATTCGCCATACGTACGCCGCACGGCCATTTCGCTCAAGCTGCTCGGGTTGCCGTTCGAGCATGCATCGGTATCGGTGTTCCGGCATTTCGACCGGTTTCGTGAGAGCAACCCAGTGGTCAAGGCGCCAACGCTGGTATGCGACGACGGCACGGTGCTGATGGACTCCACGCTCATCATTGATTACGCCGAAACACTGGCCGGCCGCAGCCTGATGCCGGCAGCCATTGCCGCACGCCAGCATGCGTTGCGTGTGATTGGCCTGGCGCTGGCCGCATGCGAGAAGGCCGTGCAGATCGTCTATGAACACAACCTGCGTCCGACCGAGAAGGTGCACGGGCCGTGGGTCGATCGCGTGCACAGCCAGTTACTGGCTGCGGTGGAGGCGCTGGAGGCGGAATGGAAGGAAGTGCCGCTGCCCGTTGACGAGAACGAGCTGACGCAGGCCGGCGTGTCGGTGGCCGTGGCGTGGGGCTTTATCCAGTTGATGGTGGCCGACCGTGTGCCGGCTGCGGACTATCCGCGCCTGGTGGCGTTCTCGGTGGCGGCGGAACAGCTTGGCGCGTTTCGCGAGTGGCCGATCGACGCGGTTTGATGTTGGCTCAGGCGGCCTGCGGCTCGATGTTGGCCTGGCGGTACAGGCCGCCCACCAGATCCGATTCCGTGACGATGCCGGCCAGCCGGCCATCGGCATCCAGCACCGGAATGTGGTGGTGCCCGGCGTTGGCAAACATCGGCACGAGGTCAGACATGGGCGCGCTGGCGGGGATGGTCTGCACGCGTGTCTTCATGTGGTCGGCCACGCGTGCTGGCGTCAAGGTGCCGATGCTGAACCAGTGACGCAGCGTCTGACGCAGATCGCGCGGCGCCAGGCCAAGCAGGTCGGCACGCGTGACGATGCCGACCACACGCCGCCCTTCATCGACCACCGGCAACGCCTTGAAGCTGTGCTGGCGCAGCAACTGCAGCGCACGCGGGATCGACGTGCCGGCTAAGACGGTCACCACCGGGCGCGTCATGATGTCGGCGCAGGTGAGCGCGTGGAACGTCCTCGTATAGGCCTGGAGCTGCATTTCGCGCAGCACGGCTTCGATGTCTTCGGGGTCGATGTCGAGCAGTTCGCTCTGGCGACGCAGCGCGGCAACGATGTCGGCGCGTGTGAAGCCGGCGGTGGTGGGTGGGCGCTCGGCAGCAGGCAGGCGCTGCGCGTGCGGATACCGATGGCCCGTGGCTGCGTGATACACCAGCGCGCCCACCAGCAACAGCGCGGACTGGATCAGGATCGGCTCGGCCACGAAGCGATAGCCCAGCGCATGCACGGCCGGCCCGCCAATCACCGCCGTGAGCGCCACCGCGCCCGAGGGCGGATGCACGCAGCGCAGCGCAAACATGCCGGCAATGGCCACCGAGATGGCCAGCGCGGATGCCACCACCGGATCATTCACCAGCAGCGCGCACGTCACGCCCACGGTGGCGGCCACCAGGTTGCCGCCAATGATCGACCACGGCTGCGCCAGCGGACTGGCCGGCACCGCAAACAGCAGCACGGCCGACGCGCCCATGGGCGCTACCAGCAGCGGGATCAGCGTGGATGCACCCGGCACCAGCTTCATCATCGTGCCGGTAAAGAGAATGCCGACGAGCGCGCCGACGGCCGAGCGCACGCGCTCACGCCAGCGCACCGTGACGGGGGCAGGGACGAAGCTATGGAGCCAGCGGCGCAGGGCGGGATGCAGAGATGAAGCGGACATGGTCGACGGACGGCGATTGCCCGGACCAGGCTTCACCAAAAGTCAAAAATTGCAGGCGCGAATTCTATCACGGCGTGACATAACTCGCCGTTCGCGCTGTCCTGGCGGCGCGCGCCCTAAAGCGGTGCGCAAGGCACGCGGATTTGTCAACGAAACGTCATGGGCGTTTCATCTCGCGTGCCGAGACTGCTTGGCTTTGCCAATGCGCTCCGCGGGTATCGGCCCGCCCTCACCCTCACCATGACTGTCTTCCGCCCGCGTCTTGCCTCCAGCGTCTTTGTCCTCTTCAGTGCCCTGGCGTTGACCGCCTGCGGCGGCGGGGACGACACCGCCAGCAGCACACCCGTTGCCGCCACGCAGGCCATTCCGGCACCGCCGGCTGATCCGGGCTTTGTTGACACGGCGGCCGTGGCCAGCGGCGTGGCACCCTTCGTTGACAACATCGCCACCAACCAGCGCGGTGACGCACGCTACGCCACGCTCGGCACCAACGCCGGCGTGCGCCTGTTCACGCGCTTCCTCGACCTGTGGCAACCGCTCACGGAGATTGTGGATGCTGGCGTGACGGCGCCGGCCAACGGGTCGTTCCCGGCGGTGGTTGCCTCCACCTGGACGGGCCTGCCCAACGACGGCACGGCCGGCGGCACGCAGCTCAATCTGCCGGTGTTGAACGCAAACGTTCAATACGTGGTGAACGCCACCACCAACCGCACGCAGGCCCAAGCCGATGCGGCCTACTTTGACGACCGCCGTGGCAAGGGCTACAGCGTGACCGACGGCATGGGCCCGCTCACCACCGCGTGGCGCACGCTGGCGCAGCAGACCACCTCCGTCACCACCGTGCCGGCCGACGCGACGACCGTGCTGTACAACGACAGCGGCAACAACACCGGCGTTGGCACATCGAGCGGCAACACCGCGTTCGGCAAGGTGGTTGACCTCGTCAACACCGTCGGCAACAACGCCTCCACGGAACCCTCCAAGCGCTTCTACAAATACGCGCGCCCGTACCGCTGGAGCAGCAGCGTGGTGGTCGTGCCGACGCTGGTGCCGGCCGAAAGCGCCACGCCCACCACTGACGGCGGCTTCATCAGCGGCCACTCGGCCGAAGCCATGCGCGATGCCATGGCGATGGCCTACCTGGTGCCCGAGCGCTTCCAGCAGATGCTGGCGCGCGGCATGGAACTGGGCGAGAACCGCATCCTGGCGGGCATGCATTCGCCGCTGGACGTGATGGCCGGTCGCATGCTCGGCATTGCGTCGGCGGCGGCCAATCTGGTCGCCCCGGCCAACGCCACGCTCAAGGCAGCCGCCTTCGCGCAAGCCCACACCGCACTGATGGCGCAGACCGGCACGGACGCCACCAGCTTCCCCGCGTTCGCGCAGTCCGGCACGACCGCCACCGACCGCTTTGCCGACTACGCCACCAACCAGACCAACTTCACGCGCCGCATGACCTTCGGCTTCACGCAGATCAGCGCCACCACGCTGGCGCCGGTGGTGCCCAAGGGCGCCGAGGTGTTGCTGGAAACGCGCTTCCCGTACCTGAGCGCCGATCAGCGCCGCGTGGTGCTCAAGACCACCGAACTGGCCTCCGGCTATCCGGTGCTCGACGATGCGGAAGGCTGGGGCCGCCTGAACCTGTTTGCTGCAGCCGATGGCTATGGCGCCTTCAACGGCAACGTGGTCGTGTCGATGGACGCAAGCCAAGGCGGCTTCAACGCGGCCGATACATGGCGCAACGCGATCTCCGGCGCGGGCAAGCTCACGCTACAGGGCACGGGCATGCTGCGCTTGGGCGGAGCCAACACCTATACCGGCGGTACGCAGGTCGCGGGCGGTGTGCTGGAAGCCAATTCGGCCAATGCATTCGGTACGGGCGATGTGTATGTCGGCGCGGGCACGCTGGCCGTCAATGCGCCGGCGGCTGTGGCGATTGCGGGCAAGTTCACGCAACTGCAAGGCACCACGCTGGACCTCGCCATCGGCCCGAACGGGCAGGGCAAGCTGAGCGTGGCCGGCCTCACCACGATTGCCGGCGGCACGCTGCACGTGAAGTTCGTGAATGGCTACGCGCCGAAGGTGGGCGACGTCATCAGCGTGGTCGACGGCGCGGGCAGCAATCGCCAGTTCTCGACCGTGGCGGTGGATGGCTTCAAGGCCACGGCCATCTACACGGCCACCGGTATCCAGATCCGTCTGGACGCGTGAGTCGCTACTGAAGCGGCAGCAGCACGTCCGTCACGGCTTCGTGCTCGGGCACGTCGGGGTAGAAGCGCACGCGCTGGAACAGCAACGGCGCGTCGCGCAATTCCTCGCCGCTGGCGGGCAGCCATTCGACATACAGATAGGCGACGCTCTGGCCGAGCGTGTCGTCCGAGCCTGTGTGGCGCAGCACGGCGTAGCGGCCGCCTGCCAACGTCTTGCCGATGATGCCCGCTGAGTTGGACGCAATGGGCTCGCGCGTGGCGGCGCAGATATCCATCCGGAACGCCGCGGGCGCTACGTCGTCTGGGTTGTCGTAGACGACGTTGTAGGTGGCTGAGACGCTTGGGTGTAGCCGATGCTCGCGGCGCCACGCGATGAACGCGCGGAGGGTGTCGCCCAAGCGGGCCGGATCGCCACGGTGCTCGATGGCAGCGACGGCCACGTCTTCGCGTTCAACGATCTCGACGGATTGGGGGTGCGGTTGGGCGGGCATGTGTTCACTCCTGAGGGCGCGCAGCGCCTGTAGATCGGTGGCCCAGGATGCCCACTCGGGCGCCGCGCGAAACGCCGATGGCGATTGCCCCACCTGCTTGCGGAACGCCCGCGCGAACGCCTCCGGCCCCTCGTACCCGCACGCCAGCGCGATATCGGTGATGCGCGCATCGTCGCGATAGGCGAGCTGGTGCGCGGCGCGCTTCAGGCGCAGCAACTGCACGTAGCGCCCGACGTTCATGCCGAACAGCAGCGTGAACTGGCGGTGGAAGTGGTACTTGGAAAACGCCGCCACCTCGGCCAGCCCGTCCACGTCCAGCGCGTCTTCCAGATGCGCGTCGATGTGCGCGAGCACGGCGCGGAAGCGGGCGAGGTAGCGGTCGGTGGCGGTGGTCAATGGTGTGGCTCCTGGGTGGCGACACGGTAGCGCCCGGGGGACTCCACGCGCCTGACAAAAATTGCGCAATTGCAGCGTCCCCTGTCATCCGGCCCTGGCCGAGGTTGGGCACCTTCGCCGCATACCGTGGCCGACAGCGGCTTTCTAGAGTGGCCTTGCCGTGAGGGCAGTTCCTCGCGGTGCGCCGGCGCCAGTGCCGGCGGTTCACGCTGATGAATTACGAGGCCACATCATGGCAGAACAGAAGCTCTTCGCATCTCACAACGATTACTCGAGTCTGCAGACACAGGCGGGCGGTACTGACATTGAACACCGCTTTGGTTGGTGCGCGGCTGCCAGCGCTCTGTGGTGCAAGAGCATGCTTGATGCATCCGTCGCACCGAAGGATTCCGACCCGAGCAAGCTGCGTGCAGGCATTCTGCAAGTGAAATTCCGCTGGGACTCACCGTTTGGCGGCGAGAACGTCAGCAACCTGTTCGGCCATCTGGAGTTGCGCGCGGATCCGGCTTGCGCGGGCGTGAGTCTCGCTGAGTTGTTCGACTCGGTCTTCGGCACGCCTGGCGTGTACTGGATCTCCAACTATGGTCACGCCATGGGTGTCGACACCCGCGCAGGCCGACTGCTGTTCTACGATATCGAGGAGGGTCTGTTCCAGTACGCCACCGCGGAGGAGATGCGCGAAGGTATTCGTTCGCGCTATCGTCGCCAGCCGGTGTGGCGCGCATTCCGTGCGGCGCCACGTGCATAAGGCCATGCAACAAAAAACCGCCCGTCGGGGCGGTTTTTTGTTGGGCGCACCACCGATGTATCGCACCTGAAACGGTTTCTCTTGCGCCGATCTGTGCGACCGGGTGCCTGTCCAGCTCGCGTGCCCGCAACGGCCGGAATCGTGTCGCATGGCGCGTTCATTGCAGCGCATTTCCTCCCGCGCGTATCGGCGGCGCGCTGCTGCTGCCCCCCTTCCAGACCCCCGCCGATCAGGAGACGCACTATGGCAACTTTTCTGGCCCTGCTGAATTTCACCGACCAGGGCATCCGTAGCATCAAGGACACCACCAAGCGGGCAACTGCGGCCCAAGAGCTGGCCAAGGCGGCCGGCATCAATATGCGGGACATCTACTGGACGCTGGGCCAGTACGATCTTGTGGTGATTTGCGAGGGGCCGGACGATGCCGCCATGACGGCGTTCGGGTTGGCGCTGGCTTCGGCCGGCAACGTCCGTTCCCAGACGCTGCGGGCGTTTTCCGCCGATGAGATGAACGGCATCCTCAGCAAGATCCCGTGAACGCGATATCGCTGCATGTGCAACAAAAAACCGCCCCGAAGGGCGGTTTCGCTTTTGCATCAAGCTCGCATCAAGCTGCGCTCAAGCAAACGCCTTCGCCGGCTCACCGGCCAGGCCTGCCGCCTCGCGCAGCAGCAGCGCCTTGTCGGTGGTTTCCCAGCTGAACTCCGGCTCTTCGCGGCCGAAGTGGCCGTAGGCGGCGGTCTTTTCGTAGATCGGGCGCAGCAGGTCCAGCATCTGCACGATGCCCTTCGGGCGCAGGTCGAAATGCTCGTGCACGAGCTTGGCGATCTGATCGTCCGGGATCACGCCCGTGCCTTCCGTGTACACCGTGATGTTGATCGGGCGCGCCACGCCAATCGCGTAGCTCACCTGCACCTGGCACTGGCGCGCCAGACCAGCGGCCACCACGTTCTTGGCCACGTAGCGCGCGGCGTAGGCAGCCGAGCGGTCGACCTTCGACGGGTCCTTGCCCGAGAATGCGCCGCCGCCGTGCGGGGCAGCACCGCCGTACGTGTCGACGATGATCTTGCGGCCGGTCAGGCCGCAGTCGCCTTGCGGGCCGCCGATGACGAAGCGGCCGGTCGGGTTCACCAGGTACTTGGTATCCGCCAGCATGTGCGAAGGCAGCACCGGCTTGATGATCTCTTCGATCACGGCTTCGCGGATGGCCTCTTGCGACATCTCCGGCGCGTGCTGCGTCGACAGCACCACGGTATCTACGCTGTGCGGCTTGCCGTCCACATAGCGCACCGTCACCTGCGACTTGGCGTCCGGGCGCAGCCAGGGCAGGCGGCCGTCGCGGCGCAGTTGCGACTGGCGCTCGACCAGGCGGTGTGCGTAGTAGATCGGGAAGGGCATCAGCTCGGGCGTTTCATCGCACGCGTAGCCGAACATCAGGCCTTGGTCGCCCGCGCCCTGGTTGAGGTAGTCGTCCGATGCGCGGTCGACGCCCTGGGCGATATCGGGCGATTGCTTGTCGTAAGCGACGAGCACGGCACAGCCTTTGTAGTCGATGCCGTAGTCGGTGTTGTCGTAACCGATGCGCTTGATGGTTTCGCGCGCGACCTGGATGTAGTCGACGTTGGCCGACGTGGTGATTTCACCCGCCAGCACCACCAGACCGGTGTTGCACAGCGTTTCTGCTGCGACGCGCGCATATTTGTCCTGCGCCAGGATGGCGTCGAGGATGGCGTCGGAAATCTGGTCGGCGACCTTGTCGGGATGGCCCTCGGAGACCGACTCCGAGGTGAAGAGGAAGTCGTTTGACACGGCTGTTAGCTCCAGATTGGCTATCACGTTGCCAATCCGTTGAGCCACGGCCGGCGACGCTTTAGCGGTATTTAGCAACCCTGCTTGATTGACGGGCTCAAGTTTGAGGCCCAGCAAGGATTCGCCCCGCAAGTTGTCAGTTAACTCGGCGAATCGCGCTATTATACGCGGCACTTTTCTGGGCTGCAGCAAGGCCTGTCAAGACCCTGCTCCTCTGTCGACTGCGACCAACACTGCTGCGCACGCACCGGTTAATCACCGATCCATGACCTTCCTGTTCTGGCTGTTTTCACGCTTGCCCCTGTCCATGCTGCAGGCGCTGGGTGGCTGGCTGGGGGCGCTCGCCGCGAAGGTGCCCGGCCGATATCACGATCGGCTCATCGCCAACTTCCGCCACGCCTACCCGGACGCCACGCCCGCCATGCTCAAGGAGGCCGGGCGGTCCGCCGGGCGCATGGTGTTCGAGATGCCGTACTTCTGGGTGCGCAAGAACGGGGCGGATGTCGCCCCACACCTGTTCGACGTCTGTCGGTCGGTCGTCGAGCGCGCACTGGAAGACGGACGCGGCCTGATCTTTCTGACGCCGCATCTGGGCTGCTTCGAAGTCCTGCCGCAGGCCTACGCGCGCGAGCATCCGGTCACATCGCTGTTCAAGCCGCCGCGCAAGGAAAGCCTGCGCGCCTGGATCGAAACCATGCGCGCGGGACCGAACATGCAGATGGCGCCGGCTGACCCGCGTGGTGTGCGCATGTTGGTGCGCGCACTCAAGCGCGGCGAGGCCGTTGGCATCCTGCCCGACCAGACGCCCACCGCGGGCGAAGGCGTGTGGGCGCCGTTCTTCGGCAAGCCGGCCTATACCATGACGCTGGTACACCGCCTGCATCGGCTGACGGGTGCGCCCGTCGTGGCGTTGTTTGCCGAGCGCCTGCCGCGCGGAGCAGGCTACCGCCTGCACGTCCATGAGGTGGGGGATTTGCCCGAAGACGCGACGCAAGCGGCCACCCGCATCAATGCAGCCATCGAACAGTTGATTGCCGTGGCGCCGACGCAATATCTCTGGGGCTATAACCGCTACAAACACCCGAAAGGCGCGGACGCTCCGCCCGCAGCCTGAGGCTGTTACCGCACTTTTATGGTACGACTCTCTGCTTATCTCGGACTCGGCTTTCTGTGGCTGCTGTCCTTCCTGCCTTATGGCTTCGTCGCCCGTTTTGGCGAGGGCCTGGGCGGATTGCTGTATCGCATTCCGAATGGCCGGCGCCGCGTGGTGCTGGCGAATCTGAAAGCGTGCTTTCCCGAGAAGTCCGACGCCGAGCGCGAGGCCATGGCGCATGAGGTCTTCCGCAAGGTCTTCCGCAGCTTTGCCGAGCGCTCGTTCGCGTGGTTTGCGTCGGAAAAGCGCCTCATGCGCGTGGTCAAGATCGACGATCAGGCCAACCTGCCGGCGCTGCATGGTCGGCCGCACATCCTGGTCACGCTGCACTTGTCGGGCGTGGAGATCGGCGCGCTGGCGCTGACGGACTATCTGCGCAAGAACGTCGGCAACGCCGGCTGCTCGCTCTACACGCGCATGGCCAATCCAGTGCTGGACGACGCCATCAAGGCGCTGCGCAGCCGCTTTGGCGCGACCATGGTGTCGCGTAACGAGAACATCCGCCAGATCATGCGCACCATCAAGCGCGGCGAGGCGCTGCAGCTCATCTCCGACATGGATTTCGGCGAGCGCGATGCGGAGTTCGTGCCGTTTTTTGGTGTGCCGGCGCTCACACTCAATGCCATCCCGCGCATGGCGTCGCTCACCGGCGCCAAGGTCGTGCCGATGTACACCGAGATCCTGCCCAACTACGCGGGCTACGCGCTGCGTATCCTGCCCGCGTGGGACAACTACCCGACCGGCGACCTGACGACCGATACGCGCCGCATGAACGCCTTCTTTGAAGACGCCATCCGCCCGCGCATCACCGAGTACTACTGGGTGCACAAGCGCTTCAAGCACCGTCCGGAAGGCATGCCGGGCATTTATTGACGCCGGGCAATCGCGGCCCGGCTCGCTTTAGAATGGGCGTTTCCGAACGCTCATTGCCGCCCACGTCACCTTGGGCGGCCTACCACCGTGAAACTGCACTTCACCAAGATGCACGGCGCGGGCAACGACTTTGTCGTGCTCGACGGCATCCAGACCCCGATCGATTTCACGCCCGAGCAATGGGCGGCCATCGCCGATCGCCACTTTGGCGTGGGGGCAGATCAGCTCCTGCTGGTCGAGCGCTCGACGCGCCCCGATGTCGATTTCCGCTACCGCATCTTCAACCACGACGGCGGTGAGGTGGAGCACTGCGGCAACGGCGCGCGCTGCTTCGTCAAGTTCGTCACCGACCGGGGTTTGACCGACAAGCGCACCGTGCGCGTGGAAGTCATGAACGGCATTGCCACCCTGACGATGCAAGACGATGGCCAGGTGACCGTCGACATGGGCGCGCCCGTGTTCGAGGCCGCACGCCTGCCGTTCCTGCCCGATGGCCTGCCCACGCGCACCGAAGGCCGCGACACGCTGCACGGTCTGCAGATCAACGGTCGCACTGCGTGGCTTTCCACCGTATCGATGGGCAACCCGCACGCGGTGCAGGTGGTGGACGACACCGAGGCCTTCCCCGTGCTGGAAGACGGCCCGCTGATCGAATCGCACGCCGTGTTCCCGCGCCGCGTGAACGCCGGCTTCATGCAGATTGTCGATCGCCATTCCGTGCGCCTGCGCGTGTACGAACGCGGCGCAGGCGAGACGCTTGCTTGTGGCACGGGTGCTTGTGCGGCCGTGGTGGCCGGCATCCGCCGTGGCCTGATCGATTCGCCCGTCAAGGTGGCGACGCATGGCGGCGACCTCACCATCGCCTGGGCCGGCGAGGGCGAGCCCGTGATGATGACCGGCCCCGCCACGACGGTGTTTGAGGGCACCCTGGATCTGGATGCATTGAATCTGACCGCCGCGCACTAGCCCCCGAGTCGACCGCGCGGTTGGCCGCTGTACTCGTCAAAACAACAACAGGGAGAAGCGCATGGCATCGAACGAGAAAAACCTGATCGACGACTGGCGGTACGACGGCAGCACCAAGTTCAAGATCGCCCGCGCGGATGCCTCTGCCAGGCCGTTCTCCAATGGCAGCAAGGCGGATGACAATGCGCAGTTGGCCGAAGTTGCGGCCAAGCTCGACACGCTGCAGGACATCCTCTATGCCGAGCACCGCCGCAAGGTGCTGGTGATCCTGCAGGGCATGGATACGTCCGGCAAGGACGGCACCGTGCGCGGTGTGTTCCGCGCGATGGACCCACTCGGCTTGCGTGTGGCCGGCTTCAAGGCGCCGACGCCGCAGGAACTCGCGCACGACTACCTCTGGCGCGTGCATGCCCAGACGCCGGCGCACGGCGAGATCGTCATCTTCAACCGCAGCCACTACGAAGACGTGCTGATCACGCGCGTGCATGGCGATATCGACGCGGCTGAATGCAAGCGCCGCTACGGACACATCAATGCGTTCGAGCAGATGCTGTGCGACACCGGCACGACCATCGTCAAATGCTTCCTGCATATCTCGAAGGACGAACAGCGCAGGCGGCTGCAGGAACGTATCGACGATCCGCACAAGCACTGGAAGTTCGATCCTTCCGACGTTTCAGAGCGCGAGTTTTGGGATGGCTACATGGATGCCTATGAGGCGGCCATCAACGCCACCGCTACGCCCGACGCGCCGTGGTACGTCGTTCCGGCGGATTCGAAACCGCATCGGAACCTGATGGTGGCGGAGATTTTGCTGCGGGTGTTTGAGGGGATGAAGCTTGAGTATCCGGAGGGGAATCCGGCGTTTGAGGCGTTGAAGATCGGGTAGCCCCGCCTCTAAAAAAGCAAAACCCCGGCGAACCGCATCCACCGGGGTTTCAAGTGCCGCAAATCGTCAGATCAGATCGCGCTAACGCCGTACTTATCACGGTACGCAGCGGCCTTATCCCGATACCCCGCCAGGGCAGGATCCCCTGCGTTATCCAGATACCCCAGCAAGTCATCCAGATTGGCAATCGACACAACCGGCATGCCGTACTGAGCCTGCACATCCTGCACAGCCGAGCGCTCGCCGATGTCCACCGCGTTGCCGCTGCGCTCCATCCGATCCATCAGGATCAGCACGGCAGCGGGTGTCGCGCCAGCCGCGCGAATCAGCTCTACCGACTCGCGTACCGACGTGCCCGCCGAGATCACGTCATCCACAATCACCACGCGCCCCTGCAGCTTCGCGCCGACGAGGCTGCCGCCCTCGCCGTGGTCCTTCGCTTCCTTGCGGTTGTACGCAAAGCCGACATTGCGGCCCAGCCCAGCCATCGCCACGGCCGTAGCCGAAGCCAGCGTGATGCCCTTGTACGCCGGCCCGAACAGCATGTCGAACTCGACACCCGAGTCCAGCAGGGTTTTCGCATAGAATTGCGCGACTTGGCCCAGCAGGGCGCCGTCTGCGAACTTGCCGGCGTTGAAGAAATAGGGCGACGTCCGCCCCGCCTTGGTCACGAATTCCCCGAACGACAGCACGCCGGCTTCCACCGCAAAACGGATGAAGGATTGGCGCAACTCGCTGTTTTGGCTCATCTTTTTTTCTCTGGTCTGCAAAAAAGTCCCGCCATGTTACGCATCATTTCCGCCAACCTCAACGGCGTTCGCTCCGCTGCCAGCAAAGGCTTTTTCGAGTGGATGGGCAAGCAGGACGCCGATTTCGTCTGCGTGCAGGAGCTCAAATGCGCGCAAGACGACATGACGCCCGAATTCCTTGCGCCGCACGGCTACCACGGTGTCTTCCAGCATGCCGTGAAGAAGGGCTACAGCGGCGCCGGCCTGTACACGCGCCACAAGCCAGACGAAGTCATTATCGGCTTTGATAACGGCGAGTTCGACGCCGAAGGCCGCTACGTCGAGGCCCGCTACGGCAAGCTGTCGATCATCTCGGTCTACGTGCCGTCGGGCTCCAGCGGCGAAGAACGCCAGCAGGCCAAGTACCGCTTCATGGACCTGTTCATGGCGCACCTGAAAGACCTGCGCCATGAAAAGGGCCGCGAGGTCGTCTTGTGCGGCGACGTCAACATCGTCCACAAGGAAATCGACATCAAGAACTGGAAGGGCAACCAGAAGAACTCCGGCTGCCTGCCCGAAGAGCGCGCGTGGCTGACCAAGCTGTTTGACGAGGTCGGCTATGTGGATGTGTTCCGTACGCTGGACCCGCGCCCCGAGCAGTACACGTGGTGGAGCAACCGCGGTCAGGCGTACGCAAAGAACGTCGGGTGGCGTATCGATTACCAGATCGCCACGCCGGGCATTGCCGCCACCGCGCGCCGCACGTCCGTTTTCAAGGACATCAAGTTCAGCGACCACGCGCCGCTGATCATTGATTACGACACCAAACCGCACTGGTAAGCGCCGCCAAGCGGTACAAAAATCACTTTATTGCGCTGCCGCAGAAATTTCTTCTGCAGCCGCTACAATGCAAAACTCACGCGCCGGCATGGGGCCGGCGTTGTGCTTTTTGCTCCTCTGTTTTTAGCGAGATCGCCATGGCATTCAAGGTTTTCGTCGACGGTCAGGAAGGCACCACCGGCCTTCGCCTGCTCGACTATCTGTCGCAACGCGACGATATCGAACTCCTGCGCATCGCCGAAGACAAGCGCAAGGATTCGGCCGAGCGCGCCAAGTTCTTGAATGCCGCCGATGTTGCGTTCCTGTGCCTGCCGGACGTCGCCTCGCGCGAGGCCGTCTCGCTGGTCAACAACCCGAACACCTGCATCATCGACGCCAGCACCGCGTTCCGCACGGACGACAACTGGGTCTACGGCCTGCCCGAACTGGCCCGTGGCCAGCGCGAGCGCCTGCGTAACACCAAGCGCATCGCGGTACCGGGCTGCCACGCCAGCGCCTTCGTACTGCTGATGCGCCCACTGGTGGAAGCGGGCATCGTTCCGGCCGACTACCCGGTCACCGCGTTCTCGCTCACCGGCTACAGCGGCGGCGGCAAGGCGATGATCGCTGACTACCTAGCCGCCAATAACCCGAAGCTCGATAGCCCGCGCCCGTACGCGCTGGCGCTGGCGCACAAGCACCTGCCGGAGATGCGTGTGCAGAGCAAGCTGAGCCTGCCGCCGATCTTCACGCCGGTCGTCGGCAACTTCCTCAAGGGCCTGGCCGTGACGATCGGCCTGCACCCGCAGCACCTGGCGCGCAAGGCGAGCCCGGCAGATATCGCTAAGGTGCTGGCCGATTACTATCAGGGCGAGCAGTTCATCCGCGTGGCCCCGGCCGACAACGTTGCGACGCTCGACAACGGCTTCTTCGACGTGCAAGGCGCCAACGACACCAACCGCGCCGACTTGTTCGTGTTCGGCTCGGATGAGCGCATGGTCGTCACCGCCCGCCTGGACAACCTGGGCAAAGGCGCAGCCGGCGCAGCCGTGCAATGCATGAACGTGCACCTGGGCGTGGACGAGGCAACCAGCCTGCATGTGGAGGCGCCGATTCCCGCAGCGGGTGCCGAGCACGCCGTGCGTGAGGCAGCTCCGGGCTTCGCAAGCTGATCGTCGGTTAAGTTGCAACGAAAAACGCGCCCGAAGGCGCGTTTTTCTTTTGGGGCCGAAGCGATCATGCCGAATAGGCGCCAATCACTTCGGTCCGGTTGATGATCATGCCGGGGGCGCCGCCAGGTGCTGCCGCGCGCGTCGCCAGACTTCTTCCAGCCCACGCCGCACATTGCGCAGCAATTCAGACATCCGTGCGTTATGGGCGTCTACGGCGCCTTGGCCGGCACCCGGACCCGGCGGCGCGACGTTCAGCGCGGTCGGCACGAAAACCGAGGCCACCGTGCTGGGCGCGCCGACACCATTGAGTTGCACCGACAGGTTCACGAAACCGGCCGGCGCGTTCTGCCGGTCGATGCGCCAGTTGAATACGTTGACGACGTTGGTCGGGCCGGGCCCACCGAAGATCTGAACGACATTCAATTGCCCGATGGCATTCGAGACTTGGGCGGCGACGACGGCGCCGGCGTAAGCGGGGCCGGGTTGGGGCACGGGCGGCACGGCCGGGGCTGCTCCGGCCCATACGCGGGTATTCAACGGCATGATGGCGATCTCCATAGATTCGGGGCGGCAGCGCGGCGCGCTGGCCAGAAGCACGTCTGCGGACTGCGCAACGTGTCAGGCCAGCGTAAGCGCGCGGCTTGCCCCCGAACATGGAGCGGTCGGCACAGGCGTGGTGACGGGATGAACGTCCTGGGTGCCGCGCCTTAGCGGTTCTGCCCCGTTGCCGGAATGTTGAACAGCATGCCGCCGCCATTGCCGCCACCGGCCATCACACTCGGCGTGACGCCGTTCCACTTCTCGATCGCGGCACGTTCGAGCTTCAGGCGTTCCCACGCCAGCAAACGGTCATCCAGCGACGAGGCCAGCGCGTGGTTGGCCGCCGCTTCGCCTTCAGCAATCGCCACCTTCTTCTTGGCTTCGGCCTGGGCGGAGCGCACTTCGTTCTCGGTGCGGATGGCGTCCTGGATGGCCTTGGTCTTGGCGCTCACCGCATCGAGCAGCGAACGCGGTGGGCGCAATGAACCGACGATGCCGAACTGCTTGATCGACACGCCCAGCGGCGCGAGTCGAGCATCCAATTCCTTCGTCAACCGCGCGACGAATTCCTCTTT
>Ga0070659_100000669_pt1 | contig 24919 bp, 30 predicted proteins | sample KBSC23metaG_FD_64666 | JGI IMG/M metagenome (GOLD analysis project Ga0070659, IMG submission 64666) | Corn rhizosphere microbial communities from Kellogg Biological Station, Michigan, USA - KBS C2-3 metaG | ecosystem: Host-associated > Plants > Roots > Rhizosphere > Soil ... | reverse complement strand
CAATTACCCCGAAAACAGGAATGTTGAGGTAGTGATATTTGGTAAGAACAAAGGCTTTGACGTAGGGCGGCTCCCATTTAATGTACAGCAGTTGGGCATCATCAGCAATGAGCAAAAGCTGACTGAGATTTACAGCCTCGCCGATGTTTTTGTATTGCCATCGCTGGAAGATAACCTGCCTAATATGGTGATGGAAGCCTTGTCCTGCGGTACCCCTGTGGTGGCATTCAATACAGGCGGCTTGCCTGATCTGGTAGATCACCTGCAAAATGGGTACCTTGCCGAATACCGGTCGGCCGAAGATATGGCCAAAGGGATCGATTTTGTGCTCAGTTCAACCGAGGCCAATAAACTATCATCGGCGGCAAGAAACAAGGTGGTGAGCAATTTTAGTAATGAAATTGTAGCCGCTAAATACAAGGCATTATATCAATCGTTACTACCATCATCATGACGGATAGCTTTCAACCCGTTCTATCAGTAATTACCGTAGTGTACAATAACGTACAGCATATTGAGCGCACCATGCTTTCGGTATTAAACCAAACCTATCCTCATATTGAGTATATTGTAATTGACGGACAATCTACCGATGGCACGATGGATATCATCAATAAATATAAAAATAGGATAACCAAACTGGTAAGCGAAAAAGACCGTGGCATATACGATGCCATGAACAAAGGTCTTACCATGACCAGCGGCGACTATATTATTTTTATGAACTCGGGCGATGAGTTTTACGCGCCCGATACCGTTGCCCGGGTTTTCGCTACCGTGCCCGGTGCCGATATTTATTATGGCGAAACCGAAATGATAAACGCCAACGGCGAAAGCCTGGGCCGCCGCCGCCATAAAGCGCCCGAAAAGTTTAACTGGCGCGGGTTTAAACAAGGCATGAGCATAAGCCACCAGGCAATTTATATAAAAGTGGGATTACTGGGCCCGTTTGACAGGCGGTATAAATTAAGTGCTGATATTGATTGGATAATTCGAGCCGCTAAAAAAGCTTACAGCATTGTAAATACACATATGTATGTAGCAAAGTACCTGGTAGGCGGCATGTCGAAAAACAAACACATGAGCAGCCTTACCGAAAGGTTTATTATTATGCGCAGGTATTATGGGCTACTACCTACCTTGTTTAATCACGTTATCATCGCGTTTAAGCTGGCATGGTATTTTGTGATGCACAGGCGCACTAATGACTAAAACAAAAAAGGGAAAGCATTATATGCTTTCCCTTTTTAACTTAATACGATCATCTTATATTATTGGAAGAAGTATCCTACAGATATAGCGAATACATTGTTTTTAACGGTATAGTTGCCGCTGCTTTTATCATTGTTAAGATTAGCAAGGCCCAAACCATAATTTACGTTAAATGAAAGGCCTGAACCGAAACGGTAACCGCCTAATACGTTTACACCGTAATCAGGATTAGCTATATCATTTGTGCCACTGCCAAATTTGCCGCCATCAGAAACAGAAACGCCGTAACCAAAGTAAGGGCCGGCACCAAAAAAGAACTTCCCGTCGCCAGATCCTGTACTGTAAATAACATTAACAGGAATTTCGATGTAACCCAAAGTGCCACTGCCACCGCCTTTTGTTGAATAAAATGCACCCGGTTGTAAAGAAAGCACATCACTGAGGCCGATATCAACAAGGCCACCGATATGAAAACCGGTTTTAGTAGTTGAATTTAATGAAAGACCACCACCAGATACAGTAAGAGTAGAAAAATTCACACCGCCCTTTACACCAAATTTAATTGTTGATTGTGCGAATGAGAAACTGATTGAGCCCGCAATAAGCCCTAAAATTAATAGTGTTTTTTTCATGATATAGTTAAGGTTAATAAAATGCTAATATATAGCTTTATTTATACCAATATATATTAATAAATTAATAATTATAGTTATTATTTATTAACCAATTGTATTGCGCTTAACTATTTTAGATGCGATAAACGCGAATAACCCTTGTATTAAACCGGAAGCGGCGCCCATAAAAGGGCCAACAATAAGCATCAGCACACGTGGATGGTTCGATAAAGCATTCGGCGGAAACATGTTCACCATTTCGGGATGATGCGCGGCATACGATCTGTAAAAAAGCACATGCGCCATCATTATCCAAACACAGTTAAACATACTTACCAAAAAACCATACAGAAAAAACCTGTCGGGGCAGGTTTTGGCAATAAAATAAGCCACTATTATAAATATTACCAGCCAGAAGAATGGTTCAATTTTATTGGGTATTAACGATATGGTGCCAAAGGCCATTATCAGCCCGAATAACGAGAGTTGAAAAATAAGTTTCCAGTTCATTGGTTTAAGGTTTAGGTTAAAAAAAATCAGATAAATAAAGATAACTAATATTTATTTGGCTAAACAAAGTGTAAGTAAATACCTTAACTTTAAAACATGATTTTTAAATACAGCGAATGGTTTGGTACGAAGATGAAGTGAAGCGATTGGAGGCCGAACGCCTTAACTACAAATATACTCCCGAAACACTGTTTTATGGCAGTTCATCCATCAGGATGTGGGATACTTTAAATACTGATTTTGCAGACTATAAACCGGCAAATCTTGGCTTTGGCGGCTCTACACTGGCGGCTTGCGTTTGGTATTTCGATAGGATATTGCTGCCTTTGAACCCCAGGCGCATTGTTTTTTATGCCGGCGATAATGATATAGGCGATGGCAGGCATCCCGAAGAAATATTTATATTCTTCCAGCAATTAATGGCTCGTGTTACAGCAACGTATCCCGGCGTTCCGTTCGCTTATATTTCCATTAAGCCCAGTATTGCCCGCTGGAATTTGAACGAAAGCATTAAATATACTAACAAACTGATAGCTACCGAGCTAAAAAAGTATCCCGACGCGCAGTATATCGATGTATATAGCCATATGATAAATACTGCAGGCAAACCAAAGCCAGAGCTTTTTTTACCGGATGGCCTGCATATGAGCGCTAAGGGTTATGATATATGGAGGCCATTGGTTTTAAAATACTTACAAAGCTTATCAGCTTCTTAACAATTAATTAATAAAATAAGGATGCATCGCGGTTAAATTTGGTTTCAATGCAGAGAGCGTATCATAAATGGTTTAGCGAACGATTGCAAAAAGACATGGAGCTATTGGTTTTTGGCCATTCGGGTACGCGTGTCATTTTTTTCCCGACAAGGGCTGCCCGCTTTTATGATTATGAGAACTGGCGCGTTATTGAAGCCATAAGCGATAAGATAGAGAATGGCTGGCTACAGGTTTATTGTGTTGACAGTGTTGACCACGAAAGCTTTTACAACCGCGATGCGCATCCAACCGAAAGGCTGAACAGGCATTTGCAATATGAGCAGTATATTTTGCACGAGGTGATCACCTTGTCACAAAAAATCAATCCCGATTCTTATTTATGCGCCGCCGGCTGTAGCCTCGGGGCCTATCATGCGGTAAATATCGCCTTTAAGTATCCGTACCTGTTCAATAAAACAGTAGGCATGAGCGGCCGGTATGATCTCACTAAAAACATGGGCGTTTTTATCGATCTGCTGGATGGCCATTATAACGAAGACAGCTATTTTAATATGCCTAATCAGTATATCCCTAACCTGGGAGATGAGTACCTGTTAGATAGGTTAAAAAGCATGGAAATTATATTTGCCATTGGGCAAGAGGATGCTTTTTTTGAAGATACCGTACATTTAAGTGAATTATTATGGAAAAAATAGGTGCCAAATGCACTTCATATTTGGGACGGAGAAGCGCATAAAGCGCGTTTTTGGCGCAAAATGGTACAGATTTATTTATAAACTAAAACATTTTGATAAGAAAACCATTATTTAATGGCGGTAATTACGCAACTAATTATATTTAATATACTTTTGTTAAAACATAAAAATTAAAATTAATATCAAGCATGAACATTTTTGTAGGTAGTCTTCCGTTTAGGTTAGAAGAAGGTGAGTTAAAAGAATTATTTGAAGAGTTTGGTGAAGTATCATCAGTAAAAATTATTACCGACAGGGAAACCGGTCGCAGTAAAGGCTTTGGCTTTGTTGAAATGCCCGACGATGAGGCGGCTGAACAAGCACTTGCCAAACTAAACGGCAGCGATCTGCAAGGAAGATCAATTGTTGTTAACCAGGCAGAAGAGAAAAAAGAAAGGCCTGCAGGCGGCGGCGGTTATAACCGTGGCGGCGGTGGCGGCAACCGTGGCGGTGGCGGCGGTGGTTTTAACCGTGGCGGAAGCGGCGGTTTCAGAAGATAATCTGCTAACTGCACCGTAAGCTGTTAATAATAGCTTTATTCTTTACCGGAAGATATACTTATATCCAACTCCATCAGCAATATTCAATTTGCTGATGGAGTTTATATTTTACAGGCTTCAGCATTTTCTTTACCTGCTTTAAAGTAAACCGGTCCTCTCTTCGTCTTCCCTAATAAATAAGATAAAAATTTATGTTCGGAAGACACCATAGAGCAAGAGGCGCACAAGGTTGCGGCCCTGCACAAGCAGCATTTCAGCACGGTCATTTTGGCCGGCACTTCGGCAAACACTTTGGCCCTCATATGGGCGGGCAATTCGTTCGCCCCAAATACAATGTGCCCTTAAACATTGAAGATACCGAAACCGCGTTTATATTATATGTATATGCCGTAGGTTTCAGTAAAGAGAACATCAAACTGTCTGTACAGGATGATGTATTATTCATCAGCGGCACCCGCGCCGTAGCCGAAGGCTACGATCCCGATTTTCGCCGCCAGGAGTTTCCCATCAAATCCTTTGAAAGGGTATTGAATTTGAATGGGCAGGTAGATACAGCCAATATCAGCGCAAAGCAGGAAGACGGTGTATTAATAGTTACCCTCCCTAAAAACGCGGAAGCTACCAAACCGGCACAGGAGATAGAGGTGAATTAAATTTCGGATGTCGCCTGCCTGTCGGCAGACAGGAATTTTCGATTTCGGATTTTTAAATAATGCAAAATAGCGATGAGTTTCAAACCCATCGCTATTTGTTTTATAACCATCTAAAAATCAAATAATCCCACCTTTCATTTTTTCCCGAAAAAGCATTTGACAATCATACAATTTGTTCTATCTTTGCAGTCCCGAATTTCGGGGTAAATAAATAGTTTATATAATTTAAAATTAAGCAAGTGAATACGTTAAGTTACAAAACTGTCTCTGCCAATTCTAAAACCGTTAACAAACAATGGGTTGTTGTTGACGCTGAGGGCGAGATTTTGGGGCGCTTGTCTTCGAAGATCGCTATGATCATTAGAGGAAAAAACAAGCCAGGGTTCACCCCACACGTAGACTGCGGTGATAACGTTATCGTTATTAATGCAGACAAGGTAAAGTTGACCGGAAACAAATTCGAACAAAAAGAATACGTTTCTTACACTGGTTATCCAGGTGGTCAGCGTTTCATTTCTCCTAAGGAGTTAATGGCAAAGCATCCAGAGCGCGTTATTGAAAAAGCGGTTCGTGGTATGTTACCTAAAAATCGTTTGGGTAGAGCAATCTACGGCAATCTGCACGTTTATGCAGGAGCGTCACATCCACATGAGGCCCAACAACCAAAAGCCATTAAACTTTAATCAGGAAAAGAAATGTCAACTACAAACACTTCAGGAAGAAGAAAAACAGCAGTTGCCCGCATTTATTTAAAAGAAGGCAGCGGCGCCATTATTGTTAATGGCAAAGATTACAAAGAGTATTTCCCAACATTGCCATTGCAGTACATCGCTACACAATCTGTAGAAGTTTCTGGCTCAGCCGGTAAATTTGATGTTACTGTTAATGTAGCTGGTGGTGGCGTTAAAGGACAGGCAGAAGCTGTTCGTTTAGCTATCGCTAAAGCTATTGTTGAACTTGATGCTGAAAAGAAACCAGCTTTAAGGGCAAAAGGTATTATGACCCGCGATGACCGTATGGTTGAGCGTAAGAAACCAGGTCGTAAAAAAGCCCGCAAGAGATTCCAATTCAGTAAACGTTAATCAAGGAGGACAAACACAATGGCAAGAACAACATATCAGGATTTATTGGATGCAGGTGTACACTTTGGTCACCTTACCCGCAAATGGGATCCGAAAATGGCTCAGTACATATTTATGGAGCGTAACGGCATCCACATTATCGATCTGAACAAAACATTAACAAAAACAGAAGAAGCTGCTGCTGCGATCAAACAGATCGTAAAATCGGGCCGTAAAGTATTATTTGTTGCTACTAAAAAGCAAGCGAAAGATATTGTTGCCGATTATGCAAAAACAGTAAACATGCCTTACGTAACCGAGCGTTGGTTAGGTGGTATGTTAACTAACTTCGCAACTGTGCGCAAGTCGATCAAAAAGATGTCTAACATCGATAAATTGACTAAAGACGGTACATACAACAACCTTTCTAAAAAAGAAAGACTGATGATCCAGCGTGAGCGTATCAAATTAGAAAGCCTTTTAGGAGGTATTGCTGATCTGAACCGTTTACCTGCAGCATTATTCCTGATCGACGTTAAGAAAGAGCATATCGCTGTTGCGGAAGCAATGAAATTAAACATCCCGACTTTCGCGATGGTTGATACTAACTCAGATCCTTCAAACATCGATTTCCCTATTCCGGCTAACGATGACGCTACAAAATCAATTTCATTGATCACCAGCATCATCATCAAAGCTATCGAAGAAGGTTTAGATGAGCGTAAACGCGAGAAAGAAGACGAAACAGAAAAAGAAGCCGCTGCTGCAAAAGCAAAAGCCGATACTGCTGAGCCTGCTGCTCCGGGTACAAAAGACGAAGGTGGCAAAAGAAGCCGTAAGGTAACTGCCGAAGTTGAAAAAACCGAAGAATAAGCTTGGTTAAAAGCGGTTAGCCGCTAACGAATAAATAAAATTACATAATCCCCAAACCCCCTTCATATACAAGGGGGTTTGGTTTAAAAAGGAAAACTAAAATGTCAACAGTACAAATTTCTGCTGCCGATGTAAACAAACTGCGTCAGCAAACAGGTGCAGGTATGATGGATTGCAAAAAAGCTTTAACCGAAACTAACGGTGACTTTGAAGCTGCAATTGATTTTTTACGTAAAAAAGGTGCTAAGGTAGCTGCCAGCCGTCAGGACAGGGAATCAAACGAAGGTGTGGTTATCGCACGTTCATCTGCCGATGGTAAAACAGGTGTAATTATCGAGCTGAACTGCGAAACTGATTTCGTAGCTAAAAACGCTGACTTCATTGCTTTCGCTAACGCTATAGCTGATGTAGCTATAGCTAACACTCCTGCCAGCGTTGAAGAACTTTACGCTTTAGATATTGACGGTAAAAAAATAGGCGAAGCGGTTATCGAAAAAACAGGTACCATTGGCGAGAAGATCGGCGTATCTAAATTAGAAGTGGTTACAGGTGCTAAAGTTATATCTTACATTCACGGTAACTACCGTTTAGGTGTATTGGTTGCTTTAAGTGCTGATGTTGCCGGTGCTGATGAAGCAGGTAAAGACGTATCAATGCAAATTGCCGCTATGAACCCTATCGCTATTGATAAAGATGGTGTTGACGCCACTACCATCCAACGCGAAATGGATATCGCTGCTGATCAGATCCGTGCCGAAGGTAAACCTGAAGCCATGATCGAAAAGATAGCTGCCGGTAAACTGAACAAGTTTTACAAAGACAACACCCTGCTAAACCAGGAGTTTGTTAAAGATTCATCAAAAAGCATTGCCCAGTTTTTAAACGGGGTTGCTAAAGACCTCACCGTTACCGCCTTTAAGCGAGTAGCTTTAGGAGCTTAAATATTTTCAAAATCCCCCGATTTAATCGGGGGATTTTTTTTGCCTTGTTTTAACTGATTTGTATTAATGATAACTGCTTTATTCAATTTGCGGCTTATTACCAATGGATCCATATCCATAGGCAAAGCTGTTTTAATTGAAGGCGACAGGATTATTGATATTATCGATCAAACAAACATCCCCGGCGACACTGAGCAAATCGATCTGCAAGGCAATTACCTCGCCCCCGGCCTTATCGACTTACAGATATACGGTTGCGGCCAGCCACTATTCTTTGGCAGCCAGCCATCGCCCGAGGCCTTAGCACAAATGGAGCGTGGCTTATTACAACAAGGCTGTACCGGCTTTTTAGCTACCATAGCCACCAACACCAACCAAATAATTGAGCAAGGCATACAGGCGGCTTTAGCTTATCGCGATACAAGCATCGGCAACTTTATGGGCCTCCACCTGGAAGGGCCGTATCTTAACCCAAAGCGCAAAGGCGCACATCCCGATACTCTCATCAAAAAAGCTACCCTCCCCGAAGTAAAGCACTGGGTGGAAATGGCCGATGGTGTGATAAAAATGATGACCATTGCTCCCGAATTACAGGACGAGGATGTTTTGACTTACCTCGATGATCAGGGTATCATCCTGTCATCCGGCCACAGCGACGCTACGTATCAGCAGGCAAAACAATTCATCCATCATCCCGTAAGGGCCATAACGCATTTGTATAATGCCATGCCGCCAATGCACCACAGGCAACCGGGCATCATCCCGGCTATTTTTGAGGCGCGGCCCTATACCAGCATTGTGGCTGATGGTATCCACGTGGATTTTGCCATGATCGCTTTAGCCAAGCGCGAGCTCGGCGACAGGCTTTTCCTGATAACCGATGCCGTTGCCGAAAGCAGTGCCGGCGTGTATCAACACCAATTAAATAACGATCACTATATAATGCCCGACGGTACTTTATCAGGCTCCAGCCTCACCATGCTTAAGGCGGTAAAAAACTGTGTGGAGAAGGTGGGAATATCAATAAGCGAAGCGGTAAACATGGCAACACTATATCCTGCGCAGCTTATTGGCAATGGCAGCATAGGTAAAATAGAACCGGGCCTTAAAGCAAATTTTACAGCGTTTGATGATGCCTTCAAATTAACCGCTGTGTTACTTAACGGCAGGCTCATTACAAAAACAACATAAAATTTTAACACTACATTAATTTCTATAATTTTGGCAAACCCTCGAATATGAAATACAAAAGAATATTACTGAAACTAAGCGGCGAATCATTAATGGGCGACAATCAATACGGTATTGATAACGACCGTGTAATACAATATGCCCATGATATTAAAGGAGTTTTTGATGCGGGAATAGAAATTGCCATTGTAGTAGGCGGGGGTAATATATTTAGGGGTTTAAGTGCCGAAAAGAGCGGCATGGAACGCGCCCAGGCCGATTATATGGGCATGCTGGCCACTGTGATCAACTGCATGGCTTTGCAAAACGCGCTGGAAACCATTGGCGCGCCAACACGTTTACAGTCGGCTATAAAAATGGAGCAGATATGCGAACCGTACATCCGCCGCCGTGCCATGCGCCACCTCGAGATCGGCCGTATCGTTATCTTCGGTGCTGGTACGGGTAACCCGTACTTTACTACCGATACCGCAGCCTCATTACGCGCTATCGAGATCAAAGCCGACGTGGTATTGAAAGGCACCCGCGTTGACGGTATCTACACCGCCGACCCGGAGAAAGACCCTGCCGCAACACGTTACGACGAGATATCTTTTGCCGAAGTATATGCCAAGGGCCTTAAAGTGATGGACATGACAGCCATTACCCTTTGCCAGGAAAATAAGCTTCCCATTATCGTATTCGATATGAACAAACCGGGCAACTTTATGAAAATTGCCCAGGGCGAACCGGTGGGCACTTTGGTTAAATAAAACTGATTAGTTTAGCCCTGGCAAGTAAAATGAACAAAACACCCTTGTTTGGGTTTAGCTTGCAGTAAGGCTGTAATAAGTAATACTTTTTATTATTTTTGGGCAAAAAAAAGATATCACGATGAGCGAACTCATTAAAAAACAACTGGCCGATGCCAAAGTCCTGATGGATAAGGCCGTTGAACATACAGATAACGAATTTACAAAAATACGTGCCGGAAAGGCATCCCCTGCTATGCTGGATGTGGTTATGGTGGAGTACTACGGTAACCCAACGCCATTGAACCAGGTAGCCAGCGTTAACACACCCGACGCCCGTACCCTTGTTGTACAACCTTGGGAAAAAGCGTTATTGGGCCCTATTGAGCGCGCCATAATGGAAGCTAATTTAGGTTTCAACCCGCAGAACGATGGCCAGATCATCCGCATCAACGTACCGCCATTAACCGAAGAGCGCCGCCGAGACCTGGTAAAACGTGTAAAGAACGAAGCCGAGACCGGTAAAATATCGATCCGCAATATCCGCAAGGATACCAACGAAAGGATCAAAAAACTGAAGTCAGAGAGCGTATCTGACGACGAGATAAAAACAGGCGAAGCCGAATGCCAGAAACTAACCGACAGCTATATCATCAAGATCGATCAACTGGTTGAGTTGAAGGAAAAAGACATCATGACGGTGTAACTGCACATACAGCGCAATGTCAAATTATAAGGGAATGAGCTAATTAGCTGTTCCCTTTTTTATTTTTGTGCCAACATGAAGACTCTCTTAACCTACTTAAAACAACACCGCTGGATAGTAGTACTCGCTTTAGTACTGGCAGCCATCAACATAGGTTTCTCATTGCTCGACCCAATGATCACCAAAAACATTATCGACAAATATGTAAGCCCTGTTGATCATAAGCCTCATTCATTTGATGAGCGCCTGCACGGCTCACTCATATTGGTTGCCCTGGGTATTGGCGCGGCAATGGTATCGCGTATAGCTAAAAACTTCCAGGACTATTTCACCAACATCATCGTTCTCAAAACCGGTGCCCAAATGTACGGCGATGGTTTAAAGCACTCGCTCGAACTGCCTTACCAGGTATTTGAGGACCAGCGCAGCGGCGAAACCCTGGGCATTTTGCAAAAGGTGCGCACCGATTGCGAGAAGTTCATCACCTCATTCATCAGCGTACTTTTTGTTAGCCTTGTCGGCATGGTGTTCGTTATCGTTTACTCGTTAACGGTTAGCTATAAAGTAACTTTGGTTTACTTTGTTGCCGTTCCTATCATTGCTTTTGTAAGCTCCGCTTTAAGCAAAAGGATCAAAGCCATTCAAAAGAACATCGTTGGCGAAACTACCGCCTTGGCGGGATCAACCACCGAATCACTCCGTAACATCGAGCTGGTAAAAAGCCTCGGCCTGGCCAAACAGGAGATAGAACGCCTCAATAAAACTACCTATAAAATACTCGATCTGGAGCTTAAAAAGGTAAAGTTTGTACGCAGTATGAGCTTTATACAAGGTACTGTTGTAAACTTTGTGCGCAGTTGTATGGTGGTTATCTTGCTGATGTTGATCTTCCAGGATACGCTTACTACCGGTAGCTACCTCCAATTTTTGTTCTACTCTTTCTTCCTCTTCAACCCTTTACAGGAGTTAGGCAACGTAATACAGTCATGGCGCGAAGCACAGGTATCGTTAGGTAACTTCGAGCGTATCCTCAGCACCCCTATTGATGTTAAACCGGCCAAACCAGTCATGATCGAAAAGGTAAAAACCCTTGCCTTTAACGGCGTAACCTTTAAACACCTTACCGCCACCCGCAATGCTTTAAACAGCATCGGCTTCGAAGTTAACTCGGGCGAAACCATCGCTTTTGTTGGCCCTTCCGGCTCAGGCAAAACTACGCTGGTTAAACTGTTGGTAGGATTATACCCACCGTTGGAAGGCGAGATACTTTACAACAATGTACCGGGCACCCAGATAGACCTCGACCAGCTTCGCGAAAAGATAGGTTTTGTAACCCAGGATACACAGCTCTTCTCCGGCTCCATCCGCGAAAACCTGCTATTCGTTCGTCCCGGCGCTACCGATGAGCAATGTTTGGATGTGCTCCAAAAAGCAGCCTGCCAAACCCTGATGGCCCGCGCCAGCAATGGCCTGGATACCGTTATCGGCGAAGGCGGCGTAAAAGTTTCGGGCGGCGAAAAACAGCGCTTGTCTATCGCCCGTGCCCTGTTACGTAACCCCGATATCCTGGTGTTTGATGAAGCCACTTCTTCTTTGGATTCTATTACCGAAGAAGAGATCACCGAAACCATCCGCGATGTATCTGTCCTGCAGGATCAGATCACCATCCTGATAGCGCACCGCTTATCAACTATTATGCATGCCGACAGGATATATGTGCTGGAAAAAGGCCGCATTATCGAGTCGGGTAAGCACCTCGAACTGCTGGAACAAAAGGGCTTGTACTATGCCATGTGGCGCCAGCAGATAGGCGAGAAATATGTGGACGATCAGCAATCGGTAGCAATAAACTAAACTTATTGGGCGTTGGGTTGTCTGTAGTAGTAGTTACTTAGTTTTCAACCTTTTAAACTTAGCCTTATGGAAATAGTTACTTCATTGGTCAGCGGACTTTTTGGTTTGATATTCTTCATTATCGAAGTTATCCTCATCGTTTACGCGCTGATGGATATCTTCAAAAACCCAAACTTCAACACCAACACTAAACTGCTGTGGGTTGTCATCATTGTGCTGATACCTATATTAGGCTCATTGCTCTACCTCTTCTGGGGGCGTAACCAGAGTTTTCTATAATTGCTTTACAAAACTACAATGCCTCCGGCGCGTGTATCTCTTCCATTTTCATGGGAACCAGTTTTTTGGTATTGAGCCATGTAGTGGTCACTATCAACAATGTCATGCCACCATTAAATAATACAGATGGTATAGTACCTAAATATTGCGCTGCCAAACCCGACTCGAACACACCTATCTCGTTAGATGAATTGATAAACATGGAATTAACCGCCGATACCCTGCCCCGCATATTATCCGGAATGAGTACCTGCATAATAGTAGATCGTATCACCATACTTACACTATCAAAAGCACCGAGGCTGAACAAACAAAGCAGCGATACATAAAAATTACGCGAGATGCCGAATGCGATGATAGACAAGCCAAAGCCCGCCACCGCGATAAGCAGGTTGCGCCACGGTTTACCCATAGGCGAGTAGCGTGTAAGCACAAACATGGTCGATACCGCGCCTACCGAATCGGCGGCGCGCATCATACCAAAACCCCATTGGCCAACGTGCAATATATCCATAGCAAATACCGGTAATACCCCTACTACGCCGCCAAACAGTACTGCAAACAGGTCGAGCGTTTGCGCGCCCATAAGCATTCGGCTACTTTTGTAAAAGCGCCAGCCTTCTCTAAGGCTTTCCATAATCCCTTCTTTGGGCACATATTCGGGTTGATGTTTGTTTAAGAACAGAATGGATACCAGCGAAATACTGATAAAGACCAATATAACGGTAAAGGTAATGGTAACCCCTAACCAATATAGCAAAAAGCCACCCGTCAGCGGACCAACTACCGATGCGAATTGCCAGGTACTGCTATTCCAGATAGATGAATTTTGATACAGGTCGCGCGGAATGATCTTGGCCATAATACTGAATGCCGTTGGCCCGTAAAACCCCCGGCCCAATCCCACCACAAATATCATAGCATAAATAAAATAGAGCTCTGTGCTATTAGCGATGTAGTGCTTCATATACGGCATAGTAACCACCAGCAATACAGCCGAAGCCACCCACATAACCGAAAAAATGGTGAGCATCAGCCTTTTGCGCTCGCTTTTATCGGCAACATAACCACCGTATAAAGCTATGCTGATGGCCGGTATAGCCTCGATAAGCCCAACTAAACCCAGTTTAAGCTTGCTATGTGTCAGGTCATAAATATAGTAACCGATAATAACGCCTTGCATCTGGTAGGCAAACGTAAAAAAGAAACGCATGCTCAGGTACCACCTAAATTCGGGGTAACGCAGGGCGGCGTAGCGGTCGGGTTTTGTGGTTGTACTCGGTTCTCCTTCTTCCATTGGTGATAACGTATGGCGCAAACATAGCCAACGCTATGTTTACACCATGTAAAAAATTAAAACTTCAGGCCATGCTGGTCTATCAAATACATCAGCGACGCCATAGCTGCCGAGCCCAGTTCCAGTTCGCGCTTATGCACATTCTCAAACACATCATTCGGCGTATGGTGCACATCAAAGTAACGCTGTGAATCCCCTTTGAAACCGATGAGCACAATGCCCGGCACCTTGCCCTCTAAAGGCTCAATATCGCTGCCGCCACCGCCGTTGGTTAGTTTATCCGCATCATAAGGCTCAAATAGTTTTTTCCAGCTTTGGTTCATGGCTTTTAGCGCGCCTGCCTGCAAACCGGTAAAGCCAAATCCGCGCGGCGTAAAGCCACCGCCATCAGTTTCTATGGCCGCTATATGGTCTTCCTTATTCTGCACTGCCAGTTCGGCATATTTTTCACCACCCCGGTCGCCATTCTCTTCATTCATAAAAAACACCACCCTCAGGCTGTTTTTAGGGCGATAGTTCATCGCCTTTAAAATGCGTACCGCTTCTAACGATCCTATTACACCCGTACCATCATCATGCGCGCCTTCGGCCAGATCCCATGAATCCAGGTGGCCGCCAACAATGATATATTTATTAGGGTTCTCTGTCCCGGTTAACTCACCAACCACATTGTACGATTTTACATCAGGCAGTAACACACAGCTTTGTTTAAAGAAAAATTTAGTTCCCGGCGATCTTTTCAGCGTCGCGCTCAGCTCATTTGCCGCGATGGTTGATATGGCCGCGGCGGGTATCAGTTTATCGCCCGGTGCAGAACGGGTGGTACCTGTATGCGGATAATTATCTAATGACTCCGTTAGCGAACGAACGATCACACCCACAGCGCCATATTTAGCAGCGGCGGCGGGGCCGGCAAAACGCTGGTCGCCGGCGGTGCCGTAAGCGCCGCCTGTTTGGATAAACCTCGGGTCGAACGGGCGGTTGAAGAACACGATCTTTCCTTTTATTCCCGCCTCGCCTAAAGTTTTTAATTCATTAAGGCTATGCAGCTCGATCACGTTGGCGGTAAGCCCAGCCTTAGGTGTAGCTACCGACATGCCCAGTGCGCAAATCGCTACAGGTGTTTTCTTTGTGCCTTCAATAATAAAACCCTGCTCTTTGGCGCCGCGTACCCAATGCGGCACCATACATTCCTGCAAAAATACCTTATCAAAGCCGTAGCTCTTCATCAGTTTTTCGCTCCATTCCACCGCTTTCTGCGCGTTAGCCGAGCCGCTTAAACGCTGCCCTATATTTTTACACAGGTAATGTAAATTCTGATAGCACTGGCCGTTAACCAAAGCTTCATCATAAATTTTCCGCATCATTACCGAGTCGGTGCTTTGCGCGAACACGCCTGTTGAAAGAGTGAAGAGAGATAAAAGGGTAAGTTTTAGTTTCATATATTTTATTGTGATTTCACTGATTTGATTTCCGATTACACCGATTTTTGTTTTGCTGTATCTTTGCCAATTTCATAATTCAACACCTCAAAAAAGGTAGGTATCGGGTGGTATTGGTAGGTAAATGTCGGTATATTTCACACCCACCATTATCAATTTCGTAATCTTCACGCTTGCGCCCAACTCACCACCATGTCATTTCGACCAAAGGGAGAAAACTTTACAAACTATACCAATTCATCATGCATCAGCGCCATACTCGCTTTGTAAAGTTTTCTCCTCCTTACAGTCGTTCGAAATGGCATGGTTTGGTAGGTAGGTAAAAGTAGGTATATTTCACACCCACCACATTTACCGCCTCTTCACGCTTTGCGCTCCGCTCCATGCGCTTTACGCGCAACGCCAGTACCCCACAATATACACAATTCCGTCGAAACCGCCAAAAAACATCGTCCATTTTCCATCTCACATCTGCCCTGTCTGCCGACAGGCAGGCATCATCTACGATATCTTATCCCAGCTCAACCCGCCGTTCGGTCCATCACTCACCTGCTTCAACACCGCGTGTTCCGGCAGTTCAAGCATCGGGTCGGTCTCAAAAATTTCTTCTACGCATCGGCGGGCAACCAGCAGCATCTGCTGATCTGTTGCCAGGTTGGCAAGTTTCAGGTCGAGCACGCCGCTTTGCTGGGTGCCCTCAATATTGCCGGGGCCCCGCAACTGCAGGTCTATCTCCGATATCTCGAAACCATTATTGGTCTTCACCATCGTATCAAGGCGTATTTTGCCATCATTGCTCAGCTTATGGCTGCTCATCAAAATACAAAACGATTGCTCGGCCCCGCGCCCAACCCGCCCGCGCAACTGGTGCAATTGCGAAAGGCCGAACCGCTCTGAGTTCTCAATGATCATTACCGAGGCGTTGGGTACATTCACCCCAACCTCTATCACCGTTGTAGCTACCATAATATGTGTTTTGCCTTGTACAAAGCGTTCCATTTCCACCTGCTTATCCGCGGGTTTCATTTTGCCGTGAACAATACTGAGGCGAAACTCCGGCAGCGGGAACTCCCGGGCCATTACCTCTATGCCGTCTGTCAGGTTTTTCAGGTCGAGTTTCTCGCTTTCTTTTATCAGCGGGTACACCACGTATATCTGCCGGCCCTTAGCTATCTCCTGTTTCATAAAGCCAAACATCCGCAAGCGCTGTGTTTCGTAAAAGTGGAGGGTCTCTATCGGTTTGCGCCCGGCGGGCAGTTCATCAATAATGGAAATATCCAGGTCGCCGTAAAGCGTCATGGCCAATGTTCGGGGAATGGGCGTCGCCGTCATCACCAGCACATGCGGCGGTATGGCATTTTTGCGCCAAAGGCGCGCGCGCTGCTCCACACCAAAGCGGTGCTGCTCGTCTATCACCACAAAGCCCAGGTTTTTAAACTGCACTTTATCCTCAATCAAAGCATGCGTGCCGATGATGATCTTCAGCTCACCGTTCTCCAGTTTCTCATGCAACACCCGCCGCACTTTCTGACTGGTAGAACCCGTCAGTAAACCTACCTCCAAAAAGTCGTCGTCAATCAGGCTTTTAATGCTGGCATAATGTTGTGTCGCCAATATTTCAGTCGGCGCCATAATGCAGGTCTGGAAACCGTTATCTATCGCCAGCAGCATGCTCATCAGCGCTACCACGGTTTTACCGCTGCCCACGTCGCCCTGCAGCAGGCGGTTCATTTGCACACCGCGCTGGGTATCCAGCCGAATCTCTTTCAGCACCCGCTTTTGCGCGTTGGTGAGGTCGAAGGGAAGTTTGTTTTTATAGAAGTTATTAAAATAATCGCCAACCAAACCGAAGATATTACCCTTGAATTTAAGGTTGCGGTGTACCTTGTTCTTCAACATCTTAAACTGGATAAAGAATAGCTCCTCAAATTTCAGCCGGTTTGTAGCCGCGGTTAAAGTGGCCGCATCAGCCGGGAAATGGATATTCATGTAAGCATCCCGGCGGTTCATCAACTTAAATTTGCTTACGATGGTTGCGGGCAGATCTTCGCGGATCTCATTAGCGCATTGCTCCAGCAAATTAGCAACCAAGCGCTGAATGCCTTTACTGTCTAACGAGAATGCTTTCAATTTTTCGGTAGAACTATAAGCGGGTTGCAGTGTAAGGTTGCCCTTTTCTTTTAAGGCCCCGGGCGAGTATAGCTCTGTCTCGGGGTGCGCCATCTGGCTTTTGCCGTTAAACAAGCCAGGCTTGCCAAAAATAATATATGCCTTGCCGGGGATGAGCATCTTCTCCACCCATTTTATGCCCTGGAACCAGGCCAACTCCATCACACCGGTATCATCATACACCTGCGCTACTAAACGTTTAGTATGCTTTTCGCCCAGTATCTCCTTACTGCGCAGGCGAACAATGAGTTGCACATTGGGCAGCTCCGGGTTCAGTTCGCTTATTTTGTAAAAGCGGGTACGGTCAATATATTTATACGGAAAATGCCGCAGCAGGTCGGCAAAGCTCACTATTCCCAACTCCTTTTGCAGCACATCGGCACGGGCCGTGCCCACACCTTTTAAATACGCTATCGGGGTTTGGAATATCTGCTGATTCATTATTAAAATTCGTCATTGCGAGCGATAGCGAAGCAACCTCTACACAGGACATCGATGAAGTCCGTGGCATACCTATCGCGCAGAGGTTGCTTCGTGCCTCGCAATGACGTATAGATTAGGGTTTATACGCCGTAACCGAAATCTCCACATTTACATTCTTCGGCAATACCGATACCTGTACGGTTTCTCTTGCCGGGAAATCGCTGGTAAAGTAGGAGCCATAAACCGCGTTCACCCGCGCGAACATGCCCATGTCCGACAGGAAAATGCTCGTTTTCACCACATGGCTAAAATCAACACCGGCCTCAGTTAAAATAGCTTGTATGTTCTTCATCACCTGGTGGGTTTCAGTTTCAATATCATTCATTACCAATTCGCCCGTTGGCGGATCAATAGCCACCTGGCCCGATACAAATAATAGGTTGCCGGCCCAAACAGCCTGGTTATATGGCCCAATAGGTGCCGGTGCTTTATCGGTTTTTACAATGCTTTTCATTATTTATGAAGTATAAAGTGCTTAACAAGTGCGTAAATTATCCCCACCACAAACATGATGATGGCGGTAGCGTTAATGGCGTGCATCACCCGCAGGTTAAAGCTGGTGGGCCTGTTGGGGTCTTTCTTTCTGAAAAAATACATTGTTCAAATATATTAAAAAGCAGGTTTTGTTTAGGCGATATTCAAATTTACACAACCGCCCCGGTTTTGTTTTGCTTTACGCCGAAAATATCCGCCCGAATAGTAACTTTACTAAAAACTAAACCATCATGATCAAAAATGTATTCGACCCGGAAGTAGTTGCCGAACTCACCGCACGCATTAACAAATTAACGCCTGCAACGCAACCGGGCTGGGGAAAAATGACTGCCACACAAATGCTCGCGCATTGTAATGTGAGTTACGAGTTTGTTTATACCGATAAGCATCCGCGCCCGGCCGGCTTTATGAAACTTATTTTAAAATGGTTGGTAAAAGATAAAGTGGTAAGCGAAAAACCATACAAGAGAAGCACGCCAACGGCCCCGGCTTTTATTATAAAAGATGAAAGAGACTTTGAAACGGAAAAGAAGCGCCTGGTAGAGCACCTCAACCAAACACAACAATTGGGCGAAGCGCATTTTGACGGTAAAGAATCCCATTCCTTCGGCAAACTAAGCCTGACCGAATGGAAAACCATGTTTTATAAACATATTGATCATCATTTAAACCAATTTGGTGTTTAGCTATGAGTATAATAGGGCAGCTGGCCTCTTCGTTGGGGCGCCGGGATGAGGTGCCTAACCAGGTATTGGCAAAGCTGATAGCAGCTGATAGCGACAGTGAGGCCGTGCGGGAACTGATAGATAACCTGGCCAACAAAAACAAGGCGATACAAAGCGATTGCATCAAAACCCTTTATGAAATAGCCGCATTGAAACCGGAGCTGGTGGCCCGCCACGCCAAGGTTTTTATCGCCTTGCTCGATACCAAAAACAACCGCCAGCAATGGGGAGCCATGACGGCCATAGACCACATCGCCAACAACTGCCCCCATGAGGTATACGCCGCTCTCGCCAAAATTATAGCTGTTGCCGATGCCGGCTCTGTGATCACTAACGACCATTGCGTAGGGATACTTATCAAGCTTTGCGCGATAGCTCAATATACCGATGATGCCTTTGCTTTACTAAATGAACGTTTACTGAAAAGCCCCGTCAACCAGTTCCCGATGTATGCAGAAAATGCTTTGCCTGCAATAGCTGAAAGGCATAAACCTGCATTTATTAAAACCCTCACCACCCGCCTGCCCGACCTGAAAAAAGAAAGCCAAACAAAACGGGTAGAAAAAGTATTGAGAAAATTAAGTAAGCGTAAATAACCAAACCATGCCCAAACAAAGCGCCGGGATATTATTGTATAAAAAGGCGAACGGCCAACCGTTATTTTTCCTCGTTCACCCTGGTGGCCCCTTCTTTAAAAATAAGGACCTTGGCAGCTGGACCATCCCCAAAGGCGAGTACCTCGACGATGAAGAAGCCCTCGCCGCCGCCAAACGCGAGTTTGCGGAAGAAACAGGAATGAACATCACCGGCGATTTTAAAGCGCTCAAACCCATCAAACAAAAAAGCGGCAAAACCGTACATGCCTGGGCGGTAGAAGGCGATATAGATGCTGATACCATTTTGAGCAATACCTTCGAAATTGAATGGCCGCCCAGATCAGGCAAACTGCAAACCTTCCCCGAAATTGACCGTGCCGGCTGGTTTAATTACGAAACAGCAAAAGAAAAGATAAACCCTGCACAGGTGGAGTTATTGGATGAAGTAATGATATTAATTAAACCCTGATGCCCGCGTTAGAAACGGAAGTCCGCGTTAGGGATCGCAGTGGAAACCCCGGAATGAGTCCCCCTATCGGGACGAATGAGGAGTTGCAACGCAGAGCCCGGGCCGCAGGCAACGCCCAAATCACTTTCAATAAGCCCTATCCTAATGGCCCTTTTTAGTACCCGCTACTATGCATGGAAGGATGTGTTAACAACTGTAATTGAAGCTTAGCAAAGCAACACTCCATATTTATTTATCACTATCGCCACTACCCCATTAACAAATTGTTAACTCCCCTCATTTACAAATACTAACCCCTATATTTGCACTAAATGAAACTACGGGTATTAGTATTGATCTGCGCGCTGGCGGTGGCCATCACCATCTCGGTGGTTAACTTTTATTTCAGGCATAGCTGGTACGATGTCGCGGTTACTTTTTCGGCAACCATAGTAACCAGTTTCGTATTTTTTTATTACCTCATCGAAAAATACATCGTCGCCAAGATCAAGATCATCTATAAACTCATCCATAACCTGAAACTGGGTAAAGACCTGAAAGACGCCATTGGCGACCATGTTTCGGCCGACCCGATAAACGATGTGGAAAAGGATGTAAAAGACTGGGCACGCCAAAAGAAAACCGAAATTGAAGAACTGAAGCACCAGGAGCAGTTTCGCCGCGATTTTTTATCCAACGTTTCGCATGAGTTTAAAACACCGCTTTTTGCCATACAGGGTTATATTGAAGCTTTGCAGGACGATATGGACGACCCTGAAATGGCACGCCAGTTTTTAGCCAAGGCAGCCAAAAATGTTGACCGCCTGAGCTACCTGGTGAAGGACCTTGACGAGATATCAAAATTGGAATCGGGCGAGATACCTATCAATTACACTAAATTTAAGATCACCGAACTGATAAAAGAGGTAATAGAATCGCTGGAGTTAAAGGCCAGGCAGCATAATATAAAGCTGATATTTAAAGATAAATACGACGATAACACACAGGTAAATGCCGATAGGGAAAAAATTCGACAGGTATTGGTTAACCTGGTAGATAACTCGTTTAAATACGGTAAAGAAGGCGGCACCACCGCCATCAGGATATACGACCTGCATGAGCAGGTTTTAGTTGAAGTGACCGACGACGGCATTGGCATTGAAGAAAAGAACCTGCCGCGCCTGTTCGAGCGCTTTTTCCGTACCGATTCAAGCCGGTCGCGGCAAATCGGGGGCTCGGGTTTGGGGCTGGCTATTGTTAAACATATTATTGAGAGCCACCAGCAAACCATTAATGTGCGCAGCACCGAAGGGCTGGGCTCAACATTTGGTTTTACTTTACAAAAGGTTAGGCAACAGTTGCCTTTCCCGGTGTTACCTGTATTAAAAGGTTAATACTAACTTAACAGTGCTGCATTAACTTTGCACACATAAATTTTTTGCCATGTCATTAAACAGCATTTTCCAGTATTTTGTTCCGAAGGATAAAAAGGTGTTTTTTCCTTTGTTTGAACAGGCCGCAACTAACGTGGTAGCCATGGCAAATTTATTAGTGGAAGCTGTAAATACAGCAGAACCGCAAGCGCGCGAAGAAATGTACGCGCAAATTGATAAGCTCGAAAATGTTGGTGATGAGTTTACACACCGCATATACCTGGAGCTCAGCAAAAACTTTATTACCCCTTTCGACAGGGAAGACATAGCCGCGCTTGCGAGCGCAGTTGACGATGTTGCTGATTATATTAACGGATCGGCCGGCCGCCTTACCCTTTATAAAGTGGAAGAAATAACCGAACCTATAAAAAAGCTTTCATCAATGGTATTGCAGGGCTGTATCGATATGGAAAAAGCGATAAAAGAACTGCATGATCTTAAAAATATCCGCAGCATTGCCGACTCATGCATCCGCATTAACAGCATTGAAAACCAGGCCGACGATGTGTTCGATCGGGCCGTTGCCGACCTGTTTTTGTACGAAAAGAATGCGGTTAAACTCATCAAATACAAAGAAGTGTTAGCCAACCTGGAAACCGCTACCGATAAATGCGAGGATGTTGCCAATGTATTGGAAACCATCCTGGTGAAGAACGCATAAAACAATTTTAAAACTCAATATGCGCCCGTATGGCAAATACGCTTACCGGGCCACGGTCGGCATTATAGCCGGGGTTTTGTACAAACTGGTAATCACCTGCAAGGAATAAGTTCTTATTGATCTTAGCGCTATAGTAAGCCTCCACAATTTTTTCTGTACGATAATTGGGCAATTTGCCATCGCCAATGATAAAGCCATATCCGCCCGCGTTTAAAAACGCCCGGTGATCGTCCGATATACCGTTAACTACGGCGGCTAAGCCAAAAACATCATCCGGCCTGTGCCATTTACTTCCCGAATAATTTAACCCCGCGCTAATGGTATTATCAATTTCGGTAAATGCCCAGGTAGCGGTTTTACCGTCATTCCAGCCCACTCTCGCGAAAATACCCAGGTCATCGTTCAACCCCTGCTCCGCGTTTATACCAAACCCATATTTTACCCCGCCGTAATTCTTTCCGTTAATAACATCTAACAACGGATCGTTCTTTATTACATCGGCATAGGCCGGCGCCTTGGTAACATTTCTGAAAAGTAGTAAACGAACGGCGCCTTTGTGCTTGTTCATACTATAATTGCGCACCACTTCAACAGTTTGGCTGTAAGCTTTAAAATAATCATAATCCAACTCCGGGCCATTGGCATAGCTTGGCTCCAGGGTTGTGGCCGCTCTTGCTTCCCATTTGGGTGTAATATATTCCAGTGCCAGGCCATCGGTATATCCGCGTGTATTGGCGGCATAATCCCATGCCCCGTTGCTCATTAAACTCCAGTTAATAAACTGGCTTCGCGGGTCATGGCTGTAATTGTTATTATCAAACAAATCAGACACCGCGAATTTACCGGCCGTAATAACAATGCGTTTAACCGGCACATATTCTTTCAGCTGGTTATTATCCGATTGCACCAGTTCTTCCTTTTCGCTAAGCGGGATGTATTGCCTGTAAAATAACCTGCCTAAATACAATGCCGGCGCAGGGCTTCCTATCCTGAAGGTTTCACCATTAACAAAACCTGCTACACCCCGTGCCGAACTTACGCCGCTGCCGCCCGAAACCTCGGGGTTAAAATAAAGCGCCGCGCCTTTCCATAGTTTTTTGCCGATATATAACGTGGTAGTAATAGATAACGCTTCCTCGGATGCCGCATTTAAACTGTTTTGCCCCGAGTACGGCGCTGTGAAGGATGTATGGCTCTGGTCGATTACCGTCATCTGGTAATGCATGTTCCATTTTTCTGTGGAGTCCGGCGAATGCCTTGGATTCTCCTGCGCTTGCGCCTGCATACAGAATAATGTTAATACAATAAGGGGTAAATAACGCTTCATACCATCCGGGTTTTATATTCGGGGCAAAAATAAACATATCTTTAGCCTACCTGACATACTTATTTGTTTTAGTTAAGCGGTATTTCGCCGCCGGCACACGCCCTTTATAAAAACAGGTAAAATTTAGTTGCTAAACATCAATTAATCACTATTTTTGCCTCATTACAATTTAGATATGAAACACGAGCATACAGAAGAAAAAAATTACGACTATCTATATTACGTTATCGGCCTGTTTTTTGGCTTGCTTACCGGCGCTATTTTAGAAGTTGGGTTTATATGGATACCTATTGGCGGTGTAATTGGCTTATTAACAGCCGCGCTCTTTTTTAACGTATTGGTTAAGGGCCGCGAAGATAAGTAGTATTTTTCCGTACTTTATATGATGAACCAGTGTATGATATTTTGTATCGTATACTGGTTTTTCTTTTTTATATGATACCTCGCTAAAAAACAAAAAGCCCCCCAGACTTGCTCCGGGGGACTTTCAACCTAAACCTTATCACAATTGAGCCGGTAAGATTACCGACCCGCAAGAGTTAATACAATTTCTGTACCAAAGCGGGTTTCATCATGCCAATTGTGCGTGTTTTTTGTCTTTGCTGTTTTTATTTACATCTTAATGATACTGCCATGACTTGTGTGCGACATATAGGCCATACACTTTATGTTGCCTTTGCGATACACTTGTTATTGTTGGACAACATTTGTCAGTTTTTTGCGCAAATAATTGTCAAGCAAAAACAGGCCCAATATCAGGTCAACAAATACAAAAGCGTAAACCGCGGTGCTATTAAAATATTCTTTTATGTTGGGCATCTTAAAATCCACTGCCGGTAGCAGGCTTCCGCCCGATGTCCATTTTATCTGCGACAGCATAAATATCAGCAAAGCGCTTATCGTAAGTATAAAGAACAGCCCGATGCCTTTTATAATGCGCTGATCAACCGCCGCTTTTAAGGGTTTCATGGCATTTTCCGCGCGGATGGTTTCCATCACATTGTAAGCGAACGCCATTGATGGTTCATCCATTTCCATGTTGGTAAACTCAACGTTCAGCAGCAGCAGCTCTTCGTACTTTTGCCGGTACACCTCATCACGCTCAATTAATATACTAATGCCTTCCCGCTCTTCGGCAGTGCAGGTTCCGTCAATATAGTTCCACAATTTTTCTTCTATCGTATTCATATCAGCTCCTTTGCTTCGTGTTTAAGGGTATGCTCCAGCTTGTCTTTTAAACGCTGGCGCGCCCTGAATAGTTTTACTTT
>Ga0070659_100000666_pt1 | contig 24947 bp, 18 predicted proteins | sample KBSC23metaG_FD_64666 | JGI IMG/M metagenome (GOLD analysis project Ga0070659, IMG submission 64666) | Corn rhizosphere microbial communities from Kellogg Biological Station, Michigan, USA - KBS C2-3 metaG | ecosystem: Host-associated > Plants > Roots > Rhizosphere > Soil ... | reverse complement strand
AGGATCAGCAGATCGAGGCTCACATGCAGACGCACGCAGTCCTCGGGCAGCAGCGTCGCGCGAATGTCAAACAGCGGCCACTGCGGCGGGGACAGCACCTGGTGCGACAAGGCGGTCCTCGTGGCCTCGATGGCACTCAGTCGCACGTCGGCTTGCGCCGCACTGCAGTCGTGGATGGCGATGCTGTAGGGCGGCACCTCCGGCAGGATGCGCTGCATGCCATCGCCCTCCACCACCGCGCGCAGCATGTCGTGCCGGTCGATCAGTTTGCACCACGCTTCATTGAGCCTTGCCACGTCCAGCCCGGGACAGTGGAGTTCGAGGTACAGATGCGTGGCGACGCCGCCCATCTCCAGCGACGCATCGCGGCCCACCCAATAGGCATGCTGCAAATCGGTCAGCGGGAATGGCCGGGCCCGAGCCGCGGCGTCGGCCGTCAGGGTGAGGAACGCATCGGTGGTGCTGCCCTGGGCGCGCAGCAGCGCCATCAGCGCGTCCTTGTTCGACCGCACGGCCTCTTTCACGGGGCCGGTCAGCGCGCCTTTCGGTGCGGCAATGCGCAGCTCATCGCCTTCCACGCTGAGCCTCACGCCGGCACGCTGCAGATCGGCCAACAAGTCTTCCATGCTGTCTCCTCGGAGTGTTGTGATGGATGTGAGCGACATGGATGCGGTGCGCTTCTTCAGAACCGTGCTGGGTACAGGCCGGCTACCCTGTGCATGTCGCCGCTCGCACGTGCCCAGCGCACCGCCAGCACACACATCAGGATGCCCAGCACGTGGTGTGCAGCCTCGACGACATGGAAAACGCCCTCAGCACTCGCACCGCAGACCCCGTTCAGTACCAACCCAGTGTGCTGTGCCACATGGTGAGCGGCAAATGCCAAGGTGATCAGAGCCACGCACCCTGCGTTCACCCAGCGAAACCAGTTTGAATCGAACACGCGCAACAGGACCGACATGAAGACTTGCAGCGAGCCCAGCACGGTGAAGATCGTCAGCGCCATTGAGCCGGTACCCGCGGGGCCGGCGAATCCGCCGCGCTCCAGAATGAGCGCGATCATCAGCAGAAGGAGCAGCGTCCACGCACTCCATCCCTGGGACAGCACGGCCTGGAAATTCAACGCTCTGTTGGGTTTCATGATGGTCTCACTGATCTGTTGTTGGAATGTGTGAATCGAACGTCACGATGGATCGAGGACGCCAGACAAGTGCGTCCTCAATGCCGCGTGCAGCGCCTCCGCGTGAGGCGGCGCGAACATGGTGTGATGGCCGCCGGGCACCCGGGTGCTTGTGGCGAAGGAGCAGGTCCACGTTCTCCATCCCCAGTCGTCCGACTCGACGAAGGGGTGCCGGGCGTACTCGCTGATCCGTCCGTTGACTGCCTTCACGATCGAGAGCGGTGCGCTGATCGCTGCAGGCCGATAGGCGTGCGTTGCACGAATGATTCCCCCGAACACATCGAAGATGGGCAGCAGGTCCCCCCGCCCCAGCGCGGGCGACAGTCCTTGGCGAATCTCCATCCACTTCAGCGCAGCCTCCAAGGCGGCGGCAGCGGGTTCTGGTGGAAGTTCATCCGGTGTCAAAAGCCTGGGATCGAAGCCGATGTCCAGGTCCTCCAGGAACCAGCATGCCAGGACGCGCAGGTCCGGTGAATCACTTCCCGAGGGCGCTGGCGTGTCGATCAGCACGACCCGTTCCACCGACTCGCCAAGCTCCTCGAGCTGCCTCGCCATCTCGAAGGCGATCACCCCTCCGGACGACCATCCGCCCAACAAATAAGGCCCTTGCGGCCGCTTGCGGCGCAGCGCCTCGATGTACAGCGTGGCCATGGCGCGCACGCTGTCCAGGGCCGGCCGTTCGCCCTCCAGTCCCGCTGCCTGCAGGCCATAGACGGGGCGGCCAAGTTGCCCGGCAAGCTGCCGATAGCACAATACGTTGCCCCCAGCCGGATGAACCAGGAACAACGGTGTGCCCTCGCCGTCCGGATGCAGTACCACGAGCGGCGTCCACGCCTGGCGGCGCTGAATGCAATCGGCGAGATGGGCGATGGTGCGCCCTTCGAGCAGCGTGCTGAGCGGCAGCCGAACCTCAAGCTGCCGGGCCAGCCGGGTCATGACCCGCACCGCGGCGAACGATTGTCCACCCAGCTCGAAGAAGTCATCGTGGATGGAGATGGGGCTGACTTTCAGAACGTCTTCCCAGATTTCCATCAGCCTCGCCTCTGTCGGCGTTCGCGGTGCCGTCGGCGCAGGCCGCTGCGCTGGACGAGCGACATCGTGCGCGAGCAGGGCCTGGCGGTCCAATTTGCCGTTGGCCGTCAAAGGCAACCGTTCCAACCAGACCAGGCGGCCCGGCACCATGAATCCCGGCAGGCAAAGGCGCAACGCCGCCAGCACCGCCTTGGCATCGGGCACGACGTCTTGGGCGGGCACTGCAAACGCGAGCAGTTGCCGGCCCGCGACGCCCCCCTGGGCGACGACGGCTGCCGCCCGCACTTCGGGCTGCGCCAGCAGGGCCTGTTCCACCTCCCCTGGCTCGATGCGGTGCCCCTGGACCTTGACCTGGAGGTCGGCACGGCCGAGGAACTCGATGTCTCCACCCGGGCGCCAGCGGCCCATGTCGCCGGTGCGGTACAGGCGTTCCCCGCTCAGCGGGTGCTGAACGAAGGCAGCCAGGGTCCTGTCGGCATCCTGCCAGTAGCCGAGGGCCAGGCCGTCCCCGGCGATGTACAGATGACCTGGCACCCACTCGGGCGACTCCCCGCCATCTTCCTGCAGCACATGCCATCTCTGGTTCGCCAACGGCCGCCCATAGGGCACGCTCGCCTCGAAGTGCTCGCCAGGACGGATGGGATGGAAGATCGACCAGATCGATGCCTCCGTCGCGCCCCCGAGGCTGGTGACCTGTGCATGAGGCGCCATGTTCAGTACCTGGGCGGGCAGCGTGACCGGAATCCAGTCGCCGCTGAGCAGCACCTGGCGCAGGGCCGGCAGGGCCTCACCGCTGGCCTGCGCGGCGTCCACCAGCAATTGCATCAGCGCGGGCACCGAATTCCAGACGGTCACGCCGTGGCGGTGCAGCGCCGACAGCCAGGCGTCCGGCTGCGGGAACTCGCCAGCGGGCGGCAACACGAGCGTCGCACCAGCGAGGGCCGTGCCGAAGAGATCGTAGACCGACAGATCGAAATGCAGCGAGGACACGCCGAACACCACATCGGCCTCGCCAATGCCGAACCGTTGGTTGATGTCGGCAACCGTGTTGAGCGCTCCCCGATGGTCGATCATCACGCCCTTGGGCTCGCCGGTCGAGCCGGAGGTAAAAAGGATGTATGCCAGGTCGGCCGGGCTGCGCGCCGGGCGTGGCGGCGCATCGGCCGGCTGACCCAGCGCACCGTCGTCGACGCACAAGAGGTGCACGCCCGAGGGCCATGCCATTGTTTCTCGCAGGGCCTGGCTGGTCAGCACCACGCGGGCCTGGACCTTGTCGATCAAGAGGTGGACACGCGACTGCGGCCAGTCCGCCCCGATCGGGACATACACGGCGCCCGCCGCGAGGGCGCCGTGCACGGCCACCGCTTGCTGCCACCCTTTGTGCAGCACGACGGCGACGCGGTCCCCCGGTTGCAGCCCGTCTTTCAGCAATCGATGCGCCACGGCATTGGCCAGGCCGTGCAGCCCGGCATAGCTGAGCGTGGTGACGGCGTCGATCACGGCGGCTTTCTCCGGCCACCGCTGGGCCGCACGTGCGAGGCCCTCATGGAGCAATCCGGCAGGCAGGGGCTGGCTGGTCTGGTTGACGTCGGCTCGCTGCGCCCGCTGTTCGATGGGCAGCAACTCGAATCCGTGCTGCTGCCAGACCGACACATCCTGCGCCAGCCGCATCAGCAGGGAGCGGTAGGCCCCCCACATGGCATCGATCAATCCAGGCGGAAAGCAGTCCTCGATCACATCCCAGACGACCCACAGGCGGCCGTCCTTGATTTCCCAGAACTGGTGGTCCAGCATCACCTGCGGGGTTTCCAGGCAGCCGAACGATGGAGCGTCCAATGGCGGCATGAAAAGGCCGCTGCCCACGACGAAGGGGCAGCCGGCACGGCCGGTGGTCTTCTGCGCCTGGTTGAGCCCTTGCAGCACCTTCACCCCGCTCCAGTGCACATGCTGAAGATCAAGGGTGACCTGGTGTTGCAGCTGACGTGCACGCGCGTTGAAGCGTTCTGGGCGCCCATCGACTTCCAGTGGATACAGCGAGGCGAAGTTGCCCACGATGTCATTGATCTGCGGATGCAGCGGCAACCGGTGGGTCACCATGTTGCTGAGCAGGAAGTGCCTCGAGCCGCTCCAGCGCGCCAGCACTTCGGCGTAGGCTGCGAACAAGGCGTTCGTGGGCGTCACACCGTTTTCCCTCGCCTGGGCCTTGAGGCCGGCCCACAACTCAGGGGCGAGCAGCATGTCCCGGCGCTGCAGCCTGGAGCGGCGCCGCGGATCCAGGCCGGCCTTCAAAGGAAGAGCCGGCGGTGGCGGCAGGTGTGGCAGCCGATCCTGCCAATACCGCTGCGATGCTTCCCCAAGGGGTGACCGTTCGAGCTGCTCCAGTGCGATCACGCAATCCCGGTAGCTGAGCGAGAGTGCCGGAAGAGGCCGGTCCGGGTGTTCGTACAGCCGCTGCACATCCGCCAGCAGGCGGTAGGTGCCGTAGCCATCGCTGAAAAAGTTGTTGTTGTTCCAGTGCAGCCGTGCCTGTCCGTCGTGGTACAGGCTCAGCTCGCAGTCGAACCAGGGCCAGCGGTCCAGTGGCAAGGTCTTGCGCGACAGGCGTTCCCGCGTGGCCAGCAGCTGTTGTTGCACCCCTGCGGCGTCCAGCCTGCGGAGATCGTGCACGACGAGGCGCACCGGTGCGAGCTCAGGCACGACCTGCAGCTGCATGTCTGCGTTAAGCAAAAGCAGGTTGGCCTGCTGGCGGCGCAGCGCCGCATTGAGTGCAGCTTCGTATCGGGTGCCATCGAGACCCGGCACGTCCTGCTCGACGTAGTAATGCGGTCGGACGTGGTACTCGAAATCCTCGCAGTCGCCCATCACGAAGGCGGTCTGCAGGTCGCCCAGCGGAAACGGTTCGTGCCAACGGGAAGGATCCGGCCGGATGACAGGCAGTGTGTCGCTGCAGGCTTTTGCCTGCCGGCCTGAAAGCCAGTCCAGCAGCGCGGTCTTGTGCCGGACGATGAGCTCGCGCAGGTCATCCGACACGCTGCCCCGGGGGGCGTTGATCGAGAGCCGTCCGCCTTCGCCCAACGCCAGGCGAATGCCCAGGCGCGACAGTTCGGTCAACAGACTGTCCACGCTCATAGCGTCCACATCTCTCTTTCTTCGCCCTCGACTTCATCCGAGGGGGCGGCGATCAATTGCCGCACCTGCAGCTGCCCGAGGATGTGGTCCACCACCTCGATGCCTCGGGCTCCGCCGATGAACATCTGAACCGGCACGTCGACGGCCCAATCGTGCAGCAGCCGGTTGCGCAATTCCATCGCGACAAGAGAATCGACCCCAAGGGCGTTCAGGCGCGTTGCGCCAAAGCGTTCGCGCAACACGCCGTCGTCTTCTGTCGACGACAGGTGCAGGCTGCGGGCCACGCGCAGGAACAAGGCGTCTCCAATGAGGCGTCTGGCCTCTTCGGGTGCCAGGCGGACGATGGCAGCCGGGTCGAGATCGGCACGGTCCTCCGGGCCGGGCAGGTCCGGTGCCGGTCCGAGTGCGCGAGGGACCATCGGAGCGACCTGCATCAGCCGCAGGCCCTGCAAATTCGCCAGGGCATCGCCGTTGTCGTCGTACAGGATGAGATCGGCCAGGGCCGAGAAGGCGTCCGGTTTCTCCTGCCATCGGGCCATGCACCAGAACCGCTCGGGCAAGGGTCGGTACATCCGCAGGTTGTGCAGGTCGGTCGGCAGGAACACCGTCCGGGGAGCCGCGTCGTCCAGATAAAGCGAATGCAGGCACGCATCGAGAAGGCCCGGGTGCAGCTGGCAGCCGGCCAGCGCCCATCGGTTGGCGGGCAACTCAATTCGGGCGAGCAACCGGCTGTCGCTTCGCCAGGCCTGTTTGAGCGCCTGGTATCCCGGGCCGTAAGACAGGCCGAGGCGGCCCAGGCCCTCGTAAAAGCCCGCAACGTCCACCGGCACCAACTCACCCTGCCACCGCGACAGCGATGCGGCGGGAGGCACGGCCCCTGCCGGCGCCGCAACCGCCGAGGCCGTGAAATGCAGCAACCAGGTATCGGATTCGTCGGAGTCCCGACGGCTGTAGCCGGTCAGGCGAAAGCCTTGCGGCCTCGGCTCAATCGCCACCTGCACGCGGGTGTCGGCGTCAGCATCGACGTGGAGCATCCGGTGAAACTCGATCGGCTGCAAGACCCAATCGGAGGCGGCGCTTCCAGTGGCCCGGCCCAGCGCCGCCAGCACCCATTCCATGATGCCCGCGGCCGGCATGATGGGCGAGCCGTGGACGCGGTGCTGGTCCAGCAGCCACACCGTGCCGGTTGACAGCGTGTTCTCGAAGTGATGGCTGCCCGAGCCCGCCACCGAGAGGACGCGGCCTACCAGAGGGTGGCCGCCGGCGGGCGCACGCCATGCCGTCGGGGCTGGTGGTGCTTCGAACCAGTGGCGATCCAGGGCAAATGGATAGTGCGGCAGGTCCACGACCGGCCCGTCCGTTGGAAAGACCGATGCCAACGCCAACGTGCCGCCCGTGACATGGTGCCGTGCCAGCTCGCGCTGAAAGTTGAAGTCGGCGTCCCCGGCACCGGCCTTGACCTCGATGATGCGGGTGCAACCCGAGGCGTGCAGCCGCTGCAAGATGTGCGCCGGCTGCGCGGATGCGAGGGCCTGCCGCCGCCAATAGGAGGCCTGGGTGATTTCCAGCCCTCCCGTGCTTCCCTCAAGGTGGGAAACCACGGGCAGGCGTGCCGGCCGAAAGCGGATGCTCTCGAGGCAGCGCTCGAAGTCCCAGGACACGTCCCGCGGCACCACCTGTTGCTGCGCATGCTGCACCAGCCGCGCACGATGCCATGCAAGCGCCAATGTGTCCTCCAGCGTGAGCACCTCAGCAATGCAGGCTGCGACCACTTCCCCGAGGCCCTCACCCGCCACGCAATCAGGCCGCACATCGAACGATTGCCACAGGCGCGCCATCGCATACTGGCAGGCGACGAGACCCAGCTTGCTGTCCGCCACATGGAACGGGTCGATGGTGGGCGTCGCGAAGACGGCCGACAGCACCGACTGGCCCAGCCACCGCTGCAGGATGCCTTCGCAATCGTCGAGTGCCTGCCTGAATACCCCGTATCGTTCATAGAGGGCGCCTCCCGCGCCGATGCATTGCAAGTTGTCCCCGCTGAAGAAAAAAGCCAGCTTCCCGTCCACGGACGGTGCGGCTTCTCCCGTGACCATGCTTTCCGGCGTCTCGCCGCGACACCAGGCCCGCAGGGCTTCGGCCGCTTGCGCACTGGAGCGCGCCACCACGCACAGGCGCCGTGGATGGTGGCTGCGGCGGATGGCGGCAGTGGCGCAGATGGCAGAGAAATCGTCTGGCGTGCCGGACAAGGCCTCCAGCCGCAGAGCATGGGCTTGCGCAACGGCTTTCAGCGCGGAGGGCGTGCGCGCCGACAATGCCAGCCACCACCATGACTCACCCTGCCCTGTCCTGCCAGGACGCGCCGATGCATCGAACTGAGATGCCTGGGCCATCACCACATGGGCATTCGCGCCGCCGAAGCCGAACGCGCTGACCGCCGCATGGCGTCCACGCGTGGCGTCGGGCCACTCTCGCAAGTCGCGCACGATCTCGCAGCGGGTGGAGTCGAAGGAGATGGCCGGGTTCAATTGCCGCAGGTGCAGATGAGGCGGCAACTTCCCGTGTTTGACCGCCAGCGCTGCCTTGATGAGCCCCGCCATGCCCGCCGCCGCCTCCAGGTGGCCGATGTTGGTCTTGGCCGACCCGAGCCAGAGGGGCTGCGCTTCTGCCGAAGCCGCACCGTAGACCGCCATGATCGACTCGGCTTCGATCGGGTCGCCCAATGCGGTGCCCGTGCCATGGGCCTCGACGTAGCCGACCCAGGCGACATCCACACCTGCCGCGGCGAGGGCATCGCGCATGACCGCCTGTTGCGCCAGGCCGTTGGGCGCCGTCATGCCGTTGCTCTTGCCGTCCTGGTTGAGCGCCGAACCGATGATCAAGGCATGGATCCGGTCGTTCCCGCATTCGGCATCGCTTTGTCTCCGAAGAACGATGACAGCGCAGCCTTCTCCGCGTGTGTATCCGTCCGCCGCTGCATCGAACACGCTGCAGCGGCCCCGCTCGGACAACATGCGTGCTTCGTCCAGGGCGCGACCGTCCAGGGGAGACAGCAACAGATTGACGCCACCCACGATGGCGATGTCGCAATCACCGGCTTGCAGGCTCAGCCGTGCCTGGTGCAACGCGGAAAGCGAAGAGGAACAGGCGGTATCGATCGCCAGGCTCGGTCCCTGCAGGCCCAGCACATAGGAAATCCGGTTGGCAGCCACCGACAGCGTGTTGCCCGCCGCCTGATAGGCATCCGCCGGCACGGCGTGGCTCTGCAGCAGATCGCGGTAGTTCGTGAGGCTGATCCCGATGAACACACCCGTCCGACTGCCGGCCAGGGAGTGGGGCGCAATGCCGGCATCCTCGAGCGCATGCCAAGCGGCCTGCAAGAGAACGCGTTGCTGCGGATCCATGCTTTGCGCCTCTCGCGGCGAGATGCCGAAGAACTCGGCATCGAACAGGTCCGCTCCCTCGATGAACCCACCTTGTCGTGTGGGACCGGGCTCCGCCTGTGCGTTCCAGCGCGAGGCCGGCACATCCGCAATGGCATCCCTGCCCTGCAGCAGCAGCTCCCAGTAGGCCTCGAGCGTCGGCGCTCCCGGAAAGCGGCACGCCATGCCGATGATGGCCGTCGGCTCCAGGGCGATCCGCCCCGCGTGCCGAACGTGAGCTTCTGGCTTGGGTTGGCAGTCGTCCCCAAGGTAGCGCGCGAGACTGCGTATGGTGGGCAGGCTGTAGAGGAGCGTGGGCGGCAGCGTGCGGCCAAGCCAGCCAGAGAGCTGGCCGGTGAGTGTCACGAGCTCCAGGGAATCGATGCCAAATGCAGTGAAGGGCGTGTCGAGGTGCACATCCTGTGGGCGAAGCTGCCTGGCTGCGGCAATCCGCTGCTGCAGCCAGCCGGCCACGGTCAGCTCCGAGGCAGAAGCCACCGCGGTGGATGAGACCGCCGAATCCACGCATGACCAGCTGAACAAGGCATTGAACCGCTGGGCGAGGAAGTCGCGTTTGCAGGCATGGCGCTGGATCTTCCCACTGGACGTCCGCGGGATCTCCCCCGGCTTGAGCAGCCGCAAGGCATGCAGCTGCAGTCCATGGTGCTGCGCCACGGCGGCGAGCACAGCCTCGACGATGCGCCCCCCATCGAAGCGCTTGCGCTCCGTTCGCCGGACCTCCAGCACCAGGACCAGCCGCTCTTCCCCGTCGATCTCGACTGCGAATGCCGCACCTCCACCATGCGCTAGGGCCGGGTGCGCCCGCCAGGCCGTGTGCTCGATGTCGCCCGGATGATGGTTCTGTCCCCGAACGATGATCAAATCCTTGATCCGGCCGACGATGTACAGCTCGCCGCCATGGTAGGCGCCCAGGTCTCCGGTGCGCAGGAAAGGCCCTTCCCCATCGGCCAACCGCGCTTGAAAGGTGTTCAGCGTCGGTTCGGGCTTTCGCCAATAACCCCGGGCCACCGAAGCAGCTTGCACCCACACTTCACCCACCTGGCCGTCCTGGCTCCGCTCCCCACCGTCCGGCTGCACGACCACCACCTTCAGGTGGGACGAGGGCCGACCGGTGCAGGCGATCGGCAGGCTGCGCTCATCCTCTGCCCCGCGTGGCGTCAGCCGGCCCGCTTCCAGTGCCGATGCACTGCAGTGCATCCACCGAGATGCGGACTGAGGCCGAAGGCTGCAGCTGACGACCAGCGTCGCTTCCGCCAGGCCGTAACCTGGAACCAGCGCATCCGCCCGGAATCCGTCGGCGGCAAAGCGCGAGGCGAATCGCATGAGGGTTTCTGCATGGACCGTCTCGGCGGCGTTGCAGGCAATTCGCCACGAAGAGAGATCGCGCCGCCCGGACTCCCCCAGCGCGTCTGCACACAACGCATAGGCAAAGTCAGGCGCGTAGGCGACGCTTCCCTTGTACCGGCTCAATGCGTCAATCCACCGCAGCGGCTTCTGAAGAAACGCCGCACTCGGCATCAGCACCACGCAGGCGCCCTGATACAAAGGCTGCAAGACGGCGCCGATCAGGCCCATGTCGTGGAACAACGGCAGCCAGCTGACGAACACGTCCGTCTCCCGCAGCTCCCAAGCCGCGGCATGCATCCGCGCGTGATCGAGCAGATTGCCGTGCGTGACCATCACACCGCGGGGACGCTCGGTGGAGCCCGAGGTGTACTGCAACAAGGCCAGGTCATCAGGCCTTGATTCGGGCGCCGCAGCTGTACGAGCTTCGTCGGCCGACGCCTCGTCAACCGCGATCCAGAGCATGTCGGCATCCGGGATGACCGCCTCGAACCGTGTCCGCAAGGGCTGCAGGAGATGGGCAACCGTCAATGCACAGCGTGGATCGCAGTCGCCGAGGATGCCCTCGACGCGACCGGCGTGGTTGTCGGAGGCAGGCGGGTAAGCCGGCACCGCGACGGCCTTCGCATACAGGCAACCCAGGAAGGCGACGACGTAATCGACTCCGGAGGGCAACAACAGCAACACCCGCTCGCCGGCGAGGCCTTCGGCCTGCAGCCGAGCGGCCAACGACCGGGCACGTTCATGCAGTTCACCGTGGCTCAGACGGCAGGTTTCGTGCTCTCCGTCGGCCAGGAAGATCAGCGCAGGTTGCTCTCTTCGCTGCACGGCCTGACGCCGCAGGCTGCTCAGAATGGAGTCATCTTTTGTTGCCTCATTCGCTCCATCCCCGTGATCCGGACTTCGGCCCGTGTTCAATCCGGTCATGCTTCCCTTTCCTGCCGTGGCCGGTCATGCCGACTGGAACCTGCCAACGAGTTGCGGAGAGGGATGATGCGTGGGCACACCGCTCGCGTGAACTCGTGGCACCGCTGGAAGATGTACGTAGTACTACGTACGGGACAACATGGGAAGACGAGGGAGCCGTCCTGCGCCCTCCGCTGGTATCGCATGGGCTTCGCCGGCCGGCAGTACCCCTGCGTGAGGGCCTGCATCGTCGACAATCGCGAAGACATCCGATGAGCAATTCAGACGATGGATCTGGTGTCAGCCTGCGCGATCTGCAGCAACGGCCAGAATGAACCGTTTTCGCAGGACGACTATTTTGTTTCACGAGACCGACGTACGCGCGCTGCAGCCAGGGCTGACGGCATTTCCTGACGACGTGTTTGTCCCCGAACAGCGTTGGCTGGCTGCTCACCTCCTGCCGCTCATCTCCATCGATCTGGGCATCCTGCGCCCTCACTTGGCTGGCACTGCTGCGCACATGCTGTGCCCTATTGAGCCGTGGGAGGGGTACATCGGCAACGGCACGGAGCATCGTCACAATGCCTATGCAGCCCACAATTGGTTCGCGTTTGAACTGACACAAGACAATCGTTACCGCTTCTTGGGCAACGAAGGCTATTTCCATTGCGCGCCGGAACACGAGCGCACTTTCGCGCAGAACCCTTACGCCAAGCAGCACGTTGCCGCCATGAGGGAGAGCTACGTCAAGGCAAGAGCCTATTTCGAAGCGACTGGGCGCTTGGCCAGTTACTCACTCTATGGTGATGGTGAGGCATGGGAAACTGCTTATCTTGACCGCCTGGGAGGCGAGATCTGCCATGGCAATTGGACCGGGCATCCTCTGCCTCCTGCGGCGTTCGTCCTCACGGACGAAGCCGGCGCTTACCAAAAGGGTGGTCTCACGTATCGTCACGACAGTAGCGATCTGGTCGATGACGGCGTTCGCATCACATACAAAGGTAAGTCCTTCTTTTTCGTGGCCAGCGTTGCAGGCTACAACTGGTGTGCCACCGGCGCGGACAGCATTCTGCTGTTTTACGAGCCGGAGAATCGAATCGCGCTGTTCACGTTTGATTGGACATGACCGCATCTTCCTTCGGCGTTCGCTCGAACTCTTCTCTCTGCACGCCCGGATTTCCTTGACCTTTGACACCCTCGCACCTGCACCATGGACCCCGGCCTCGTCGCGCTCTTCCTGCTCTGCCTTGCGGCGCTTGTACTGTTCCTCAGCTTGGCGTGGATCATCAACAAGCTTGCCAAGCGGCCCGTGGTGAACGGCGCGGCCATCTACTTCTGGGTGCTGGTGAGCGCCGTCCTCGGGACGCTTGCGTATCAATGGAACTTGCCTCATGTCACCGAGCGAATGGCCTACTACGCCGGTCAGTCGGTTGCTGTGGTGCTGCCATTTTTGGGCATGGCATTCGTCCTGATGCGACGCTTCAAAACGCAGAAGTCCGCCGGCCATCAAGCCGAAAAGAAATAGGCCCGATCTTGGCGCGTTCCCTTCGATGGAACTGCCACCCCCGGCCGGAAACAAGTGCTCGTGAACTCGTACTTTCCGATGCACTTCCTGGCCGTGCCTTTCGCCGCGCCGTACATCCCCACCGGGCACGGCACGCATCAGTCGGAGCAGTGGAAGAAGTTCGCACCAGCGTTTGACCGAATGAGCGCGTTCGAACTCAATCGACATGAAGCGCTTTGAGAAGTGATGCAGATGCCTGGGTTCTTTGTCCACGGGACGGCGCCCGGGTGGACGAATCGCGAGCGGGGTGCTCCCATTCGTCGCACATGCAGCATGTCGCCATGCCAAGCTGACCATCACACGCCCTTCGAGCCGAAGGTCAGCAATGGGGTCGTAACCCGCATCGCTGCACGAGGACATCGGTATGCGCGACAAAGCAGTTACACCCTAGACATCGCCGCTTTGACAAGCTGCGTCCGGTTCTGCACCCCAAAGCGGGTGCGGAGTTGCCGCAAGTGGTAGTCCACCGCGTGCAGTGAAACCCCAAGGTTCCTGGCGATCTCTTTGTTGCTTTGCCCGTCACTGAGCAAACGAAGGACATCCTGCTGCCTGGCCGAGATCAGAGCCGAAGCGGTCGGGCCGCAGGTGCGCCGCGTGTGGCGTGACAGAAACTCATGCATGCACAGGCCGAGCATCAGCGCCTGGCCCAGCACATCGTCGGAGATCCAATCGCGGCCGGACGTGCGCGATGAGAAGCTGATGATGGCCTCTTCATCCGTCATGCCGAGCGATGGCGCACGAAAGAGCACCCCGCTTCGGATGCCACTGGCCTGCAAATCTGCCATGAAGCGACGTCCTCGGCCGCCGGCCTGCTGCAAGAGCGCGTGCGCGTCGAGATCCTGAAAGTCCCACACCAGTGGCAACCCGCCACGCGGCGCCTCCCGCAAGAGTGGGTCGATCTCATGATAGGCCCCATCCAGATAGCACTGCATCCACCCTGCGTGCGCATACGTCTCGAGAACACCGAGCAAGGTGAAGCCCGTGCGCCCCTGCCGCACGGTTCCGTAAGCCAGCCATTCGAATCCCATGCCACGCAGCTTCTCAGTCACGAGTTCCTTGCGGCGCGCCGCCGAGCCGGCGGTGAGGAGTTCGCGCAATGAATCCAGCAGGACACCTTGTGCGGGGCGGTGTGTGACCTTGAGCTGTTGCTCGTCATAAAGCACCGAGCGCGACGCCTTGCCGGCTATCCGATGGCCAGACGAGGTCGGCGGGGCATCGATTTGCTCCAGGGACACCGATGAAGGGCGCAACCCAGGGTCATGGCCAGCCGCCAGAAGTTTCAGTTGAGTTTCATCGGAGGGCGAGACCCCCTTCTCCACGCTCCATGACTCCCGGCGACTCCAAGAACTCAGCGCTTGCATCGGCTCGAACGTCCCCGATCGATGCAGTGGATCGGATCCACAGCGGCGGGCCTCCCCTTCCGCTGCGAACCGCAAGGGGGCGGCGATGCCCATCGGCCGGGCACAGGTCGATGAAGCTGTCCAGCATGTGATCGAAGTTGCCGCCACAGAATCCGACGCGACTCTCTTTTGCATGACACTCCCTTGTGGATTGAACAACAACACAGGCAAGAACTTTCCGGAGGTGGCGCAAGGTCGCGACCACCGCCTGATCTCAAGTTCTGACTGTCAGTCGGTTCGCCTCACGTGGCGGTTCAACACAAATGCGGCGAGAGCGCCCCCCAAAGGAGGGGCACCTTGCGATGTGGACAACTGAAACCGCGCCACGCGCAGGCGACGGCTTTCCAGCGATCGGTCCACTCTGGACAACAAAAAACCCCGCTCCTTCACAGGCAGCGGGGCTGTTCGCGATTCCGGGCGTGTGCCCGGACCACCGATCACATGTGGTCGATCATCACCTGGCCGAAACCAGAGCACGACACTTGCGTCGCGCCTTCCATCAGGCGGGCGAAGTCGTACGTGACCTTCTTCGATTCGATGGACTTTTCCATCGAGCTGATGATGAGGTCGGCCGCTTCGGTCCAGCCCATGTGGCGCAGCATCATTTCGGCCGACAGGATTTCGGAACCGGGGTTCACGTAGTCCTTGCCGGCGTACTTCGGGGCGGTGCCGTGGGTGGCTTCGAACATGGCGACCGAGTCGCTCAGGTTGGCGCCCGGGGCGATGCCGATGCCGCCGACTTGTGCGGCGAGCGCGTCGGAGATGTAGTCGCCGTTCAGGTTGAGCGTGGCGATCACCGAGTACTCGGCCGGGCGCAGCAGGATCTGCTGCAGGAAGGCGTCGGCGATGGAATCCTTGACGATGATTTCACGACCCGTGTTCGGGTTCTTGAATTTGCACCACGGGCCACCGTCGATCAGCTGGGCGCCGAATTCCTTCTGGGCCAGTGCGTACGCCCAGTCACGGAAGCCACCTTCGGTGTACTTCATGATGTTGCCCTTGTGGACGATGGTGACGCTGGGCTTGTCGTTGTCGATGGCGTACTGGATGGCCTTGCGCACCAGGCGCTCGGTGCCTTCACGCGACACGGGCTTGACGCCGATGCCCGACGTGCCGGGGAAGCGGATCTTCTTGACGCCGAAGTCTTCCTGCAGCACCTTGATCAGGCGCTTGGCCTTTTCGCTTTCGGCTTCGAATTCGATGCCGGCGTAGATGTCTTCCGAGTTCTCGCGGAAGATCACCATGTTGGTCTTCTGGGGCTCCTTGACCGGCGACGGCACACCCTTGAAGTATTGGACGGGGCGCAGGCAGACGTACAGGTCGAGCTCCTGGCGCAGCGCCACGTTCAGCGAGCGGATGCCGCCACCGACCGGCGTGGTCAGCGGGCCCTTGATCGAGACGACGTAGTCGCGCAGCACCTGCAGCGTTTCTTCGGGCAGCCACACGTCGGGGCCGTACACCTTGGTGGATTTCTCACCGGCGTAGATCTCCATCCACTGGATCTGCTTCTTGCCGCCATAGGCCTTGGCCACCGCTGCATCGACCACCTTGATCATCACCGGCGTGATGTCGGCACCCGTGCCATCGCCTTCGATGAACGGAATGATGGGCTGATCCGGAACGTTCAACGAGAAGTCGGGGTTGACGGTGATCTTCTGCCCGCTGGTGGGCACCTTGATGTGCTGGTACATGGAATTGCTCCGGGTCGATGCAATAAGAGAAAGAAGGGGAACTCAAGAAGCTCTCTCCGATTCTATGCGACGCATCGCACCGCCCATGCCGGAGACCGTGCCCTGGAATGGGGCGCCCGGCGCCATAATCGCCCCTGCCCATTGCCCTGCCCGCCACGATGACGCTCAACCGCACCCTCGCCTGCCTTCTGCTTGCCTCGTCCACACTGACGCCCGCCCTGGCTCAGGTTCCGCAGGACCTGCCCACCATCAAGCTCGGGGCCGGCATCCACAACATCCGGGCCCAGGTGGCCCAGACGGCGGAACAACACACGATCGGCCTGATGCACCGCCCCACGATGCCCCAGAACGACGGCATGCTCTTCGTGTTCCCTGACGTGGCGCAGCAGTGCTTCTGGATGAAGAACACCTTGATGCCGCTGTCGGCCGCTTTCATCGCCGACGACGGCACGGTCGTCAACATCGAAGACATGAAGCCGATGACCCTCGATTCGCACTGCTCCCAGAAGCCTGTTCGCTTCGTGCTGGAGATGAACCAGGGCTGGTTCGCCAAGCGCGGCATCAAGTCCGGCTCACGCCTCACCGGCGCCCCCTTCAAGCCCTGACCGAACAAGAGGCCGGTCATCCAACGGGCTCCATGGGTCCCACCGGAGCGATCGGAGGTGGCGACTGGCGCCTAGCATGCAATGGATCGACGGGAGACGGGCGTCGCCGTCAAGTTGCACTCGGCGGAGGAGCCGATTGTCTGGTCAGAGCAAGGATCTCTGCCATTTGCCTTCTTTTGAATCTTCCATCGTCCGGCAAAGGGTTTCATGGTGAACCGGAACCTGTTCTGCAATCCATCGCGCTGCACCCAAACCAGTTGAATCACCCCTTGTCCCACCTCTGCTGATTCTTCGGCGTCCCCGTCGGGGTGGTAGGTCGGCGGGTCTGCTGCCCCCAAGTCGACCAGGCGTCCGAAATTTCCCTGGTCGACGACGGCCCATTTTGCCAAGATGCTCTCAAGAGCCGCGCGGGCGCCGTCATCGATTTCGGCTGTGCCCTTGTTGTTCTCCAACGCTTCTGTCCTGGCTCGGAAAAAGGCGGTCTCCCACGCGTTCATGGCGAGCATGAATTCCCGAAGAGAAGCTCTCGCCTGGGTCAATTCCATCTGCGTCTTTGGTTGTCGAGCACGCTGGCGTTTCACAGATCGTCTCGCCCCTGAGATTGAGCAGGAGCGAGTGCGCATGCAGCGGCAAACGCATTCTTGCTATGAACGCTGATCCGGGTCGCTTCTGGCTTTCAGAAGATGGTAAATCGCCAAAATCCCGAGTGGGATTCCAAAAATAAAACAGATTGCCGAGGGAAGGCAAATCAGCCATCCCCATACCTGGGCTCCGTCCTTCTGTTGCTTGATGTTCTTGCCGACCACCAATGCCGAAATCGAGTAAAGGACTGCGACAGCAAAAGCGGCAAACAACCAGTTTTCAGGCACCACCTTGGTTGTCGACATTTGTTGCGCTTTGAAAATCAAGGCCAACACTGGGAGCGTAATGAAAATGGTGGCCCATCCCAGTACGGTGATCAATCGTCCGGCTTTAATTGAATTGGAAATGTTCTTGTTCATCAGCATACGCATCGCTTCAGTAGCCGGCGCTCAAGCGGGAGCGCTCATGCCCCGGTCGTTCCGGCTCCTACGGCGCCCCACTTCAAGCCCTGAAGCAGAAAAAAAGCCGGTCATCCAACCGGCCGATCCCACAAAGCCCTAAGGCAAGCGCAGCGAAGCCGCCCCCCAAGCCACCCGCGAGGCCGGCTCCGCCGGCCGACCCGGGGTCGCCCCCCGGGGGCAGGAGGCGCCAGCCGACTGGGGGGCCAACATCACTTGAAGTTGTTTTCCGCGAAGTCCCAGTTCACGAGCGACGTGAGGAACGTTTCGACGAACTTCGGGCGCAGGTTGCGGTAGTCGATGTAGTAGGCATGCTCCCAGACGTCGATGGTCAGGAGCGCCTTGTCGGCGGTGGTCAGCGGCGTGCCGGCCGCACCGGTGTTGACGATGTCGACCGAGCCGTCCGCCTTCTTCACGAGCCACGTCCAGCCTGAACCGAAGTTGCCGACGGCGCTCTTCGTGAAGGCTTCCTTGAACGCGGCGTAGCTGCCGAACTTGGCTTCGATCGCGGCTGCCAGCGGGCCTTTGGGCTCACCGCCGCCGGCCGGCTTCATGCAGTTCCAGAAGAAGGTGTGGTTCCAGACCTGGGCCGCGTTGTTGTAGATCCCGCCGGACGACTTCTTGACGATCTCTTCGAGCGAGAGGCTTTCGAACTCAGTGCCCTTTTGCAGGTTGTTCAGGTTCGTCACATAGGCGTTGTGGTGCTTGCCGTAGTGGTACTCGAGCGTTTCCTTGCTCATGTGGGGCGCGAGCGCATCCTGGGCATAGGGCAGCGGTGGCAGGGTGTGTTCCATGCTTGTTCCTTTCAATGTTCGAGGGGATATAACCGCTCGATTGTAGGCAGCGCGAACGCCCCTCACCGGTGCGGCAGTATCAGTCCGGAAGGGTTACGACCTGCGTGACATCGGCCAGCACTTCGCCATCGGCGAGCACGGCGCGCACGGACTGGCCCGGACTCAGCGACGCAGCCGACGTGACGGCCTGTCCCTGCGCATCCTCCAGCCATGCGTAGCCGCGCGACAGCACGCGCTTCGGGTCGAGTGCCGAAAGCCTGGCAGCGAACGCCGTCAGGCGCGAATGCCGGCTCTCGCGGGCCACGGTGGCGGCGCGCTGCAGGCGGGCAGCCAGCGAATCGAGGCGCGCCGGCTGGGCTGCATGCAGCACGGTCGCCGCGCGAACGAGGCGCGCCGACAGGGCGTCGTGCCGCTGGGCCTGCGCGCGCAGCTCCTGGCGCGTGGAAGCGCTGAGCCGCTGCGACAGCAGCGTCAGGCGCTGGGCGTGGCGCCGCACGCCGTCGGCGGGCCGCATGAGCCGCAGCGTGGCACGGTCGAGGCGCTGGCCCTGCGTGTCGAGCGCCTGGCGCACGCATCTCGACATCGCCGAAGCCAAGGCGGACAGCCCGCCGATGCATCCGTCGCGGGTGGGTGCGATCAGCTCGGCGGCGGCCGTCGGCGTGGGCGCTCTCACGTCCGCGGCGAGGTCGGCCAGCGTCACGTCCGTCTCATGACCGACCCCGCACACGACCGGCAGCGGGCAGCCCGCGATTGCCCGCACCACCCGTTCATCGTTGAAGGACCACAGGTCTTCGAGGGAACCGCCACCGCGGCAAACAATGAGGGCATCCACCTCCGATCGCCGGCCCGCGGCCTCGATGGCGGCGACCAGCGAGGCCGGCGCATCGGCGCCTTGCACCAGGCTCGGGTACAGCACCACGGCCACATGGGGCGCCCGGCGGCGAAGCGCAGTGAGCACGTCGTGCAACGCGGCCGCCCCGGGCGATGTGACCACGCCCACCGTGCGCGGGAAGGGTGGCAAGGGGCGCTTGAGCTCGGGGGCGAACAGCCCTTCGGCCTCGAGTCGTGCCTTCAACCGGAGGAATTGCTCGAAGAGGGCCCCTGCCCCGGCGGGCCGCATGGCCTCGACGACGAACTGCAGATCTCCCCTCGGTTCGTACACGGCCACGCGGCCCCGCACTTCGACGATCTGGCCGTCTGCGGGCACGAAATCGAGCATCGCAGCCGTGCGACGGAACATCGCACAGCGCAACAAGGCGTTGCCGCCGTCGGCATCCTTCAGACTCAAGTAGCAATGGCCACTGCCTGCCTTCGTGAAACCCGACAGTTCGCCGCGCACGATGCACGCCGAATACCGCGCCGCCAGGGTGTCGGCCACGGCATGAACCAGCCCTGCCACCGTCCATACCATGCGCTCCCTCGGGGAGAACCGGAGCTCATTCATCGGGAAAACCAGCATTGGCGCGGCTTGAGAATTCCACAAGCACGCCCGGCAAGGGTCTGCGACCCATCGACGGTGTCATGGCGCTTTCACAATCGTGTAAGCCCTTGATTTTGAAGGAAATTTTCATGCCTAAAGTTTGAGCAATCTGTCGAGCGCCCTGATTTTTCGCGGCCTGCGGCTGTTTCCAACCCAATTGCCCACAAAGTTATCCACAGATGCAGTGGACTCGTGCGGGGCGATCAGGAACGTTTTCGCACAGGCGCCGCGAGCGAACACGAAGCGTTGCACAAGGGCGCGAACTTCGCCGTCCTTCGAGCCATAATCGCCCGACTCGCCCCGGTGCTCTTCCGGGCGCATGTCCCCCGCCAACACTGCAAAGAGGACCGGATTGTTTTCGATCATACAAGCCGCTGGCTGGCCGATTTGGCCGTTGATTCTCTGTTCCGTCGTCGCCCTGACGCTCATCATCGAACGACTCTCCAGCCTGCGTGCCTCGCGCGTCGCACCGCCCCGGCTGCTCGATGAGGTGGTCTCGATCACCCGGGCCCACTTGCCGGCAGCCGATGTGGTGAACAAGCTGTCGGAGAACTCCATCCTGGGTGCGGTGCTGGCCACCGGGCTGCGCGTGGTGATCGCGGATCCCCGCATCACCGAGGAGGTGTTGCGCAATGCCTTCGAAAATTCCGGCCGCGCGGCCGTGCACAAGATGGAACGGTTCATGAACACGCTGGGCACCATCGCCTCGGCCGCGCCGCTGCTGGGCTTGCTGGGCACGGTGATCGGCATGATCGAGATCTTCGGATCGCAACCGCCCACGGGTGGAACGAACCCCGGAATGCTGGCCCACGGCATCTCGATCGCGCTGTACAACACCGCCTTCGGCCTGATCGTCGCGATTCCGTCGCTGATGTTCTACCGCTATTTCCGCGGCCAGATCGAGGCCTACACCCTCGAGATGGAACAAGCCTCCGAGCGCATGGTGCCGCACCTGATGCGCTTTTCGGTGAAGAAGCCCGCCGCCACCACCACCACCGTGGCCGCCTGACGCGCCGGAAGGGACTGCGCCATGTCCATGAGGTTTCGCAAGCACCACCCCGAGGAACCGGAGATCAATCTGATTCCGTTCATCGACGTGCTGCTCGTCGTGCTGATCTTCCTGATGCTGTCGACCACGTACGCCAAGTTCACCGAGCTGCAGATCACGCTGCCGGTGGCCGATGCCGATCGCCCTCGCGACAACCCGCGTGAAGTCATCATCGCGGTGTCCAGCGATGGCCGCTACGCCATTGACGGCCGGCCCATCCAGGGCCGCACGGTCGAGGCGTTGGCTGGCGAATTGACGTCCGCCTCGGGCGGGTCGAAGGACACCACCGTGATCGTGTCGGCCGATGCCGCCTCATCGCACCAGTCGGTGGTCGCCGTCATGGATGCGGCGCGCCGCGCCGGCCTGCCCAAGCTCACGTTCGCGGCGCAGGGATCGCAGTCCCACTGACCTCCTTGATGAGTTCGCCGACCTTCGCCGTGCGGCTTCAGGCCGCATGGCTGTGCCGTGGCCCACTGGCCATCGCACTGTGGCCACTGTCCCTTGTGTACAGGGCAGTTCTATGGGTACGCACGCTGGCGCACCGCGCCGGATGGATCCGCACCGAGCGGTTGCCGGTGCCCGTGGTGGTCGTGGGCAACCTGATCGCAGGCGGTGCCGGCAAGACGCCCACGACGCTCGCGTTGGTGGAACTCCTGCGCCGACATGGCCGCACGCCAGGGCTCATATCCCGGGGCTTTGGCCGCGACAACGGCGAAGTTCGCCTGGTCAGGGCTGAATCACCGGCCCGCGACGTGGGCGATGAACCCTTGCTGATGCATCTCAGATCCAGGGCGCCGGTGGCGGTGGGGCGTGATCGCGTTGCGGCCGCACAGGCGCTCCTGGCCGCACACCCGGAAATCGATGTGCTGCTCAGCGACGACGGCCTGCAGCACCTGCGTCTCGGCCGCGACGTGCAAGTCATCGTGTTCGATGAACGCGGCGTGGGCAACGGCTGGCTGCTGCCGGCGGGGCCGCTGCGCGAGCCGTTTCGCCGCTGCCCTCCCGGGCAGAGCCTCGTGGTCTACAACGCGCCGGGAGCATCCACGCCGTGGCCCGGCGATGTGGCTTCGCGCCGCCTGGCCGGTGCAGTGGGCCTTGCAGAATGGTGGAACGGTGAGCCCGCCACCCGGGCGCATCTTGCCGCGCTTCGCGGCCGGCCGGTCGTGGCTGCGGCAGGTGTCGCTCGCCCCGGCCGCTTTTTCGGGATGCTTCGCGGCGCGGGCCTTGAATTGAGCGAGTTGCCTCTTCCAGATCATCACGACTTCACGGTGATCCCGTGGCCGCCCGGTACCCCGGACGTGGTGGTCACGGAAAAAGACGCCGTCAAGCTGCACCCGCAGGCCTGCGCTGGCACGCGCGTGCACGTGGCCACGCTAGACTTTTCCCTCAGCCCGGCCTTCGAGGCCGACTTCATTCGCCTGCTGCCGCCTCGGCCGCAGGCTCAGGGTCTGTTGACAGGCCCTGATGCGCACTGAACAACGATTGCACAGGAAACCTCATGGACACCCGATTGCTCGACCTGCTGGTGTGCCCGATTTGCAAGGGCCCGCTCGAACACCAACGCCCGACCGCCGATGCGCCGCACGAGCTCATCTGCAACGCTGACCGCCTTGCCTTCCCCGTGCGCGATGACATGCCGGTGATGGTGGAATCCGAAGCCCGTTCGCTCGATGCCGCGCCGGCCGGAGCCGGGTCGTGACGTTCACCGTGCTCGTCCCTGCGCGGCTGCAGTCGACCCGGTTGCCGCGCAAACCGCTCGCAGACATCGCGGGCCTGCCCATGGTCGTGCGCGTGGCCCGGCGTGCGGCTCTCTCTGGCGCCGCGCGTGTGGTGGTGGCTGCCGATGACGCGGAGATCGTTGCCGCGTGCACCGCCCACGGGGTCGCCTGCGTGGCCACGCGCCCGGACCACGCCACGGGCAGTGACCGCCTGGCCGAGGCGTGCAACTTGCTGGGTCTGGACGGCACCGACGTGGTCGTCAACGTGCAAGGCGACGAACCGCTGATCGATCCGGCCCTGATCGATGCCTGCGCGGCCCAGCTCGCCGAGCGCCAGGAGTGCGTCATGAGCACGGCCGCCCATCCGATCGAGGCGGTGGATGAGCTGCTGAACCCGAACGTCGTCAAGGTGGTGCTCGACGGTGCCGGCCGGGCGCTTTACTTCTCGCGTGCCCCCATTCCTTGGTGGCGGGACGGACAGGCCGGCAGCGTGCCCTCCCCGGCGCCACTGCGCCACATCGGCCTCTACGCTTACCAGGCCGGCTTCCTGCGTCGGTTTCCCACACTGCCCCAGAGCCCGCTCGAGGCGATCGAATCGCTCGAGCAGCTGCGCGTGCTGTGGCACGGCGAACGCATCGCCGTGCATGTGAGCGCGGCGCGGCCCGGACCGGGCGTGGATACGCCCGAGGACCTCGCCCGCGTGCGTGCCCTGTTCGCCTGACGGGGTGCTCAACACAGCGTGCGATTCATGCGTCATAGGGGGGCATCCTCGGGGGACGGCCTGACAGGTCGCGTGCTATTCTCGTGGGGATCGGGTTGCCGCTCGCTACAGGACCGGCACCTCTACAAGCATCCCTATAAGACCGAGGAATTTTCATGAGACTGATCCTGCTGGGCGCCCCGGGCGCCGGAAAGGGCACGCAAGCGGCATTCATCTGCAAGAAGTTCGGCATCCCGCAGATCTCCACAGGGGACATGCTGCGTGCGGCCGTCAAGGCAGGTTCGCCCCTTGGCATGGCCGCCAAGCAGGTGATGGATGCAGGAGGCCTCGTGAGCGATGACATCATCATCGGCCTCGTGAAGGAACGCATCGCCCAGCCCGATTGCGCGAACGGCTTCCTGTTCGACGGTTTCCCCCGCACCATTCCCCAGGCCGATGCCATGAAGGAAGCCGGCGTGAAGCTCGACTTCGTGCTCGAGATCGACGTGCCCGATTCGGCCATCATCGAGCGCATGAGCGGCCGGCGCTCCCACGTGGCTTCGGGCCGCACCTACCACGTCAAGTTCAACCCGCCGAAGGTTCCCGGCAAGGACGACGTCACGGGCGAAGACCTGGTCCAGCGCGACGACGACAAGGAAGAAACCGTGCGCAAGCGCCTGGACGTCTACCAGAGCCAGACGCGTCCGCTCGTCGACTACTACGCAAGCTGGGCCGCCACCGGCGACGCCAGTGCGCCGAAGTACCGCAAGATCTCGGGCACCGGTACGGTGGACGAGATCACGGCTCGGGCGCTGGCCGCGCTCGCCTGAGGCGCCCTCGCCTGCCCGCAACAAGCCGCTCTCGGAGCGGCTTTTTTGTCGCTCGAACACCATGGACATCGCCAATCACGTTTTTCTGGTCACCGGCGGGGCCTCGGGCCTGGGCGAAGGCACGGCGCGGATGCTGGCCGCGCACAGCGCGCAGGTGGTGCTGGCTGACGTGCAGGACCCTGCTGGCCAGGCGGTCGCCGATGAACTCGGCGGCACGTTCGTGCATTGCGATGTGACGAGCGAAGCCGATGCACAGGCCGCCGTGGCCGCTGCCACGGCGCTCGGCCCTTTGCGCGGGCTCGTCAACTGCGCAGGCGTTGCCCCGGCGGCCAAGACCGTCGGCAAGGACGGTGCGCACCCGCTTGCCCTCTTCGAGCGAACGGTGCGCGTGAACCTCATCGGCACCTTCAACATGATCCGGCTGGCAGCCGAGGCCATGGCCGGCAATGCCCCGCTGGCCACCGGCGAACGTGGCGTGCTGATCTCGACCGCGAGCGTGGCCGCCACCGATGGGCAGATCGGCCAGGCCGCTTACGCGGCGTCCAAGGCCGGTGTGGCGGGCATGACGCTGCCGATCGCTCGCGATCTGGCGCGCCTGGGCATCCGCAACATGACCATTGCGCCGGGCATTTTTGCCACGCCGATGTTGTTCGGGATGCCGCAGGACGTGCAGGATGCGCTGGCTGCCAGCGTGCCCTTCCCGAGCCGGCTCGGCACGCCGCAGGACTTCGCCAAACTCGTCCACCAGATCCTGGTCAACGAAATGCTCAACGGCGAGGTGATACGGCTCGACGGCGCCGTGCGGCTTCCGCCGCGCTAGGTATGGTGTTGCGGTCGTGGTTCGGGCACCGGGATCTGCATCGCATCGCCCGCCCCGATCCTCCCTGATGTCATACCGACGAACGTCGGTACCCACCGGTGGCAGTGGGCCCCGGCTTTCGCCGGGGTGACAAGCGGGTGGATGCGTGCCGTTCCCGAGCCTGCTGCACCGGGGCCTGCATCGCACGCGCCGGCCCTCCCTGATGTCATACCGGGGTCGTCTC
>Ga0070659_100000663_pt1 | contig 25015 bp, 29 predicted proteins | sample KBSC23metaG_FD_64666 | JGI IMG/M metagenome (GOLD analysis project Ga0070659, IMG submission 64666) | Corn rhizosphere microbial communities from Kellogg Biological Station, Michigan, USA - KBS C2-3 metaG | ecosystem: Host-associated > Plants > Roots > Rhizosphere > Soil ... | reverse complement strand
CATTGCTGCGGCAGACGATCGACGCAAACGACTGCTCGCGATCACCCACCACGTCCGTACAGAGGTTACAGCGCTGGGCTACAACATCAGTGACGGCACCGAGCAAATCATTGGGCTGGAGGCCGGCACTGAGCCTCAGGTGAAGGTGCTACGCGACGCGTTGCAGGCGCGCGGTATTTTTGGCGCAGTATTCTGCTCACCAGCAACCCCAAAAAACCGCGCGCTGATGCGCCTGACGTTGAATGCCAAACTCACCGACCAAGACATCGAGCGGCTATTGTCAGTGCTGGCTGAAATTCGACAGGAAGTGCAATTGGACACCTGGTCTTCTACACGCCGAGCCCAACGAGACAGCGCCGCTGCGCAAAAAGACTTCTTGTTGAACAACGTCAAGAATCTTGCCCGAGAATCCTCCACCGCTCGACGATAAGCACGCAGAAACTAGCCGTCACGCCAAACCAGTTTCGCTCATCCGCTGAGTTGGCATGTGGCGGCCTGCATTCTTCTTGGGGACAGCTTCAAACGGACGTTACGGCAGGCGGCACTAACATCGCACTGCTGTAGCCAGCCGCATCAATGGCCTCGCCTGTCATGTCATCCACGAAATCCGTTCCGGTCCAAATGGACAAAACAGACCCATGGGGGTACAGGCCTCGCTCCGAAAATAGCTCGTAGCGAAGGCCAGGCAGTAACCGCATCCCATCGCTGTCTTTGCGATCTGAAATCATGCGTTGCACGAACCCAATATCGTCGCCCAACTCGTTCGTACGGTCACGTCGACACGCAAGAATCACCAACACAGTTCTTGTTGCCAGTGCCTGCAGGGCACACGTTTGCTAAAACGTATGGGAATGCGTCTAGTACTCGCAAACGCCGCCCTATTCCAAGCGGACTATAGACGGCGCAGAGGTCACACAATAGCGCTCGCTGGTTCAGCAACGTTCGACAATGGCGCGGACGTTCCGGCACCATCATGACGTGGTAGTCGAATGCTGAATTTGGTGTACTCGTGCTCAACGGATTCGCAGGAAATCGTGCCGCCCCAGGATCGCAATACCTTGCGACAAAACGCCAGCCCAACGCCCGTCCCCCGGTGAGCGGGATAGGAAAAAAACGGCTGGAACATGCGCTTTAGGACGACGGCAGGCACCCCGCTTCCTGTATCCCGAAACAGGACTTCCACAACGTCATCCACTGACCGGCAGACAATCGTGATTTCACCTTTTCCGGCGCGATGGATTGCCTCAATTGCATTCTTGGTGAGATTGGTAATGACATGCCCAAAGAGCGCTGGATTACCTTTTACGTGAAAGCCCGCACTTGGCGCAATGTGCACGTGATCAGACACCCCCGTCTCAAAAGGGTAGATCGCAATGGTTGAGCAAATGACCTTGTGTGGATCGAACACCGAAATCTCCACCGACTTGGGATTCTTCGAGTTCACCACCAGAAGCTCGATCGTATTGTTCATGCGAGCCACTTCAAAACGCACGCGCTCAACTGCTTTCGGGAGCTCTTCAAGCTCTGCCGGATGATCGGCGGCCAAGCATCTCTGGACTCTTGCCAGAACCCCCTTCATCGTGAGCTGAACGCTGGCCAGCGGCGTCCGCAGTTCATGTGCCACGACACCCAGGACAAATGTGGCCCCCCTCTGTTTTTGCTCTGTGAGGGCTTGTCTATCCAGTTTGATGATAATCAGCGTGGCAATCTCAAATACCAAAATCGGCAGCTGGATCAGCATCGTATGCAATGGAAGGGCCGCAAGCGATCCCCCACCGAGTTCGAATAGGACAGCCGCACCAACAGCTCCCATGACGAGCGACCCCAACGCAAAGGCCGTACTGAAATGGAACAGGATGACCACCGCAATCAGCAATGACTCAGCCCAGACCATTGCTCCGGCATTCTGCAAGTACAGGAAGGTAAAACTGAACGGTAACCCGATCGTAATTGCGACGAAGGGGTAAACCGCGTACCAATAGGTGTGCGACAGCCGTCGTATGAACAGGAAAGGAAGGAAGAGCAGCGTGCATATCGCTCGCAACCAGCCACTCTCGTACGATTGGGGAAAGACGACGCTCCAGATGAAATAGTAAAGTGGATGTCCCAGAAGCCCCAGCGCGCCGACCATATGAAAACGTCGGAGTCGAACTTCATTCTCTTCATCCGTAAGCATCGCGTCCAATAACGAGCAGACCGTTGCCTTCCAGCGACTGACGAAACTGCTTTGCAGTTGCGAAGCTTCGACCGTCATCGTCTCCTTACCTCTCTTCATTGCCGCGATTTGAATGTGCAGAGTTTCAGCTGTCTCTGAACGCGTGATGCATATTTCCGGTATTGGCCCTCATTATGAAGGCTGACCATGCCCCCTTGACGGCGCAGTTCGATCCGCGTTGGTCAATCGAGCCTGCCCCACCGGAATTAGTACCGTCCAGAAATGGAGATTTCCGGCGTGGCGCGCTCATATCGTGGGCGATTGCGCTGCGCCTTAACCCGGATGCGGTCCAGGATCGCGCAGGAAAGGCACCGACGCGCGCCTCGCTATCAGCATAGGCGACATAACCATCACGCACCCGTGACCACACTCCCACTGAAATTTGCTCCTCCCGTTCTCGCACGCCTTCGACTGGCGCCAACCGACTACCGCGCTCGCGTGCGAGCACCTGCATTGCTTCAATTGCATGCCGCCGGCTGCGCCGTCCCGATCTTGCACATAGCTACAACGTCAGCGCGCTTGCATCGATACCCAATTCGTTCGCCATCCGCTCAGCGAGCGCCTGAAGCTTGGCCACCTTATCGGCCAATTGCTTTTGCGCGGCTTTCAGTGCTGCGAGTTCGGATGGCGCCACTGTTTCATCAACGGTGCCATGCTGCTGAATTTCGGTCAGCGCGACTTCGCCACACAACAAATGCGTCCACCGATTTTCGCGTTCTCCCAAAGACTTCGGCAGTTTCACCACCAACAGCGAATTGTCTCCCGCAAGCTCTTCCAGAAACACCTCAACTGAAGAGATGTCAGCAAAGGCTGCAACCTAGCGACGTTGAGGCGCAGTTCCGCAGTCGTCTGCGGACCACGAAGAAGCAAAGCCGCGAGTAACGACGTGGACTCACTAGGCAAGTTGAGCATACGATTCGTGTTGTGCTCGAAACGAGGGACCCGGCTGCTACTACCTTCAATGACCAGGCTCAGCGCCTTCAGTTCATCAATGGCAGTGAGAATTTCGGCCTCAGTAACGGTCAGGACCGGGGAGCGAGCAGATTTCTGATGGCGTCTCCCGGCATGTGTCAGGTATTTAGTCGCCAGCGGGAAACGCATGCCGTAGCAAGCCTATCCAAAGTCACGGGGGCGAGATGGCTTACGCGACTGCTTGGTTCTTCCCACAAGCAAATTGAGTGTGGTGCCCGAGGCCGGATTCGAACCGACACGCGCCGATGAGGGCGCAGCTTGACGACCCTAGGGCCATAGAAGGCAAGGCAACGGCACTCGAAATTGGCAGGCGGCGCGAGGCTGAAATCAAGGAAAGCAACGCGCGTTTTGATGCGACGGCAAAGGACGCTGAACCCCTTCCGAGGCAGATGCCCCTCTTTCCTGAGGAGATGCGCGTCATCCCCAACCATTTGGCTCGCACCCCATTGTTTGGCGCGATCAAGCCAGGTAAACGCAGGCGCGTCGACAACGAGTATTGGCCTCACCCCAAGGCGTGATGATTCGGTACAGCGGCCTCCAGCTCGATTCCGCTGATGGAGACGTGTTCTTTCAACTTGTCCACCTGGGGCGCGACAAGACCATGGGCGAGCCTCTCACCATTGCCCGATCCCAATTTCTCACTGAACTCCGGAGAGACACCGGAGGGGAGAACTACACATGGCTCAAGGAATCACTGGAGCGCCTCCAAGGCGCGCGGCTCACCATCGAGGGGAGCAGATACAAGGTCACGACCAATTTTGTCCTAAGGCTGGAGGAGGACAAGCAGGAAAAGATTTTTCAGGTCTTCCTGGACCCGGCAATGGTTGATGCCTTCGGCCCCAAAGAGGTGACTTTTGTGAACTGGCAGAAGAGGCTTCAGATCGAGAAGCAAGTACCACTTTCCAAATGGCTGCTAGCTACATCAGCAGCCACGAGAGAGGCCTGCAGCATTGGCGCCTTGCCTACCTTAAGGACCTTTACGGTTACACCTCGCCTGTTCGACGGTTTCGGCCGATCCTGAAAGGCGCGCTCCGCCAGCTTGAGGACTTGGAAATCATCTCAGGCTGGGATCTATACGAGAACAATACGAAGGTTCGTTACACAAGGCTATAGGGCACGAGGGGCTATCTGTACAGCTTGACGCCCCTACCCATTTCGCCCCTGATTATCTGTACAGCTTGACACCCCTTCCCTGCCAAACCGCCTGCAACCTAAGTTTGCAGGCACCAATACCACGTTAACAGGTATTTAACCTCTTATTTAACCCGCTGGGCCTGTGGACAACTCTGCCGTCGGCGAACCATCACGATACATGGTCCGGCGGTGCCTGAACAAACTCGGAGAAGAGGCATTTCGATGAAACGAACGTTAGCTGACCCGCTACAACCAGCACGCGATCGTGGCATGCGTCACGCTTTGGATGAGTGGGAAAAAGCTGAAAACCTCCCACTCAAAGCGGCTGCCAATATGCAGACCGCCCCGATCGGGCCATCAATGATGAGCGGCAGCAAGGACACCTGTATGCGCTTGTGCTACCCCGCAAGGAGTTCGGCTACCGCTACCCACAGTGGCAGTTCAGTGCTGAACCGGAAAGGATAGCGGCGGTTCTTCAGCCATTCATTCGCACCGAGGCCAGCTGCTGGGTGATTCACAGTTTCCTGCGCAGCCCGCATGTGGCGCTCGACGGTGTTTCCCCGCGCGAGCGCATCCTTGACCCTCCTATCCGATTGAGCTTGTGGTTCGGCTTGCGGCCGAAAGTTACTGGTGCGATCAAGGGGCTGGCTAACAAACAAATTCCGGGCATCCGTATTTCGTGGTTGACTTGCCGTTGTGCGGCGCAGCGATGGCATATAGATTTTGCCAGCTGCGAAAGGCTCAGAGCGGCCCTTGGCATAGCTGGGAGGAGTGTTGTTGCTGTTAGCCGTTTGCAAGTGACTTTCGACTCCGACATTGCGAGCTAGTGCGTATGACGGTGGTGAATATCCGGGTAATGCGGATGCTTGTGGACCAATGCCTCGTGCCGGTGGACATGCGCGTGCGGCTCCTTGCCATCCCACGGGAAATCATGTTCGTGCTGATGGTGTTCATCATGCCGATGCACATGCGTATGCTCCATCGGCTCGTGCACGTGCTCATGCTCGTGCCGCTCCCGGAGATGTAGCCAGACACCAAGCGCCATCAAGGCTGCGGCCAACCAGAACAACACCCCAGGTATCTCCGGCCAGATCAGGAGGGAGATCACGACACCAAACAACGGCGCCACCGAGAAATACGCCCCCGTGCGCGCGGTGCCAAGGTGCCGCAGCGCCACCACGAACAGCGCCAGGCTGACGCCATATCCGGCAAAGCCGACCAACATCGCCGAGACCAGCGGTACCGCTGTGGGCAGCGCATTGCCGGCGGCGAGCGCAAAAGCGGTGTTGCACGTTCCCGCCACCAGGCCCCTCAGGCAGGCGATCAGCACCGCATCGTTGGACGAGACATTGCGCGTCAAATTATTGTCGATCGCCCAGCAGGCGCAGGCGGCCACGATCAGCAACGCGCTCGGTGACAAGCTCGCTGCATTTGGCTGCCATGACAGCAGGCCCCCACCCGCCACGATGGCGACCATCCCGAGCACGATCTGCCGATCGGCGTTCTCCTTGAACACGATCCACGCGATTAGCGCAGTGAAGACCCCTTCGATGTTGAGTAGCAGCGACGCGGGCGCGGCTCCCGTGTGGGTCAGCCCTGTCATCAATAGTGCCGGCCCCGCCAACCCGCCAGCGAGGATGGCTCCGAGCAGCCAGGGAATCTCGTGGCGTGGAATAGCCGGCCCAGGCTGCGCGGTCTCAGCGGATTTCCCGATTAGCCGCCGAGCCAGCAGCACCCCTGCCAAGCCAAGACCGCTGCCGAGGTAGAGCAGCCCCGCCAGCAAGATCGGCGAAATCGAGCCGGTCAGCGTTTTGGCCAAAGGCGTGCTTGCGCCGAACAGCAGCGCGGCGGCCAAGGCAGGGCTAGCGGAGCGGATGGACATGGCGACAGCCGTGGTTGAGCAGATGCCCCAATTGTCGCGCGTTCGCAGCGTGTCAGGCGCCAGGTTTCATAACACGCATCACGGGGTGACGATCAACGTCTTTCAATGGAAGGTAAATCTCGTGCGTTGCGGGGTCGATCGCCAAACTATGCGCATTCGGCCCCACGAAGCCTTCGCTGGCTTTGGTCACACCTGTCGCGGCGACATGGAAGATTGACAGTACGCCCGATTCACCGGCCACGTAAAGCTGGCCGAGATCGGGGTCGTAGCCCAACACGTCAGGCGTTCCTCTGACATCGAAGCTTGCGGTGAGCTGCTTGGTCTTCAGATTCAGGACAAGCAAGCGGTCGTTATCCTCGCAGGCAATGAAGGCCAGTCGTAGCTTGGGATCAATCAGCAACCCATGGTTTCCATCAGCCCCAGGCAGCGGAATGCGATCAACGATCTTGTCGGTGCGCGGGTCAATCTCAATTAAGGTCCCGCGTCCCTGGCCGTTGACAAAAATGTGCTTCGAAACCAGGTCGTATTGCGCGTTCCCCACAGCGCCACCCAACTCGATGGTCGCGATCCGCTGGTTGGTGCGGGCATCGATCACCGTTTCCGTGTGGCCTGTCTCGTCGGAGACATACAGCTTGCCGACCTCTGGCGCGTAGGCAATGCCATCCGGATAAACGCCTCCGGGGATGCGGGCGACGATTTTCAGGGTCGTGGCGTCGATTGCCACGATTTCGTCGGTTCCAGTCGCGGAGGCATACACGCGGCCGAGTTCCGGCATGGCTGACGTTGCCGATCGTGGCCAGCACAGCTTTGGTCTTGGTGTCCATGACGACCACAGCGCTATCCCCGAGGTGGGCGACAAACAGCCGTGACCTTGTGGGGTCCAGGCTGAGGTAATCCCATCGCGTCGTGGCGCCGGGCAGCGGGTAGTCGCCCACATGTCGCAAGGGCAACGTTCCGGCTTGCCCTTGCGTTGCGGCGCCGACGCTGAGTGCTAAGCCGAACGTCATCGAGAGAAGCGCGAGATACCACCTGGTCAGGGGGCGGCACCTGTGCGACAGCGATTGGGCATGCATGGTTTTTTGACCATTGTGGATCGTAACGAAGTGCGAGCGACCTCAACGCTTGTGCCCGCGCTCGCAGCATCGCGCTACTTGCGTACGCTGGCCTGCGCGTCGAGTGCCTTCCTCACGCTTCTCGCCAGATCGGCAGCTTTGCCTTTGCCCCAGTAGTGCAGGAACATGTAGCGTGGTTGCTCATGGGTCATGTGCTGGTGGATGGCAACGATGTTGATGCCGTCGGCGCGCATTGCCTTCAGCACGGATTGCAGCTCATCTTCCCGCATCACAAAGTCGCCATCGACGACGGCCTCCTGGTCCGTGCCGGCAAACGCGGCCCACGTGTTGACGCCCATTTCGTTGCCTATCGGCGTGCCCTGCATACTCCCGCGAGCGCCAATCACCACCTTGAACATGCCGTTGTTGGCTTGCCCTTTCGTGCCCAAGATGGTCGCCAGGGGGGCCGACGTGATCTTGTTCTCCGCGCCGATCTTGCCGGGGAAGTTCGTGGCCGGGGCCGGATTCGCAGCGCGAATCTCAGCGATCTTGTCGTAGACCTTTTTCACGCCTGCAGCCAGTTGCTCCACATCGCCCATGCCGCCGATGTGCATGAAATACACCTTGGGCCGGTCGAAGAAGAAATGGTTATGCAGCGCCATCACCTCCAGGCCAGCATCGAGTGCAGCACTCATCGCAGGGTTCACCTCATCCTCGAACACTACGGTGTCGCCCATCAACATGACATGCCCGCCGTGCGCCGGCGTGATTGCGGCCCAGGAGGTCAGGCCCATGAACGGCGGCATGGCGAGACCATCGACTTGGATTGGCACGTCGGTGCGCGGCTTCGATACCTTGAAGACGTTCTCGCGTTCGGAGAAGGTTCCTTTCAGGCCGGTGATCTGCTCAATGCGAGCGGTATCCAGAGCCGCGTGTGAATCCGAGGGCGCTGCGCTGGCAATCGCGCAGGCACAGAGGGTTGTGGCCAAAACAAGAGCAGTACGGTTTAGCAATGACATCTGACACTCCCAGGTTGGGGGGACGGGGGATGGCTTCGGTCAGTTGAGCGGTTTGACGCGACGGAACCCATGCAGGATCGCGAGGTCGTAGGCAATCTTCAGTACGCCACAGGCAACCAGCGGCACGCCTGTCCAGCCTGCAGCCAGCATTGCACCTGCAAGTGTCGGGCCGATGGCGGAGGCCAAGCTTCTGGGCACAGATGTCAGGCTTGCTGCAGCCGTGCGCTCGGGCGGTGTCACCACCGCCATCACATAGGCCGTCCGGGTCGGCACATCCATCTGGGACAGCGCGCTGCGCACGAGCAGCAGCGCCAGAGTTCCCGTCAACGACGGCGCGAAGGCTGCCGCGATCAGGCACAGGCTCGACGGGATGTGCGTGAACACCATCGTGTCGAGCAAACCGATCTTGCGTGCCAGCGGCACGGCGACAAACTGAGAAGCAGTCGTCAGCAAACCGGCCCAGAAGAAGAACTGACCGGCTGCGGCCGGGGACAATCCAAAGCGTTGCATCAGCCACAGCGATAGCAAGGCGTTGACCACGAGCCCGCCCGCGAACGCGTCCACACTGAACAGCAGCGCCAGGCGAATCACGATCCGGCGCGACGGCCCCAAGGGTGTCGCAGCGGGACCTGCTTGCGCGCTGATATCCGGAAGACACGCATAGAGCGCCCAAAGCGCGATACCGACCACGGCATAGACGGCGAACATCACACGTATCGCTGCCAGAAATGACAGGCCAAGATGCGCAGCGAGCCAGCTTGGCAGCGCTGCCGCCAAAGCACCAATGGCGGCTGAGAAGGCACCGATCAGGCTATAGTGCGCGCGTCGGGTGCGGCCGACTCAGCCAGGCGCGCCTGTTCTAGTGGTAGGAACACGCTGACATCGCCAAAGCTTGGGTTGAGCGTACCGACAAAGGCAACGACCAACAGTGGCCAAAGAGCTGACAGTCCGGCAAAGCCTGCACCAGTCGCAGCCATCAAGACAGGGGCCAGCATGAGCAGACGGCGCTGCGCAAAGCGGTGGCCAAGGATGCCGACGAGGATCGTCGCCAGCGCCGACCCGATCAGTGTGGCGCTGCTGATCAGCCCGACGGCCAGTTGGGCAAAGCCAAGGCCGAGCAGGTACGCCGGCAACAGCACGGCAACGTACCCATCGCAGAAGCCGCGCAGCGCCCGGCCAACGAGCAATGGCAACGCGCCGGTATCGACGCCCGGTGGCAAAAGCAGGCGTGTGAACCAATTCCGAGCGGTAGCCACGGCGGGCGCCTCCGGACTGTGACGAACGACCTCAGTCTTCGTCTTCGTCGGCGACCTCTTTGTCGTCTGTACCAATAAGAACCGTTGACTCGTCGCTTCCGCTGCCGAGCGTGACCTCGTAGCGGACGCGGCCGTTCACCGTCTGCTTCTCGATTTTGCTGATCGCGCGGCCACCGGCTTGCTGGTCAATCGTCGCCTTGACTGCGGCGGGTACCTGCGCGACGTTGACCACCTCGGTGCTGCGCTCCCCGAACGGGTTCTTTTTACAGCCGGCGATGGCGAGACTTAGTGAACATACGAGAACGGTTGCAAGGAGGTGCTGGGTGCGAGTAGACATGGTGTGCTCCGATACGTCATCTGTTGACCAAATCCCCCTGCGCAAAGCCGTTTCCATTGCGGCGATATTCGATTGCGTGGCCATGGCGCCAGACTTCAAAGCAATCCTCGTTCTGGGTCTTGCCGTTTGAATCGGCAATACACAACTCGCCGCCGCGCACGCGCCAGCGACCACCCAGGACCTGCCCATGCATGACGGATTCGACTGTGCCGTCAGGCTTGAACTTGTCCGACCAGTGCGTGCCATCGGTGATGATCTTGCCAACGATCGCCTTCTTGAGTTCAGCGCCGCTCAGGTGCTTGAAACCCTCGTCAGCCAAGACCGAGGTCGTTGTGCACAGCATCGTGGTCGCCACCCAGATGCTGGCACTTGGCAGGCAACCACGCTTCAACGTGGGCATGATCGCTTCATGAATATCCTTCCTTCGGCTCGCTCAGGCTGGCATCTTGGGCGGCCACTTGTGCGTTTCCGCCTGGCAGTGTTGGCACCACGCATAGAGCGCGTCGTACATCACCAATCCGTGCTCCAGCATCTCGTGGTCGTCGGCAAACACCCGTGACAGTCCGAGCGAGATGGCGTAAAGCCCACTGGACTGAGGCGTCAGATCGAGCCTTGACGTATCCGCACCACGCACGATGCCGGCCAGTTGCTGCAGCGCTGGATCATCACCAAGGCGGTATTTGTCGAGAAACGCATCAAAGCTGCACAGTTCGCCGACATGCGTGAGTTCGACGCCGGGAATGTCGTACGGAATCGCGCCGGTTTCATTGGCGATGCGCACGACGTCGCCGGACGGCACGTACAGGAACTCCGGCGTCTGGTCGATGAAGCGGGCGATCAGCCAGGGGCAGGCAATGCGGTCGATCTTCGGGCGCTCCCGCGTGATCCATTGCATGACAACCTCCGCTGTGATTCGTTGACGGAAAACGAAAAACTAGCGCTGTACCGCCACTAGGCGTTCGGCAACGCGAGCCCAATGCACGTTCCGCATGAAGGCGTCGACATAGGCGGCGGCCTTGGCGCCGTAGTCCATGTGATACGAGTGCTCGTACATGTCGAGCGCCAGGAGCGAGGTACCACCCGCCAGGGTGTGCGCGTGGTCCGATGCCCACTGGTTGACGAGCCGCCCATCGCGTGGCGAGTAGGTCAGCAATACCCAGCCGGAGCCACCGCCAAGCGCCTTGCCCATCGCAGTGAACTCAGCCTGCCAGCGCTCGACCGAGCCGAAATCGCGTGCGATGGCATCCTTCAGGCCGCCTTCCAGTGGTCCGCCATCGCCGAGGCTGTCGAAGTACACCTCGTGCAGGATCATCGAGTTCGTCGCGATCAACTCCTCGCGCTTCAGACCGTTGAGCACGAAGACTGGAGCAGTTGCTACATCGAGCGCAGCAACCTCCGCCGTGATGGCGTTCAACCGTTTCACTGCTCCGCAATAGTTGTTCTCGTAGTGGCTGACGATCAGCTTCTCCGACAAGCCCGACAGCTTGGTTGGATCGCATGCCAGCGGCTTCATTTGGTAGGTCATGAGCGTCTCCTGGGGACTCAGTGGTGCAGCAGCGGATACGCCACCAGGCCAATCAGCGCAGCGCCGGCTACGATCACCGGCTCCGTCAGCTTCTTGAACTTGAGCAGCAGCGCGACCGTGACCAGCACCAGCAACACCGTCGGCACATCGACGATCGAGCGCTTGGCCAGCACAATCACCGCGCCGGTGATAGCGCCGACGGCCGCTGCCGTCACGCCATCGACGAACGCCAGGATGCCGGGCAACTTACCGTATTTCTTGAAGTACGGCGCAGGCAGGATGGTGAACAGGTAGCACGGCAAAAACGTTGCCAGCGCCGCCACACAGGCGCCGGGCAGGCCTGCCACCAAATAGCCGATGAAGCCCACCGTAATGACGACAGGCCCCGGCGTGATCATGGCCACCGCCACGGCATCGACAAACTGCTTTTCATTGAGCCAGTGGAATTCGTGGACCACGCTGCCGTACAGGAACGGCACGATGGCGAGCCCCGAACCGAATACGAAGGCGCCCGCCTTGGCAAAGAACACACCCATCTGCGACAGCAGCGGCCAATCAATCGTGCTGAAAATGCCGCTCGCTGCGGGAATGGGCATTGCTGCCAATGCGTTCATCTTTCCCTGACGTACCCACTTGGGCGGCGCGCGCCAGAACCAGACAAGCACGCCGCCCGCCAGGAACAGCCACGCAACTTCCGATTCGGTGATCACGGTGACGGCAGCAAGCACTAGATAGACGAACCACAGCAGCTTGTCCTTGCCGACGCTTTTGGTGGTGAGCTTGTACGCACTGATGGCGATGATGCCGATGACCGCTGCGCCCACGCCGTAGAACACGGATTGCATCCACGTCAGACCATCAAAGTGCGTGTAAGCCCAACCCAGCGCCACCACCATCAGGAAGGACGGCAGCACGAACGCGATGCCGATCAGCGTCGCGCCGAGGATGCGGTAGTGCACGTAGCCAAGATAAATCGCCAGTTGCGCGGCCAACGGCCCAGGCGCGAGCTGCGCCAGAGCGAGGCCTTCCTTGTAGTCACCCTCAGTGATCCACTGGTGAGCATCTACCAGGTCACGCCGCATGTAGCCCGCCAGCGCGACCGGGCCGCCGAAGCCAAGAGTGCCGAGGCGCAAGAAATACAGCACTAGTTGCCAGAGCGTGTAGCTGGGCCGATCTGCTTGGGGTGCAGCCTCAGTTGATTGGGGTGTGGTCATCGTCGGTGCCTGAAGAGCGGGATTACGGTTTGCGCGCGGAGCAGAAATGCGTATGGAGCGAATCGAGCACGGTGCCGACCTCAGCCAGCAAGGCATCATCATCGGCCAAGCGCTTGCGCGCGCCTGCTAGATCGGCTGGGCTCTCCAGCCAAGCGAAACGGGCATGGGGGTCAATGAAGCGCTGGATCAGCCAGGCGCTCGCTACACGATCGACCCACAGGTGCTGGCGCGTTGCCCACAAGCGGCCCTGGTACTGGGTGGGGTCGCGCCGGGGAACGCCGCCTGCACCGGCGTGCGGTTCGCCCGGCGACTGGATCGCCTCGATGGCGGCAGCGAAATCTCGCCACTGAGCCGCAGCTCGGATGGAGGCCTCGTTGGGGAAGACGTCGATCTGGTGGATCGTCTCGTAGGCACGTGCGTGACGGCGCTGCAGACGATTGAGTTCGGCTGCGGCCAGATTCGGCAGCGTTTTGCGCGCCTCGGCTAGCTCAGCGAGCCAGTCGGTATAGTCGACGGAGCGATCGAACAGCGACTGGTAAGCCGCTGCCTCATCGACGCCTTGCGCCTGGACATGAAGCAGCCAGGCTTGACCATCCTCTTGCAGGGCTTCGTCGGCAAGTTCGCGCAACTGCGAGTCTTGTTCCGCATGTGCTGGCAGCAGGTAGGCACCGTCGCGCAAGGCTGCGCATCCCAAAGCCTTGACCGCGCGCCAGACGCGCATGCGTACGGTCGCGCCGGCCGTCGGCAGACTGACGATGAGCAGAAGCCAGGATTCGGGAACGGGGACCATGACGGCAGCATAGGCAGCCGTATGGATCACTGCAACACTGTAGATATCGCTACAAAGTGCTGTCTTGTTGCCCCAATCGCCAGAGCTTAGCGGCCGCTATGGGTCGGCATGTGCCTATTGAGCAACGCAGCCACGGCCTTTTTGCGACGCAGTAAAACACGACGACATCAACCATGAAACGCGGATACCCCAAAATTACGCAGTTGCGGCAGCAATCTGATCTTTGCATGCCAGCATGAGTTTGAGCGCCCCCGTTTGTGTCTTCTCGAGCTCCGCAGCAACCGATCGAAGCCCATGCTTCTGTCGATCAAAGAACTCCTGCGGACTACGTAAGGCGGGGTGCAGATGCAATGCCTCGAGGAAGCGCGATCGCGTCGTCGGGGTGCTTCGCCGAGTCAAACTCGGCATGCTGATGATTGACGAGATCCATCACTGCTGGCTGGCGCTTACGTCAAGCAACGCAATTGCCTGAACGTTCTGAAGTATCTAGGCAACGAACTCTGCGTTCCGCTCGTCGGTATTGGTACGGCTGAGGCGATGCGAGCCATTCAAACTGATCCGCAGTTGGCGAACCGGTTCACACCCGAGGTGTTGCCGAGGTGGGAGAGAAATACTGAACTTGCGCGACTGCTCGCGAGTTTTGAGCGAGTCATCCCCCTGCAAAGAGCATCGCAGTTGGCTTCCCCCGCGCTAGCTGCGCGCATTGTTGATGCCGCAGGAGGGACGATTGGCGAAATGTCGACGTTGCTCAATATGGCAGCGATTCATGCGATAGAGACTGGAGAGGAGCGCATCACGGCGGAGATTCTGGAGGGGTGTGGATACATCTCTCCCGTGCAACGAAAGCAAGCGGCTTCGGCCCTCTAGCGCGTGGCTGAGGTGGGGCCTATTTGGCCGCTCCATCCGCAGCCGCAACCGGATGAGTTGCTGTCGTCGTGGATGATTCGACTCGCTCACGCCAACCGCTTCAAGATTCATAGCTTCTATTCGCAGTTCTTCGGCCGCGAACGCCAGGTGTGGACGCGCGATATTGATCACTTCGCGCCGTCCTGGTTGCTTCAAGGCTTGTCAGTTCGGTCAGGTCTGCCCATTGATCGATTGGAGCGACTGACGTTACTGCACCTTGAGTCAACAGTGTTTGAACACTTCAACGAAAAGGGCGTGACGCGATGGGTCATGCCGTTGAGCGTTTATCACCGCACTCGCCGAGCTTACGGGCAGCACTACTGCCCAGTCTGTTTATATGAGGATCAGATGCCATATCTGCGTTGGCATTGGCGGTTAGCGTTGATGGCCGTGTGCACAACGCACGGGGTCTTGCTGGAGGATCGCTGTCTGGCATGCCATCGCCCCCTCGCTCCCCATCGCTTCGATACAGCCAAAGGTTGCGCCGCGCCAGCGTGCGATTTGCCGATTCACCAATGTGCGTATTGTTGCTTTGAACTTGCTCAGAAATCTGGGCGATTGATGCCGCACGGCACGGGCTGGCAAACGCATATTTCCAACGTGATCGGCGCTGGCTATGCTGTCATTGGAGGGTGTCCCGTCTACTCCCATCTGTACTTTGATGGTTTGCGTTTCATCATGGGCGGCTTGCACCGTGCACGTGGTGCCGGTCGAACTGCCGTTTTTGAGCGGCTGCCACCCGATGAGCGGGCAGCTCGTCTAGAAGAGGCCATATGCCTCACGCAATCATGGCCGAATGAATTTCTGACCAAGTGTGCTTCGCTGCCTCACCCCTACACTATGTTTGCGGCGGGGCGATCAGACCTACCTTGGTGGCTAGCCTCGGTGCTGACTGAACACGTAAGGCAGACCCCAGCTCCGCTTTCTGTGGCAGAGGTCGGCGCTATTGTGTCAGCGGTGAGCCGTCTTTCTGGCGTACATACCGCTCACGCGGCGCGAAACATCTCCGGTATTGACATCAGTCGAATGTTCGCGCAACCACTTGTATCGGATGCTGTAGCCAATGAGTTGATCGACTGCCTGGACGCTGCACAGCTCTATCGCCGAATCCTCCTTCGTGACAAAGCCATGTTTCTCGTGGCGCGAGAGTTGCGATTGGACGTGTCTCAGTTACTTGAGGCAGGGAAACGTGACGAGCGGCGATGGGTCATTGCTGGTGATGTCGCAGCTCACCCCCGTGGCGACGGGCGCCCTGCTGTTCTACTTGCGATCCGTTCGACCCGCGCTGCGGCGGCTGGCAGGTGAAGAAGCTTTGTTTATCTCGACGAACGGAACGGCACTTGGACGGAGCGCCGTGGGTATGCGGTTTGCCAAGGCTGCGCGTATCGCTGGGCTGCAAGGTGCGGTGTCAGGCTGGCTTGCTGGGGTGCGAGGTCAAGCTTAGTTGCTGAGTAATCTGTACCGGTTACGGGCGTTTTCGCGTCCGCGAAAATCCAGTGAGGCATTTTCCATGGCCTACCGACTGAACCCTTTCTGATCCAGGCATGCGTGGTTCGTGGTGGGCTGTGCGAATCCTCATCGTTGATGAGAACCATCATCTGATTGCCGGTGGCCTCACCAAGCAGTGCGAGTTTCGCAGTGCCCTCCAGAGCCTGAGCAACGAAGCGAAGATCACCTTTTGGAAACTAAAGCCTATCGGGCTGCCGCTATTGAACCGAAGCCAACTCCAGCGGCCGCGCGATTTTAACCATAAAAACCGGCAGAACTGCTTCAAATTCGATGCAGACCTGCTTGCAATATGCGAATGACTGAATTCCACTTCACCGCAACGCACGTTCGGAGCCTACTCGGCTTGACCCGGACCGATTTGCAGCGTTGGTTGAAAGTGCTGCCGCCCTTCAATCAAGCGCCCACGCAAGCACGCACTGCACGACGGTTCACGATCACGGACTTGGCATTCTTCAGCCTGACCGCACTGTTGCACCGAAGCCTCGGCTTGCCAGTGACCACGATCGCCCGGTTCTCCGCATCGCTTTACGACTACGTGAATAGACCTTCGTCTCTCAGTTCTCCTGCCGCGCGACTCTTTTTGAATCGGATCAACGAAAGCGTCTGGGAGGTCGCCATCGAGCCTGCAGGAGGTGTATCGATCTCGATTGATCCTCAGACCGTTTGGAAAGATGTTTACGAGTTCATTGGCCTGCAGATGCCCGTGCAGGGCGAGCTTGCGCTGGGGCTGATGTCTGCTAACCCACTGCCTGTAAGGAATCCCCTCCGTGGGCGCCGCGCAAGTTAACACCGCAGAGCGTCTTGGCGTTCCTGCCGAGGCGTTCGTAGATTTCCAGGATCGTCCGTCCGCGCGTCACCTGCGATATATGGACCTCTTGCCCGCATCCCAGGTCCCCACCGCCGATGGGCAGGCCTCGCTGGAGGGCGTGGTCGAAGTCTCGGGTAAGGCCACCTTGTACGTGGTGCGAAGCAGCCTTCCAGCACCGCGAGGAATGGACGCGTCCATCGTCCAGCTCATGCGGACACTGGCCTGCCGTGCCGATGCAAGTCACTTAGCTGTGGTTCGGCCCGGGACGATGACCGTTTATCGAGTGGGCTTCTATGCTGACGGTCAAACGCCCACCGTGGATGCGGTAATCGACGGTGAGGATCCCCTGAGCGTACGAAAATTCTTCAATAGCGGGCGCGAGCTGACGCGACAGGAGCGGGTCAATCGCCTCTGGCTGGACGACTTACTTTTCGACCTGCTGACCAAGGCGGCCGACGGTTTGCGGAATGCGGTTGCTGGATCGATCCTTTCAGATGGGGAAGTTTTGTCCCTCATCGGACGTGCACTGTTCATGCGGTTCCTCGTGGATCGGGGAATTGTCAAGCCAAACGAGGTCAACAAAATCGTCGCAGGAGTCCAGCGTTCGGAGAGCCTCTTTGGAACCATCGATGCCCTCGTGGGCACTTTCGAGTGGCTCGACCGGACATTCAACGGTGATTTGTTGGACCTCGGAACCAAGGACTACCGCGGCTACCTCCGCGGGCTCGGGTGCGCGAGCGAGAAGGTCTGCGCCACGTTGAGCAACATCATGGCGCGGTCAACCGATGAGCAACTTTCGCTGGACTGGGACGGTCTGCGCTTCGAGCACATTCCGGTGGACGTCCTCAGCCAGGTCTACGAACATTTCGCGCACCGCTTCATGCCCGAGCACGCGCATGCGACGAGCATCCACTACACGCCGCGCGATATCGCGGAACTGTTGGTCGATGGCGTCTTCGCAGCCACCCCAGCACCCAAGCGCCATCTTGCGAGGATTTTGGATCCTGCTGCGGGCGCAGGGGTGTTCCTCGTTTTGGCGTTCCGCCGTCTCGTCGCGGAGCGTTGGCAACACGACGGACGACGTCCGCATCGGGCCGCTATCCGGAAGATCCTGACCGAGCAGCTTTGTGGCCTCGACATCAACCCGACTTCAGTCAAAGTGGCCGCGCTCAGTCTCTATCTGGCGGCACTAGAACTGGACCCGCAGCCGCAGCCATTGTCTGACCTCAAATTTGAGCGTCTCTTCGATTCGACGCTTCACTGCGTCGAGGCCGACCGACTCGGTGACGCAGCCGATGCGAAGCTCGGAAGCCTGAGCACGTTAGGCCCTTTCGATATCGTGCTGGCCAACCCTCCCTGGAACAGCCTTGACGCGAAATTCAGGAAGCGGTTGGAGTCGATTGCACCTCAGAGGCCCGCAAGTGTGAGGGGCATGGATTCCCCGACAGGCAAAAGCCCGGTGCCTCATCAATGGCCTGATGTAGCGTTCATGTGGCGCTCACTGCAATGGTGCCGGCCAGGCGGCGTCATCGGCATGGTCGTTCATGCACGCTTTCTCTTCAGCGACGAAGCCACTGAGGTGCGCGCTCGGTGGTTCTCACTGGCGCGCGTGACCGGCGTCTTGAATGGGATGTTCCTCCGCAAGGAGCGCCGCATTTGGCCGTCCAACAGCCAACCCTTCTGTGCGGTCGTGGCCCTGAACGAGCTTCCCCAACCTGACGACTCGTTCTACTACCTTTCGCCTCGTTTGGAGCCGGTACTCGGCCAGAACGGTGAGTTCCGCTTGGATCCGCGCTCGGCGACGGCTGTGTCACTTACGCTGGCTGCGCGCGAACGACATGTGTTCAAGACGCTTGCCCGCGGCTCGGCGCTGGATCTGGACCTGGTCAGCCGGCTAGGGCGTTCGCGTATCTCCTTGCGCGACTACTTCGAGCAGTTGGGGGTGACCCTGCATCAAGGCTTCATCGCCGGCAAGCAGCATCTGCAGCATGCTGATGCCCTGCAAGGACTATCCGTCCTTGAAGGAGATGACAAGCCCGAATACGTGGTTGAAGTAGCCGACCTCGAGAAGATCGAGCAGCGGTTTCCGTCGCTGAAACTGCAATGGCCTCGCGATCCGATCATCTACCGCGGACCGCACGTGCTCTTCAGGCAGGCGCCAAAACTCGCGATGGCTCAGCGCGGTGCTGTCTGCACGGACGGCGACGTCGTGTACAGCCGTTCGTTCTATGGCGTCCCGGTGTCACGCTGCCCGAAGGTGGTGGCAGATTTCATGTTCGTTGTCTCATATGCAGACATCTTCCTGTACTGGACTTTAATGACGAGTTCTCAGTTCGGCGTCGAACGTGAGACGTTCAACATGGCCGACATCGAGGACTTCCCCGTCCCGCCGATGACAGCGCTTATTGGCGAAGTGGCGACGAAGATCTCTGATGTGGCAGAACGCATTCGTGCAGGTGGTGCGCCGTGGCAACAGGTGAACCGACTGATGACAGAGGTCTACGGACTCTCGACCTTCGACCAGCAGTTGATTGAAGATGTAATCGCTTATGAAGCACCGTATCCCAAGACGCTTGCCGCTGGGCTCCAGGACGTACCACGCAATGGCGAGGCCGTACAAACCTTCGCGCAGGTTCTCGCATCAACGCTCGCCGAGCTCGATGAGCGTTCGTTGAGCGTTCGGTCGCATACCGTCAGCGACGATGATGGGCCGTGGCAATTCCTTCGCATGGGCGTTGACGTCCGACACTCGCCTGACCTAGCGCTCGTGAAGCGACTGTTGACGCTTGTTCGCGAGCCGTTGCAAGCCTCGGAAATTCGACTGCAACTAGGAGATCAGGACTGGTTGGTTGGCCGCATTCGCCACGCCAGGTATTGGACGCGCAGCCAGGCCCGCCTGCTCGCGCTTGACCTTGTCGATGACGGTCTGCTGACTCGACCGTTCCTGCACTGAGGTAGCCGTTCAATGTTTCTCAATCTCGGCACTGCGCCACAGGGCCCCCCGCCTCCGTTCAGTGCTTGGTCGAATCAGCAGATACAGACCATCGAGCGTGCGATCGCGAGAGCATGGTCGCAGATCACGGTGGATCTCCACTGTCAGGCGGTGCTCACCGGTGGAACGGAGCCGCAGATCACGGCAATGCTTCAAGATGCCTTGTGCGAGTTGCTGAACAGCGGGCAGGTCGCTGGTTTCAGCCCAGCCACCTACCTGTGCCCGATTCGAGGGTAAGAGCTCGATGACCACACGGGCAAGCTTCTGGAGAAGCGACCCGATCTCACCTTTCCTCGCCTGTCCTCGCGCCCGGCGAGCAATCACAACGCCTTGTTCTTTGAGTGCAAGATTCTTGGACGCGGTCGTACATTGGATGACTACGTTAGGAATGGTGTCCGTCGATTTCAGGATGGCATATATGCCTGGGCCATGCCGCACGCGGGCATGCTGGCCTATGTCATCGGACCTGAGGCGGCCGATCCATGCACCTCACTGCCAGCAATTTGGAGTACCCAAGCCGGCCACGCCGCGCAGTATGCACCCATTGAGCCAATCAGCGGCGAGGGAGGCGTCCCCGCGATTGCGCTGTCGCGACATGCTCGCACTTTCTTGCTGCGCAATGGTGAAGCGCCAGGCCAGATCCTGCTTCGCCATCTGTGGCTGCACTTTCCCCTAGAGCGTGTTATGCACTTTCTGAGTCGTCCGCAGTCGAATGGGGATGGAGAGACGCAGACCGTATCCGAGCGACGTGAGTGACGAAGAATGGAGCTTTGCGGCGCCGTATTTGACATTGATGGACCAAGACGCGCCGCAAAGGCGGTATGACTTGCGGGAGTTGTTCAACGCGCTGCGTTGGCTGGCCCGCGCGGGAGCGGCGTGGCGCATGCTGCCGACGAACTTTCCGCCATGGGAGGCGGTGTATCAGCAAACGCAGCGCTGGCTGCGAGCGGGCTGCTTCGAGGCCATGGTTCAGGATTTGCGTTCGGTGCTGCGCGTGGCACAGGGGCGGCAAGGTCAGCCGAGTGCGGTCATTCTCGACGGGCGCACGTTGCAGTCGACCTGCGAGAGTGGTCCGCGCGCGGGCTACGACGGCTACAAGCGCAAACGGGGAAGCAAGGTGCATATGGCTGTCGATACGCTCGGGCATTTGCTGGCGGTTCATATCACACCGGCCAATGAACAAGAGCGCGCGCAGGTTCAGACATTGGCGCGAGAGGTGCAGCTTGTGACCGGACAGACTGTAAAGCTTGCCTTTGCCGATCAGGGTTATACCGGCGAAGAACCTGCGCGGGCCGCGCGGGACGAAGGCATCGAACTGCAGGTCATCAAATTGCCGCAGGCGAAGAAAGGCTTTGTCCTGCTGCCGCGCAGATGGGTTGTCGAGCGCAGTTTCGGATGGCTCAATCGCTTTCGAAGACTCGCGCGTGACTACGAGCGCTTGCCCGAAACACTCGCTGGTTTGCATTTCGTCGTCTTTGCCATGCTCATGCTAGTCCACACCGCACCTGCACTTTCAAAGTGCATAACACGCTCTAGGTGGGATCTAAACGTCCCCGCTCTCGCCAGCGCTGCTGGTGAGTATGACGATCGATCGCGAGTTGCTATTCGCGGACCTGCTCGCGCTCGCGCGTCGAGATCTGTATCTCGAGTGGCGCGAACTGCAAGGAAGCGTGCGCAGCAGTGCCCTCATCAGTGCTGGCAGCACTATGCAGCAAGCCGGTCGTGGGCGCCCACGGTCTAGACCAGCAGCTTGGCTTACAGCCGGGGCTGCCGGTGGCTACTGCGCGACTCATGGCGGGACAACACAAGCGGTGAACCTACTCCCGACCTGAGATCCCCATGGTCCAAATGCCAGAGACTTATGCGGCGTCTGGTATCACCACTGGTCTATCAAGGCCAACGACAGCGCTGCCAGGCAACGACGATACAAACGCCGACGGAGGCACCCACAGCACGTGCAGAGTGTCAACGGAACGCGGCCGTGCTCCTGGCGGAAACGGAGGGATTCGAACCCTCGATGCAGGTTTAGGCCCACATGCGTCCTTAGCAGGGACGTGCCTTCAGCCTCTCAGCCACGTTTCCTTAATCTTCAAATCGCAGTGCCGCTTGCAAGCGGCGCTCCGCATAGTTAATCACCTGGATCGGTTCGACTGCCCCCCAATCCGTGCGGAGATGGGCGGCGCGCAGATAGGCGTTCAATGCCTCGACTCTTGCGAAACCTCGGTACTTGCGGTACAGCCTGTCGAGAAAACGAAACTCATCTTTGGTGGTGTGTAGCGTCATGTCGCTTCAGACGACTTTGATTGGAGCGGGCGAAGGGAATCGAACCCTCGTCGTAAGCTTGGAAGGCTTCTGCTCTGCCATTGAGCTACGCCCGCTTGGTGACACAATCGATTGTCTCGTCGCTACAGCACATCGGAGGCGGAAAGAACAATAAACGTCATAGCAAGCAATGCCTCCCATAGCATCGCAACAAGAATACATCCTATCCCATTTCTTTCCCTACAATCATTGCTAGATCATCAATTTAGAAACGCTCCGCCCAATTTCCCCATAGCATCGTCATCGTACAACGCAGGGATTAGGGAATCTCTGATCAATTGAAGCTCGAACAATCATTGCTTGACTTGGCCCTCGCATGAAACAACAGACCTTCGCCTCTCTGGCGTTCAAGACCAAGAAGGAGCAAACGCGGCGTGGGAAGTTTCTGGCAAAGATTTAATCCCATTTCTAAAGTGGTGCGAACGCGCTCGATCTGTGTCACGGAAAAAAAACGGGACCCACTGCTGCCCAGCAAAGCGCCACACCAAGCGGCGAATGTTGGGTCAAACAGATAGGCCCTGTTTATTCGAGCCCATTTCGGCACAACCGGTGGGCTTCTAGCAAGAAATACATCTCCCGACTATCGCTGTCAATCGACTTCGCGCATTGCTTTCAATTGTGTGATCAGGCGCCACAATATTACGCGAATGCAAATCACCCGCACCTGTGGCACACCGCGGGTATGGAGACCGCAAAACTCGCACGTCTCTTAAAAAACCTCATCCGGGCCGACCGCGTCGCCGAGGTGCGCCACACCAAGCCGCCGACTGTTGGCGAGCAGTTGGCGCTGCTTGCCCCAAGCGGCGACCTGTCCAACGGCATCGTGCTGTGCGCCATCCCTTTGGACGATGCCGACGTTCGTACCGACCACATGTTTGATGCATCAAACGCAAAAAAACGATGTGCGCCTCAGGCCCTATACGGGGCCTTTTTTTTCTTTTACACGGTCGGGAATGGGCATTCCGGCCTGATCGATATCGCATCACGCAGCAACCGCCGGTCCTGTCCCACCGCTACGCCCAGAATTTCAGTGGTTACGATTGGTTGCACAGAAGCGCGCATTCTCATTTGTACCACCTACAATCGATGACACCAAAAACCGGAAGGAGGGAAACAAATGACCAGAGCACAATGGATGGCGGTAGGCGTGATCAGCCTACTGTGCGCTGCTTCGTTTTCGGCGCAAGCGAGAGGCGGTAATGCCGGTGGCGGTTCTGCGGCGCATATCAGTAGTCAGGGTATGGCCAACACCAACGGCCCCGACAGCCCGGATCGTGATAAAGGCAAGGCTCGTGCAGCAGATCGTGCGCATGAGCACGGCAAGTCCACGAAGCACAAGCATAAGTAAGCGCCATCGCCACACAAAAAAAAGCCGGTCACGCAGACCGGCTTTTTTTACTGGACTCTCACCCAATGCTTCAGCAATTTCCCTTCTTCGCTTGGCCGGGTGGGCAGAACCCGTTGCCGGGACCGCCTTGCGGCCTTGCAACCGGACCCGCATCGGGCACATACACGGCGCATCCGCCCAGAAGCGTGGCACCGAGCGACAGGATGAGGATGATGTTCTTCATTGTGTTGTAAGGGCGTCCCACACCCCGTTCTCCCTAATTAGAAATTGAAGTTGACGCCTGTCTGGTTGCCAGCCGAGACATTCACCGCGCTGCTCTGGGTGGTGCCCGATGCGCTGGTGGCCTGCACCGAATACTGGCCCGCCACCGACGATACGGCTGACAACGCAATCGGCAGGGTCGTGCTGTAGGTGCCCACCAGTGGCGCAGCCGCAGGCAGTGCCAGCGAGTATGCCCCGGTATCGAGATTGGCATTGGCTGAGGTGATCTCGTATGACACCGAGTTGACCGTTTGCAGCGCACGCATCGTTGCCTGTGCCGAAGCCGTGGCCGTGGCCGTGCCCGACGCCGTACTGGTGGTGGAGGTCGGCAACGTGATCGGTGCGGCTGTGGTCGATACCGTGGTCGTGGTGCTGGCCGTAACCGGTACGGCGCGAATGATACCTGTGGCATGGCCAGTCGGCAGCGCGTTGTCCACCACCACCACGTCATATGCACCGTTGCTGCTGCTCTGTGCCAGCGGCGACAGTACGAACTTGCCCGTGGAGTCGGCCACCGTGCCACGAATGACTTGGCCGTTCTGCTCGGCATAGACGGTGGCACCGGCCTGTGCGGCGGGCACGTACCCGGTGATCGACCCACTCACGACGGTGGGCGTTGCCGTGACCACGGGCTTGAGGCTGTAACTGCCGTTACCCTGCTGCACGATAGATTTGCACGCGTTGAAGTCCAGCACCAGATCGACCAACGTGTTGGCCTGTACCGTGAAGGGCTGGATGATCTTGTAGCCGCTCTGCGTGCCGCTAGGTGTGGCAAGCGCCTGCTCGGTCGCCGTGCCGGTGACGACCACGGAGTTGGAAAGTGTGTTGCCTTGGTTGGGAGACAGGACAAGACGCAATTGCTGATATTGCCCGGCAGGTAGCGGTGCACTACCCAGATCAGTCAGCACGCCGTTGGTAAGCGAAAGCAGATCGATCTTCTGCGGTGTGGTCAACGCGATGTCGGTCCAGCCACCATCACTGTCGGCAGCCGACGCGCTGGCATTGACACGCACCTTATTGACAGTGACGTAGACGTGATCAAAACCGCAAGCAGGTGCGTCAGTCATCGAGACGTGGACAGTGCCCGTGCCGGCGTCTGTGCCGCCATCACCGCCACCGCATGCGGCCATGAGGAACGGCAGCGGTAGTGCAATCAGGGCGTTCCGATAGATTGTTTTCATGGTTGTATCTCCTCGGCTTGGGGGGTGCCGGAAGCATAGTCTCGGCCACCATACGCACTCTAGGGAAGCGCTGATCAATGAAGTCGGCGAATGGAATCGTGAGCCATCCCGCCACGGTTTTTCGGATTGCGGAAGGGATGCGCCGATTCGGTACGGTTTTTCGCTGCTTTCGCACCTATCTTGGCGCGCTTTGCGCGCTCAGGACGCAATGCTCCCAGGACTGGCCAGCAACTGCCTCCTGGCGAGCACCAGATTGGCCAGGCCAAACAGGCTGAACATCTGCGCCGTGTTC
>Ga0070659_100000662_pt1 | contig 25029 bp, 25 predicted proteins | sample KBSC23metaG_FD_64666 | JGI IMG/M metagenome (GOLD analysis project Ga0070659, IMG submission 64666) | Corn rhizosphere microbial communities from Kellogg Biological Station, Michigan, USA - KBS C2-3 metaG | ecosystem: Host-associated > Plants > Roots > Rhizosphere > Soil ... | reverse complement strand
GAGGTCTACGCATGGACTGCGGCCGACCGGCAGGCGTCGGCGACGATGGAAGGCTACTTCGCGCACTTCATCAAGACCGGCGACCCGAATGGCGCGGGCCTGCCGCCCTGGCCCGCGGTGCGCGCATCCGACGGCGGCCTGCTGCACCAGGTGATCGCGGCGCACAGCCGCACCGAGGTCGATCGCGGCGCGGCGCGGCAGGCGTTCCTGCAACGGTTTTTCGAGACGCACGCCGACCCGTTGTAGGCCGCCCGCCTCGCGTAATTCATGCTGGTGGAGAGAGCGATGAAACGTTTTTCCGGTTTGCTCGCGACCGCGCTGTCGTGCGTGCTTGTCGCCACGGCGACGGCCGGCGCGCCGAACCCGTCGAAGACGCGCGCCTACATCGATCGCGCCTGGTCCACCCTGACCCGCTCGATGGACGACTGCTCGGCCCTGGTCGACAGCAAGGTAGCCACGCGTCCGCTGCTCTACCTGCCCGCGGACTTCCAGCCGCCGGCGCAACTCCACGGCATCGCCGAGCGCTGCCACGTCGACGTGAAGACCCTGCCGCAGAAGATCCGCCGGCTTGGCGACCTGCAGCCGGCCGCGCTGCCGAAGCAGGGCCTGCTCTATCTGCCCAACGATTACGTGGTGCCCGGCGGTTTCTTCAACGAGATGTATGGTTGGGACAGCTACTTCATCGTGCTGGGGCTGGTTGCCGACCACCGCGAAGCGCTGGCCAAGGGCATGGTGGACAACGCGCTGTTCGAGGTGGCGCATTACGGTGCCGTGCTCAACGCCAACCGCAGCTACTACCTGACCCGTTCGCAGCCGCCGTTCCTGTCCGCGATGATCCGCGCGGTGCTCGACGATCCGGCCAGCTTCCCCGACCATGCGGCCGCCATCGCCTGGTTGCGCCAGGCCTATCCGTTGGCGGTGCGCGACCACGCCACCTGGCTGCGCCCCGAGCACCGCGCCGGCGACACCGGGTTGGCGCGCTACTACGACTACGGTGGCGCCAGCCCGGTGCTGGAGATGCGCAGCAGCGACTACCTGCGCGGGGTGATCGACTGGCTGCTGGCGCATCCGCAGCAGGATCCGGGCTACCTGCTCAAGGCGTCGCAGCATCCCGATGCAGCCGAGGCGGCGGCGCTGAAAAACAGCAGCTGCGACGTGCAGGCTTCGGCCGTCTGCGCCGGCGCCTGGTCGCAGGGCCACCGCCTGCGCGCGGACTATTTTCTCGGCGATCGCGCGATGCGCGAGTCCGGCTTCGACACCACCTTTCGCATGGGCCCGTTCGGCGGCTCCACCCACCACTACGCGCCGGTCGATCTGAACAGCCTGCTGTACCGCTACGAGCGCGACCTGCACGATTTCGCCGGGCAACTGGGCATGCAGGCGGACGCGCAGCGCTGGGCCGCCGCCGCCGCGGCGCGGCGCCAGGCCATGGACAAATATCTGTGGCGCGCCGATCGCGGCCTGTACATGGACTATGACTTCGTCGCCGGCAAGCCGTCGGACTATCCCTTCGTCAGCACCTTCTATCCGCTGTGGGCCGGTGCCGCCTCGCCCGCGCAGGCGGCTGCGCTGCGCGATCACCTGCCGCTGTTCGAACGCAAGGGCGGCCTGCAGATGAGCGACCACGACAGCGGTGCGCAGTGGGATGCGCCGTTCGGCTGGGCGCCCACCAACTGGCTGGCGATCGAGGGGCTGGATGCGTACGGCTTCCACGCCGATGCGCGGCGGCTGGCGCGCAAGTTCACCGCCACCATCGACCGCAGCTACGCCGCCGACGGCACCATCCGCGAGAAATACAACATGGCCAGCGGCAACGCCGACGTGAAGATCCGCGCGGGCTACAAGGACAACGTGATCGGCTTCGGCTGGAGCAACGGGGTCTACCTGAAGCTGCGCGAGCTGTTGCAGCGACCCTAGGAGCCTGGGCGGCAGAAATCTTCCGGGCTGCAAAAGCGTCTGCGTGATCCATACTTCCGCCGCTTCTTGGCCCATAGAACCACTATGGGCCGGCGAATCGTCGAAAGTCTGTCCCCACGCAGCCACTTTTGACCAGCTTCGCTGTTGTAAAGCTCTTCGCCTCGAAAGTTTCTACCGTCCAGGCTCCTGGCCGGCAAGCGGTCTGCGGCATCCTGTCGCGGCGCCGGCGCCATCGCCCACCCATGGCTTTAGTCATGGGTAACCGGCGGCGGCATTGGGTAGGATCGGGGTTCCCCCGATGAAGAGTTCGTCTCGATGAAACCCTCCCTCTCCCTGGCCATGACCATTGCGCTGTCCAGTTCCGTCGCGGCGTTTGCCGACACGGGCGCGGACAAGCACGCGTCGGCCCGCAGCCCGGCCCAGGCCCAGACGGCGATCGCCGGCGCCAGCAGCAATCCGTTTTTTGCCGAAAGCACACTGCCGCTGCATTACCCCGCCTTCGACAAGATCACGGATCGCGACTTCGCGCCGGCCTTCGATCGCGGCATGGCCGAGCAGCTGAAGGAAATGGCGGCGATCACCGGCAATCCGGCGGCGCCGACCTTCGACAACACCATCATCGCGATGGAGAAATCCGGGCAGATCCTCAAGCGCAGCTCGACCGTGTTCTTCAGCCTGCTCGGGGTGGAAAACAACGATGCGCGCAAGGCGCTGCAGGCCGAGTACGCGCCGAAACTGTCGGCGCACCGCGACGCGATCGCGCTGAACCCGGCGTTGTTCGCGCGCATCCAGAAACTGTACGACACGCGCGAGGGCCTCGGTCTGGACGCCGAGGGCGTGCGCCTGATCGAGCGTTACCACACCGACTTCGTGCGCGCCGGCGCCAAGTTGTCCGACGCCGACAAGGCGCACCTGAAACGGATCAACGGCGAGCTGGCGAAGCTGGGTACGCAGTTCAGCCAGAACGTGCTGGCCGAGGTCAACGATTCGGCGGTGGTGGTGAACACCAAGGCCGAGCTGGCCGGCCTCACCGACGCGCAGATCGGCGCGGCCGCGGCCGCCGCCAAGGCGAAGGGGCTGGACGGCAAGTACGTGATCGCCCTGCTCAACACTACCGGCCAGCCGCCGCTGGCGCAGCTGGAGAACCGCGCGTTGCGCGAGCGCCTGTACAAGGCCTCGGTCGCCCGCGGCAGCCGCGGCAATCAGTACGACAACACCGCGATCGTGTCGCAGGTGATGAAGCTGCGCGCCGAGAAGGCGGCGATGCTCGGCTATCCCACCTGGGCGGCTTACGTGCTGGCCGACGAAACGGCGAAGACGCCGCAGGCGGTCAACGCCATGCTCGGCAAGCTGGCGCCGCCGGCGGTGGCGAACGCGAAGCGCGAAGGCGCGGCGTTGCAGGCGATGATCGACCAGGCGCAGGCGGCGAAGGGCGAGCCCACGTTCCAGCTGCAACCGTGGGACTGGGCGTACTACACCGAGAAGGTGCGCGCCGCGAAGTACAACTTCGACGAGAGCCAGTTGAAGCCGTACTTCGAGATGAAGAACGTGCTGGAGAACGGCGTGTTCTACGCCGCCGGCCAGCTCTACGGCCTCAGCTTCAAGCAGCGCACCGACCTGCCGGTGTACAACCCCGACGTGCTGGTCTATGACGTGTACGACGCCGACGGCAAGCAGCTGGCGATCTTCCTCGCCGACATGTACGCGCGCCCATCCAAGCGCGGCGGTGCCTGGATGAACGCCTACGTGCAGCAGTCCGACCTCACCGGCAACCGGCCGATCGTGGCCAACCACCTCAACATCACCAAGCCCACCAGCGGCCCGACCCTGCTGACCTGGGACGAGGTGACCACGATGTTCCACGAGTTCGGCCATGCGCTGCACGGCATGTTCTCCAACGTGAAGTATCCGTACTTCGCCGGCACCAGCGTGCCGCGCGATTTCGTCGAGTTCCCGTCGCAGGTCAACGAGATGTGGTCCGACTGGCCCAGCGTGCTGGCGAACTACGCGAAGCATTACCAGACCGGCGCGCCGATGCCCAAGGAGTTGCTGGACAAGGTGCTGGCCACCTCGAAGTTCAACCAGGGCTTCGCCACCACCGAGTACCTCGGTTCGGCGATGCTCGACCAGAGCTGGCACCAGCTCGGCGCGGACAAGATCCCGGCGGCCGATGGCGTGATGGCGTTCGAGGCCGCAGCGCTGAAGGCCAACGGCACCGACTACGCGCCGGTGCCGCCGCGCTACCGCACGCCGTACTTCAGCCACATCATGGGTGGCTACGCGGCGGGCTACTACGCCTACATCTGGTCCGAGGTGCTGGATGCGAACACGGTGGAGTGGATCAAGGCGCACGGCGGCCTGACCCGCGCCAACGGCGACCGCTTCCGTGCGGCCCTGCTGTCGCGCGGCGGCAGCAAGGATGCGCTGCAGCTGTTCCGCGATTTCGCCGGTCACGAACCGCGGATCGAGCCGCTGCTGGAGCGCCGCGGCCTCGACGGCAACGTCGACTGAGCGCAGCCGCCTGGTTGCGACACAATGAAGCCGCCCGGATCGCTCCGGGCGGCTTCATTGTTTTCGTTCGTCGGTTTGCCCGGCGATCCGTGAAGGGTCGATGGACGTGGCATGGGTATCCGGTTCACGGGCAGACTGCTACGGTGATGGCGCGATGCGCTGACCCATGAGCCGGTTCCACCCGTATGCCTGCTGCCGTGATGCCACCCGATGAAGCCTTGCGCCTGGACGCCCTGCGCCAGCTGAAGGTACTCGATAGCGCGAGCGAGCCCTTGTTCGACGCGCTGACCCGGGCGGCGGCCGCGGCCACCGGCTGTCCGATCGCGCTGATTGCCCTGGTCGATGCCGATCGGCAGTGGTTCAAGTCCAATACCGGCCTGCCCGGCGTCAGCGAGATCCCGCGCAGCCATGCCTTCTGCGCGCATGTCCTCCCGGGTTCGGGCCTGTTCGAGATTCCCGATGCGCGATGCGATCCGCGTTTCGCCGACAACCCGCTGGTGACCGGCGAGCCGTACGTTTGCTTCTACGCCAGCGCGCCGATCACGCTGGGCGATGGGTCGCGGGTGGGCTCGTTGTGCGTGATCGACCGGAAACCCGGCCAGTTGGACGAGCGGCAGCGCCGCGTGCTGAAGCAACTGGCCGTCGCTGTCGCCGAGGCGCTGCAGTTGCGCCGCTACGCCATCGGCGAGCATGCCGCGCAAGAGCGCGAGGCCGCCGCGCGGCGCGAACAGATGGAGGCGGCCCGACAACTGGAGCAGCGGTTGCGCACCAACGAAGCACTGCTCGAACGCACCGGGCGGCTGGCCGGCGTGGGTGGCTGGGAACTCGACCTGCGCACCGACGCCATCACCTGGTCCGATGAGACCTGCCGCATCCACGAAGTGCCGGCCGGCTTCCGGCCCAGCCTCGGGCAGGCGGTAGATTTCTACGCGGTGGAGGCCCGGCCGCTGATTCAGGCGGCCGTGCAGAAGGCGATCGCGAGCGGGGAGGGCTGGGATCTGCAATTGCCGCTGGTCACCGCCCGGGGCCGCAGGATCTGGGTGCGCGCCGTCGGCAAGGTGGAGTACGCCGACGATGGCAGCCCGTGCCGGCTGGCGGGGGCGTTCCAGGACATCACCCTGAGCAAGCGCGCCATCGCCGCGCTGGAAGCCAGCGACCGGCGTTACCGCAAGCTGTTCCAGTACAGCCAGGGCCTGATCTGCACCCACGACCACGAGGGCGTGTTGTTGTCGGTCAATCCGGCGGCGGCCAAATCGCTGGATTATTCGGTCGGCGAGATGATCGGCCGCCCGCTGACCGATTTCATGCGACCCGAGCTGCACCCGCGCTTTCACGAGTACCTGCTGCGCATGATGCGCAAGGATAGCGACGCCGGCATGCTTGAGCTGCTGGCCAAGGACGGCAGCCGGCGCATCTGGCAATACCACAACGTGCTTGACGACGATGCCGACGGCGACGAGCCCTACGTGCTGGGCCACGCGCAGGACGTCACCGAGCGCTACCGGCAGGAGCGCCAGCTGCGCGAATGGTCGATCCACGACCCGCTCACCGGCTGCTTCAACCGCCGCTACCTGGCCGAGCTGACGGCCGCCCCGCCTGCCGGGCGCTGGGGTTGCATCGTGTTCGACCTGGATCACTTCAAGCACGTCAACGACACCTACGGCCACCAGCGCGGCGACGAGGTGCTGGTCGGCATGGCGCAGTTCCTGCGCGGCCACGTGCGCCCGCAGGATGCGGTGCTGCGGCTGGGTGGCGACGAATTCCTGGTGCTGCTGCGCGAGGCCGGGGACGGGCTCACCGAGAGCGTGGTGCAGCGACTGGATGCCGATCGCGCCGCCGCGCCGATCGGCTTCACCATGGGCTCGACCACGGTGGAACCCGGCGCCTCGCTGGAGGCGGGCCTGGGCGAGGCCGACCGGCGCCTGTACAAGGCGCGCGAAAATCGGCCGCCGCGACCGCGGTGAAGTCGCCCGGCCATCGCAGTCGCGTCATGCGCTGGCTGCTGATCGGCGGCGGCGCCGTGTCGCTGCTGCTGGGGCTGATCGGGCTGCTGTTGCCGGTGATGCCGACCGTGCCGTTCCTGCTGCTGACGGCGGCCTGCTGGTCGCGGGCCTCGCCGCGCTGGCACCGCTGGCTGCTCTCGCTGCCCCGGCTGGGGCCGGCCATTGCGCGGTGGGAGCGCGAGCGCAGCGTGTCGCGGCGGGTTCGCTGGACGGCGCTGGGCCTGGTCACGCTGTCGATGCTCGCCACGATCTGGTGGGTGCGCGCGCATGCCTGGCTGCCGTGGCTGCTGGGCGGGGTGGCGGTGCTGCTGTGGCTGCTCATCCTGCGCCTGCCGGTGACGCCTGATGAGCGCCGCTGAATAGCGCCTCTGCCGACCGGCCGGCCCTTCCTTCCCAGCGCCGCGGGGGAATGTACCGAAGGCGGATGGGAGCGCTCTTGATCTTAGCTTTCGCGGGAAAAAGCACCCCCTTCATCCCTCCGGGCAGCTTCTCGTGACACCCGATCAGGGTCGCTTCGCGCCATCCGGTGCCACGATCTCGCTCTCCACCACCATGTCCAGCACGTAGGCGACCGTGGAAGCGTCGGCCGGCGCGTGCGCCAACGTGTAGCGCTTCACCCGCAACACATTGCGCACGCCCGGCTGGTGCGCATAACCCTCGATCGGCTGCGCCAGGGTCTGCCAGGCGCCGGGTTCGCCGATGCGCACGCCGTTCGCGCCGTAGTGAAGTTCACGCACCTTCAGGCAGCTGGCATGCGGCTGCAGCGGGTGATCGCAGGGCGCCGGGGCCGCGGCGATCTCCAGGAACTCTATGGTGCCCGGGCCGCCGTAGCGGGTTTCCGCGGTCGGCGCTCCGGTGAAGCTCAGTGTGGTTCCATCGGTGGCGGCCAGCACCAGCTGCGGCACGCCGCCGGCGGTCGACACGGTCAGCGCCGGCTGCATCTGCAGCACGTGCTTGATCGTGGTTTCGCGCTGCATCAGGGTCGGTTCGGCGCAGGCCTTCATGGTCTGCGCCAGAAGCGTGGTGACCAGGTGTCCGTCGACGATCCGGTAGCCGCCGCCGATGTGGTTGCAGGCGTTGCTCACGTTGATCCGGTCGCTGCTGAAATCCAGTTGCAACGGTTGTTCGGCGTTGCCGAACAACCCGTCGAGGCGCTGCTTGCCGGCATCGGTGGCGTCGTGCAACTGCCAGTGATAGGCATCGAGCTGCGGAGTCGACGCCGCGGCGGGTGTTGCGGCGGTCGTGCTCGCTGCCGGGCTCGCGTCGGATGCGGGGGCGTTCGCCTCGGGTGCGGGCGTGCAGGCGGCGAGCGCCAGCGGCAGCAGGAACAGCAGGGCTTTCATGGCGGGTCTCCACGGGATCGAACGGGCAGGGTAACCCAGTCGGCGCCGGTGAAGCCCCCGGCGGGCCACGCGTTCAGCTGCGCGGCTTGCGCGGCCCGGGGGCGGAGTGGCGGCCCTGGCTGGCGTCGATCGCGTCGATCCAGCCCGCGCGCGAAGTGGGAAACGCGTCCGCGTAGGGCACATACGGCTTGATGTCGAGGATCGGCGTGCCGTCCAGCAGATCGACGCCGCGCACGCGCAGCGCGTCTTCTTCCACCGCCAGCAGTTCCACTGCCGACAATCCGATCGCGTTCGGCCGATGCGGCGAGCGTGTCGCCAGCACGCTGCGCTTGCCGCCGCCGCGCGGCGGGCGCACCTCGGTCTTCCAGCCCTCGCTGCGGTGAAACGCGAACAGCAGCCAGATCCGCTCGAAGCCGGCGAGATCCCGGTATGCCGCCGCGGGGAAGCCCGCCACGAAGGCGATGGTCGCCTCGGCCGCGGCTTGGGTTTCGGTGCCGGCGACCACGGTGGGCTGGTGCGGCGCATCGATCCGCCGCGCATACGGCGAGCGCACGAAGGCGATCGGCTGGCAGGACAGGGCATGGAAGCTATCGGGTGCGGTGCTCATTGCGGCATTATCCATCCTCGCCCCGCTTTCCCCGCCGAGGACGCCATGAAATATCTCGTGATGATCTACTGCGACGACAGCCTGCTGGATGCCCTGCCCGAGGGCGAGTTCGACCGCCGTATGAAGAGCTGTCTCGGCAAGGCCGATGCCCTGCACGCGCAGGGGCAACTGCTCGACTCGCAGCAACTGGAGGCGCCGGTGACTGCCCGTACCGTGCGCGTGCGCGAAGGCCGCACCAGCGTGGTGGACGGGCCGTTCGCCGAGACCAAGGAATACCTGGGCGGCTTCAACCTGATCGAGGCGGCCGACATGGACGAGGCGGTGCGCATCGCCGAGAGTTTTCCGTGGTCGCATACCGGTGCGATTGAAATCCGCCCCGTACGCGACATGGACGCGGTGCGGCGGCGAGTCGGCGCGTGACGCTGCAACTGGTCGGTTTCGACGGCGACGACACGCTGTGGCACAGCGAGGGCTATTACCGTGCGGCGGGCGAGGCGTTCGCCGAGGTGATGGCGCGCTACGTGGATCTGGGCGACCGGCACGTGCACGACACCATGCTGGCCACCGAGCAGCGCAACCTCGCGCTGTTCGGCTACGGCGCCAAGGGCATGGCGCTGTCGATGGTGGAAACCGCCATCGCGGTCAGCGACGGACGCATCGGTGCGGCCGACATCCACGCCCTGGTCGAGCTGGGCAAGAGCGTGCTGCAGCATCCGGTGGAGCTGCTGCCCGGCATCCGCGAGGCGGTAGAGGCGGTGGCGCGCGAGTACGAGGTGGTGCTGATTACCAAGGGCGACCTGTTCCACCAGGAGAAAAAGGTGGCCGAGTCGGGCCTGGCCGACCTGTTCCGCCGCATCGAGATCGTCTCGGAGAAGAACGCCGCCACCTACCGGCGCGTGCTCGCCGAGTTCGACCTGCCGCCGGCGCAGTTCGCGATGGTCGGCAACTCGCTGCGCTCGGACATCGAGCCGGTGGTGCGGCTGGGTGGCTGGGGCGTGCACATGCCCTACCAGGTGACCTGGGCGCATGAGTTGGAGAACGGCCTGGGCGCCGACGAGCCGCGCATGGTCACCGCCGAGTCGCCGGCCGGGATCGCCGCCGCGGTCGCCCAGCTGGCGGTGCGCGCGGCGGCCTGAACCGGGCTTACGCCGCCGCCAGAGCCTGATCCAGGTCGGCCAGCAGGTCGTCGATGTGTTCGATGCCGATCGACAGGCGCAGCATGTCCTCGCTGACGCCGGCCGCGGCCAGTTCGTTCGCATCCAGCTGGCGATGGGTGGTCGAGGCCGGATGGGTGGCCAGCGACTTGGTGTCGCCGATGTTGACCAGCCGGGTGAACAGCTTCAGCGTATCGAGCACGCGCGCGCCGGCCGCGCGCGGATCGTCGCCGGCTTGGCCGCGCACGCCGAACGAGAGGATGCCGGAGGCCTTGCCGCCCATGTACTTCCGCACCAGCGCGTGATCGGGATGATCGGCCAGGCCGGCGTACTTCACCCACGCCACCTTGGGGTGTTGCTGCAGATGTTCGGCGATGGCCTGCGCATTCTCGCAGGTGCGCTCCATGCGCAGGCCCAGCGTGTTGATGCCCTGCAGGATCAGGAACGCATTCATCGGCGAAATCGCCGCGCCGGTGTTGCGCAGCGGCACCACCCGTGCGCGGCCGATGTACGCGGCCGGGCCCAGCGCCTCGGTGTAGACCACGCCGTGGTAGGACACGTCCGGCTCGTTGAGCCGGCGGAAGCGCTGCTTGTGCCCGGCCCAGGGAAACCTGCCGCTGTCGACGATGGCGCCGCCGATGCTGTTGCCGTGGCCGCCGAGGTACTTGGTCAGCGCGTGCACCACGATGTCGGCACCGTGCTCGATCGGCCGGCACAGATACGGGCTGGGCACGGTGTTGTCCACGATCAGCGGGATGCCGTGTTCGTGGGCGATCGCGGCCAGCGCGCCGAAGTCGGTGACGTTGCCCAGCGGGTTGCCGATCGACTCGCAGAAAATGGCCTTGGTGCGCGCGTCGATCAGCGGGGCGAACGTTTCCGGCCGGCGCGCATCGGCGAAGCGCACCTCCAGGCCCTGCTGCGGAAAGGTGTGGGCGAACAGGTTGTAGGTGCCGCCGTAGACGGTGGCGGCCGAGACGATGTTGTCGCCGGCCTCGGCGATGGTCTGGATCGCGTAGCTCACCGCGGCCATGCCCGAGGCCAGCGCCAGCGCGCCGATGCCGCCTTCCAGCGCGGCCACGCGCTGCTCCAGCACGTCCTGGGTCGGGTTCATGATGCGCGTATAGATGTTGCCCGGCACCTTGAGGTCGAACAGGTCGGCGCCGTGCTGCGCGTTGTCGAAGGCGTAGGCCACGGTCTGGTAGATCGGCACCGCCGAGGAGCGCGTGGTGGGGTCGGGGCTGTAGCCGGCGTGGACGGCGAGGGTGTCGAGCTTCATGGGTGATCCTGGGCGTGAGCGGGCAACCGGGTTGGTGCACCCTAACGCATGATCGTGCAGACGTAAAGACGTAAAGACGTCCAAACACATCTGTTGATATTGCTTCCAGGCTGCTAGCCGGATAGCTCGTCGTCGAAGCCGGTGTAGCCCTCGGGGAAGATCGGCGTGCCGTCGGCCTCCAGTCCGCTCATGTCGGCAAGTGCCTTGGCCGCCGCGGCCTCGGCGGTGGCCTGGTCGCGGAAGCTGCGGTTCTCGCAGATCGCGAAGTACAGCGGGTAGCCGTGGCGGCGCGGCGTGACCGCGAGCCAGGCGGTGTAGCGCGAGCCTTCCAGGCTGGTGCCGGAGCGGGCCCGGTAGTCGTCGAATTCGCGTTCGGCCATGGTCGTCGGTTCCGCTCGGAAAGCATGCATTGTATAGAGTGGCCCGCTTGCCTTCCGTATCTGACCGGGCGGGCCGACCAGCGCAGAGCGCTGCGGGGGCGATCGTTGCCGGAGTGCGAGGCGGAGAGTCGAACGCAGATCGGCAAAACGACTTGCGGGACACCCGCTGGAAAATCGGCTTGCATGGTTCGGCTGCGCCGCTGGTTCCGGCAATGCGGTTCAAGCCAGCGCGTCGAGCCGCGACCTGCAGTCGAAGGCGAGAACGGGCGGACTCGCCTCAACGGCTCCGGGCGCTGTCCGCGGCGCGGATCTCGTCAATGCTCAACGCTTCGCTTTCGCCCGGCGGCGGCAGGCCGGTCTTTTGGCAGAACGCGATCAGGCGCGGATCGTCGCGGAAGCGCAGGATGAACGGGTCGGCCAGCATGAAAAAGATGTTGTGGGCCGGAGCGCGCTCCAGCCATTCCACGGTCTTGTCCACGTCGCCGCGCAGTGCATAGGCCTGCGCGATGGAGTAGGGGCTGGTTTTCGCCCAGACCTTGCCAGCGAGAACCTTTGCCAGCGCGGCATCCGCCGCCGCGCGATCCGGGGAAATCTGCGTTGCAATCGCCAAATTCATTTCCCGCCACGGCGAAGGCTGGTTCCGGGCGACCTCCTGCGCGGTCTTCACCTCGCCGCGCGCGATGGCGATGTACAGGCGCTGGTTCCATGGGGGTGATTCCGGCTGTGGCAGGCCTTCGGCGATGCGGAGGTACTTGGTCGCCTTGTCCAGCCGACCGGTCGCCGCCAGCAACTTCGCGTATTGGTAATAGTTGACGGTGTACAGCGGCTCGATCGAAAGGAGTTGCTCACGCAGCCGGATCGCCTCGCCCAGTTTCCCGATGCCGCCCAGCACGTAGCCGCAGCCGTTGAGAACCGTGCCATCGCCCGGCGCCAGCTGCACGGCACGGCGGCACTCGGCCAAGGCGCCCCGATGATCGAAACCGTAGAACTGCAGGTAGGCGCGGGCAGCGTGCGCCGGGCCCAGCCCGGGCGCCAGTTGCAGCGCGTTGTCCGCCGCGATACGCGACTCGCGCATGTGCTCGCGGGCAACCGCGGGAGCTTCGTTCGAGAACGCGGCGACAGTACTCCACGCTCCCGACAGGTGCGCCCATGCCACCGCATAGCCCGGGTCGAGTTGCACGGCCTGGGTCATGTGCTCGGCTGCCTTGGGGAAATCCTGGTCGTGCCAATACTGCAAGCCCTGCAGATAGGCGTTGTAGGCATCGATGCTGCCGCCGGGCGGCCGGTCGTTCGGCTTCGCGGCCGCCTCGGGCGACAGCAGCTTCACCTGCAATGCCCCGGCAACGGCCTGGGCGATCTCGTCCTGCAGGGCGAACAAGTTCTTGTACGGGCGGTCGTAGTGCTCGGCCCACAGCGTGCTGCCGTCGGCGGCCCTGGTCAGCGATGCGTTGATGCGCACGACGTCGCCGGCGTGCTGCACGCTACCGGTGAGCAGGTAGGACACGCTCAGTTTGCGGCCGATGGTCGCGCTGTCGTCTTTGCTGTCGCGGAACTGGAAGGCCGAGGTGCGACCGATCACCTTCAGTCCCTCGAACCGGGACAACGCGTCGATCAGGTTTTCCGACAGGCCGTCGGAGAAGTACAACTGCTGGGCATCGTTGCTGGCATTGACCAGTGGCAGCACGGCGATGCTGCGCTCCATTGCCGGCTTCGGCGCGGGCAGCGTACGCGGCCACCATTGCCAGCCGACGAAGGCGAGTACCGCCAGCAGCGGCAGCAACCACAGCGTGGCGCGCGGAATGGCGTGCCGGTCGCTGGCACGCCGCCGCCTGGCGGGGAGCGGCACCGTCGCCGTCGGCGCTTCCGGCCCGGATGCCTGCATGGCTTGCAGCGGCGCGCCGCGCGCGGATCCGGGAAGGTCGAAGCGGTACCCCACGCCATGCACGGTGTGCAGATAGCGCGCAGCTTGCGCGTCCTCCCCGAGCGCATGCCGCAGCAGGGTCATCACCCGGTTCAGCACCCCCGGGGTGATGTTGCGGTGGCCCCAGACGGCGTCGAGGATCTCGTCGCGGGTGAAGACCCGGCCGGGCGCGTGGGCGAGCAACGCCAGCACGGCGAAGGCCTTGGGCTCCAGCGGCTGTTCGATGCCATCGCGCAGCAGTCGCCGACCCGCGAAGTCGATCGCGGATTCGTCGAAGGCGAGCAGGGCGGGCGTTGACGGGTCCATGGCGTCCTGTGGCGGGCGGCGTACCTGGGTGAACGAAAACCTGCGCTGCGCGGGCGGCCCCAATGTTTTCCCAAGGAATCCAAGCAAAGTCCAGTGCTTTCCCAACAGCGGCCTCAAGACCTGCGGCGCCGCCTCCCCGAACCTGAGCGTACCGGCATGTGCCGGCACGCGGGCGAGGAGATCGCCATGAACCGCCGCATCCGCTTCGCCGCCGCCCTGTTCGCGGTCTGCACCGCACCGGCCTTCGCCCAGGAAGGCGCCGCGGCGCTGCCGTCGGTCCGGGTCACCGGGTTCGTCGCCGATTGCACGTCCCCCCGCCTGCCAACCCAGCGCCAGGTCGGGGAATGGACCGGCCTGCACAACTTCGGCCAAGTCTACGCCGCACGCGAGCGGCTGATGGCCGGGATCGGTCGCGCCTGCCAACGGCGCGGCGTCGCTCGCGTGCAGGTCGTGATGCACCCGCTTGCGCAAGGCGAGTCACGCATCGTCGCCATGGCGCAGCAAGCCCGCTGAGAACGTTTCTTCCCCGCTGTCATCCATGCCACACCCAAGGAGATACACATGAACCGCAAGTACCAACCATGCGCACTGGCCATCGCCGTGATCCTGTCCGCCAATGTTTACGCCGGGACCTACGGCCCTTGGGACAACGCGGTGCTCGCACCCGGGATCAACACCGCGGCCGCCGAGGGCTGCCCGATCGAATCGCCGGACGGGCGGCACCTGTATTTCATGTCCACCCGCAATGGCGGCCTGGACAATTGGCGTGCAACCTGGAATGCCCTGATGCGCAGCTGGGACAACGTCACCAACCTCGGTGCGCCGGCGAATTCCGCAGCCGCCGACTACTGCCCCACGCCGTTGCCCGGCCGGTGGCTGCTGTTCGTCAGCTCGCGGCAGAATTCCGAAGATTGCGCCAACTGCAAGGCGATGCCGTCGCCGCCACCCGGCAGCCCGCCGGCCGGCGACCTGTTCCTGACCCGGGAAAGCCCCACGCAGGGCGGGGCGCCGTGGTGGCGCCGACCGCTTCGCTGGGCGACACCGGTGAATCTGGGTGGCTATGCGGACGGCGGCCCGAATACCAAGGGTTCGGAATACAGTCCGTCGGTCGTGGTAACCGCCCAAGGCACCTTCCTGTACTTCTCCAGCGACGGCTATCCGGACAGCAAGAGCCATGACATCTACATGAGTCGCCAGCGCGCCGACGGCAGCTTCGGGCCCGGCGTGCGCGTGGCCGAGCTGAGTACCGATGCCGCCGACCTGATGCCCAACGTGCGCAGGGACGGGCTGGAAATCGTGTTCAGCAGTAATCGCGCCAGCGCCGATCCGCGCAACCAGGACATCTGGTATGCCACGCGCCCGAATACCCGCTCGCGGTGGACAGTGCGCGGTCCGATCGAGAACCCCGCCGTCAACACGATGGACGGAGCGGAAACCCGCGCCACCCTGTCTGCCGACGGCACCCGTCTGTATTTCGGGCGCAAGCACTTCGCCCAGGTGCCGGCCGACCCGGGTGACGTCTACGTCAGCAGGCGCGTCAAGTTGTCCTCGGGCGGGCACTGAACCCTGCGCCTGGGGGAGTCGGAAGAAAGCGGTCGCGGCGGCGGTAGTCGCCGCCGCGACCGCAGCGCCGGTGCCGTCGCCGTTCGTGTGCGGGCAAGGCAGTCGTCGAACGCGCTCGACCCTGGTTGTAGATCCGGGTCGAAAGCGTGCAGTGCATCGCGTGGCCCGCTTGCCTCATCATGGCGCGATGACTGCCGACCCATCGCCGCCGCCGCGCATCGTGCTGGACACCAACGTGTGCCTGGATCTGTTCGTGTTCCGCGAACCGCAGTCCGCGGCGCTGCAGGTGGCGATGCATGACGGCACGATCGAGGCGGTGACGCGCGCCGATTGCCGCGAAGAATGGCTGCGCGTGCTGCGTTACCCGCAGCTGCCGGTCACCGACGCCAGCCGGCCGGCGATCGAGGCGGCGTTTGATGCGCTGGTGCGCTGCCTGCCGGACGAACTGGCCACGGCGTCCGTCGGCGCGCCGTTGCCGCGCTGTGCCGATCCGGACGACCAGAAGTTTCTGGAACTGGCGCAGGCATCGGGTGCACGCTGGCTGGTCAGCAAGGACAACGAACTGCTGCGGCTGGCGCCGCGCTGTGCCCGCGACGGGCTGTTCTGGATCGGCCTGCCGCAGGCGTGGTCGCTGCGCAAAGGCTGAGAGCCTGTGGTGTACTTGGTCGCCCCGCCTGCAGAGACGCGCCATGCTCACGCCACGCAGCATCGACTGCCCCTATTGCGGCGAGCCCATCGAGATCCTGCTCGATGCCTCGGTCCCCAGTCAGCACTACATCGAGGATTGCCAGGTGTGTTGCCGGCCGATCACGCTGGCCGTGGAGGTCGATGACGACGGCGAGATCCAGGTGCGCGCATCCGGCGAGAACGACGCGTAGGAGCGCACCCTGTGCGCGATGCTCTTTTCACGGGATTTGGGATTTGGGATTTGGGATTTGGGATTTGGGATTTGGGATTCGGGATTCGGGATTCGGGATTCGGGATTCGGGATTCGCAATTCGCAATTCGCAATTCGCAATTCGCAAGAGCATCGCGCACAGGGTGCGCTCCTACGCGATGCCGATGCCTTGGGCCTGCAGTGCGGCGCGCGTGGCCGCATCGCCGGTTGGCGTGACCGGGCGGCTGAGATCCCACAGCAGGCGGGTGCGAAAGCCCAGCGCCAGCGCGTCCTGCGCGGTCCACAGCACGCACACGTCGCGGGCCAGGCCGCACACGGCCACCTCGTCCACGCCGCGCTCGCGCAGCCAGCCGGCCAGGCCGGTGCTGGGGCGGCTGCCGTCCGGGCCGTGGTTTTCGCGGAAGCCGCTGTAGGAATCGACCGCGGGGTCGCTGCCCTTGCGGATCACCGCGTCCAGCGCCGACCAGTCGATCTGCGGATGCAGCGCGGCGCCGGGCGTGCCCTGCACGCAATGATCCGGCCACAGTGTCTGCGGCTGGCCGTACAGCTCGATCTGTTCGAAAGGCGCGCGCCCAGGGTGCGCGCTGGCGAAGGAGGCGTGGCCGGGCGGATGCCAGTCCTGGGTGGCGACGACATGGCGAAACCGGCGCTCGCGCAACAGGCGATCGATGTCCTCGATGATGGCGTCGCCCTCGTGGCAGGCCAGGCTGCCGCCGGGCATGAAATCCGGCTGGACGTCGACCACGATCAGGGCCGCGGTGGCAGAAACGGCGTGACTCATGCAGACTGCTCCGGACGAGTGGAACCTCGCAGTCTAGCGGGCACCCGTCGCCAGCGAGCGCTTTCACGGTCTCTCGGGGGGAGAGCGGTGCATTACGACCAGTCATGGATGGGCAGCGGCATCGTCGGCGGTATCGAGGCCGGCCTCGTCTCCGCGGTGGCGGGGCTGCTGCTGTTCCTGCTGCTGCACGGCTTCGGGCGACGCCATGGCTGGAGCGCCGCGCGCAAGATCGGCTGGGCCTTCCTGCTGGCCTGCGTGCTGACCGTCAGCGGCGACCTGTGGGACATGTTCTATCTCAACTACGCCAACCTGCAGTCGCTGGCCCTGCTCCGGGCCGTGCTGGCCGACGTGCACGACCCGGAGCACCTGGGCCTGCGCGTGCTGTGCGAGCTGCTCGGCGTGTCGCTCGGCATCGGTCTCGGCTGGGTGCTCTGCGGCGGTCATCGCGAAGGTCGCGACGGACACAAGCGACCCTAGAAGCCCGAGCGACTACAGCAACGGATCGAACAACCGTGCTACGTGCATGGCGACCCGGCGCGCGGCGGGCGCGCCGCGGTATTCGTCCTCGCCGATCGCCAGTGCGCGGGAAAAATCCTCCAGCAGCATGGCTTCCACTTGGCCGGCAAAGGCCTTGTCGACCACCAGCGCGCCGACCTCGAAATTGAGCCGGAACGAGCGGCTGTCCAGGTTCATGCTGCCGATCGCCGCCGCGTCGTCGTCGATCAGCAGCGCCTTCTGGTGCAGGAAGCCGGGCTGGTAGCGGAACATGCCGATGCCGGCGCGCACCGCGTGGTGGGCGTGCAGGGTGGAGGCGAGGAACACCGTGCGGTGATCCGGCCGTGACGGGATCAGCACGCGCACCTCCACCCCGCGCAGCACGGCCAGTTGCAGCGCCGAGCGCACCGCCGTGTCGGGGACGAAGTACGGCGTGCTCAGCCACACCCGCTCGCGCGCGGCGTTGATCGCGGCGGTGAAGAACAGCGAGCCGGTTTCCAGCCGGTCGGCCGGGCCGGCGGCCACCACCAGCACGCTGGCCTGGCCCGCGCTCCGCGGCGAGGGCAGCAACGGCGGCAACTGGCCGGTGATCCACTGCCAGTCGTCGGCAAACAGCTTCTGCAGGTCGGCGACTGCCGGCCCGCGCAGTTCCAGCATGGTGTCGCGCCACGGCGCCAGCGGCGGCTTGCGGCCCATGTACTCGTCGCCCACGTTGAGGCCGCCGACGAAGCCGCGTATGCCGTCGACGACGACGATCTTGCGGTGGTTGCGGAAATTGAGCTGGAAGCGGTTGCGCAGGCGATGCGTGGCGAAGCGGTGGATCGCCACACCGCCGGCGCGCAGCGACTCGACGTAGCGGCGTGGCAGGGCATGGCTGCCGACGCCGTCGAACAGCACGCACACCGGTACACCCGCGGCAGCGCGCTGCAGCAGCACCTGGTGCAGGCGCCGGCCCAGGATGTCGTCGTGGATCACGAAGAACTGCAGCAGCAGGCAGCGTTCGGCCGCCGCCATGGCGGCGAGCATCTCTGCGAACGCAGCCTCGCCGTCGATCAACAGCCGCAGCTGGTGGCCGCCGCGGAACGGCCGCTGCTGCAAGGCGCTGATCGCCGCGAAGCGGCTGCAGGCCGGCTCGGCCGCGGCGGTTGCCGGCGTCGGCGGCGCCGGTGGCGGAGTCGCCGCGGCGCGACCGGCGTGGTAGCCGAGGAAGCGGCTGGAGCCCAGGTAGAGGTACGGCAGCAAGGTCACGTAAGGCAACAGCAGCAGGCCGAGCACCCAGCCGATCGCCCCCTGCGGCGTGCGCGCGTGCCGGATCGCATGCAGCGCCGCCACCGTGCCCAGCAGATGCAGCAGGACGATGCCGGCGGTGAGCGCGCTGGCGGTCATTGCGGCGGGGCGTATTCCGGGTCGTTCATTATCCGGTCGGCCAGGTGGCGCGCCTGCTGGCGGATCTCCGGCATCGCGGTCGATTCCCACAACGTGCCGCGCAACAGGCTGCCGATGGCGAACAGGTGGGGCCAGTGCCCGCCCGCATGCCACAGGCGGCCGTCGCTGCTCGCCTCCATGCCGAGGCCGAGCGGGTCGGGCGTGATGTGCGCATTGGTGAGCAATTGGCGAACCAGCCGATGGTTGCTGCGGCGCACGTCGGTGTCCAGGCCGGTGGTCTGGATCACCAGGTCGGCTTCCAGCGCATCAGCCCTGCCGGCGTGGCCCAGCTGCAGTTGCAGCGCGCTGCCGGCGACATCCACCGAATGCACGCGTCCACGCTGGCGTCGCAGCCGGCCGTCCCGTTCCAGCGTCGCGATGGTCTCGCGCACCTGCGGCGGCATGCGGTGGCGCACGCGTTCCCACGCCCAGCGCGCGTGGCGCATGAAGCGCGCACGCTGTTCCGGCGACAACTCGGCCCAGAGGCCGGGCAGGTGCGGGCGCAGGCTGTCGACGACGGCGCGCCATTCGATGCCTTGCTGGGCGACCGCCTCGCGCAACAAGTGCATCCAGCGGCGGATCTCCGGTGCGTCGCGCATGGCCTCGACCAGCTCGGCGCCGTCGCCGGCCGGTGTGGCGGCGGCGTGCAGGTGCGCTTCGGGCAGCAGACCGTGGCGCGAGACGGCGACGAATTCGGCTTGCGGCCATTGCGCGGAAAGCTCCAGCAACACGTCGACCGCGGTCAGTCCCAGCCCGACCAAGGCGACCTTGCGCGGCGGCGGCAACTCGGCCGCATGTGCCAGCAGGCGCCACGGATCCACCACGTAGCGCCCGCTGTCCAGCGCGGCGGCGCTGACGCCGGCCAGCGGCTGCGGTGGCAGCGCGCCCAGTGCCAGCACGGCGGCGTCGGCCTGGTGGCTTTCCTCGCCATGGATCACGGTGATGCCGTCGCGCTCGGGCACCAGCGCGTCGATCGCGAACGGAACGATGTTGACGTCGTGCCCGTGCGCCTTGCCCTGCTGCAGCGCGCGCGCCACCTCCGCCTCAAGGTAGTCGCCATAGCGGCGCCGCGGCAGGAAGTCGGTGCCGGCGATCGACGGATCGTCGCGCTGCACGAAATCCAGGAAGCCCTGCGGCTTGCCGGCGAACATGCTCATCGAGGCCGCGCGCACGTTCAGCAGGTGGCGCTCCGAGGTGGTGCCGTAGGCCACCCCCCGTGGCGTAGTGCCGCCGCCGGTGAACCAGTCCAGGTGCAGCGGCTGCGGCGATTCGCGCTCCAGCAATTCGCTGAGCAACGTGGCGGCTGCGGCACCGCCGCCGATGATGGCGACCCGTCGAAACATGGCATTCCTTTTACGCGTGGCCCCGTGCAGGTCAACCAGGCAGTTGTCCGGAGATCACGCACTGCCGGGGGTGCGCCGTCCACGCACCGGCGGGATCGGCCTGCTCGTAGGCCAGGTAGCGGGTCAGCTCGCCGCCGTAGACGTGCAGGGTGAGCGCGGTTTCGTGCTGCGACAGATTACGGCAGCGATGCACGTGGTGCTGGTCGCCCTCGAACCAGGTGCCGTCGCCCGGGCCGAGCCAGTCGCGGCCCTGGGCGCGCAGGTCGCCGGAGACCGGGTCGCGGCGCCAGGACTGCACCTCCAGCGCGCCGACCAGGGTCAGCTCCAGTCCCCACAGGCCGGCGTGATCGTGCACCGGCGTGCGATGGTTCGCCGGCCACGCCATCACCATCACGCTGACCGCCGGTTCCTTGCGCTGCACCAGCATCCAGCGGCCCAGGCCCTGCCCGTGCAGGCGCAGGCGGGCCAGTCGCGTCGCGATCGCCGAAGCATCCCGGTGTACGACCTGTCCCAAGTCGCGCGCCATCGAGGCCAGGTCGGGGTGTGCCACGCCGGCATGGTCGAGCGCGATCGTGCGCAGGAGCTTCAAGGTTCGCCGTGGTCTGCCCATGCAAAACCCCCGCAGGATGAAGGGGCGCCAGTGGATCACGCGGGCGGTTAAGTTGGCGTAAGCCGGATGGGGGCCGATCGGCCAGGCTCGCGCGCCGCCGCGACGCGTCGTCCGCCGCCCGGCAGGCGCCGGGCGGGGCGTTCCGCTGCACCGGTTCAGCCGCGCAAGGCGAAGGTCACCGGCACGCTGGCCCAGGCGCGCACCGCGTGCCCGTCGACGATGGCGGGCCGAAAGCGCCAGTGCGCCAGCACCTGCTCGCGGGCGCTGCGGTCGAGCAGGCTGTGGCCGCTGCCGCGGAGCACGCTGACCTCAAGCGGCTTGCCGGTTTCGTCCACCAGTACGCGCAGCACGACCGTGCCTTGCAACTGCTGGCGCAAGGCCGCCAGCGGGTATTCGACGGGGTTGGCCCGATAGGCGAGGCTGGCCTCCACCGGCGCGGTGGCGAGGTTCGTGGCGGCGGGGTCGGCGGGCAGCACCGTGGCGTCGCCGCTCGGCGGCGCGGCGACCCGGCCTTCGGCGACGGGCGCCGGCGTCGGCGCGCTGATCGGCGTCGGGCGCGGCCGCTGTTGCGGTACGGTCAGCGTCGGCGGCAGGGGCTTGAGTTCCACCGGTGGCGGCGGTGCAGGCTGCGCCGGCGGCGTGATGAAGCGCACCAGCGCGACCGGCGCGAGCTGGCGGATCGTGGTGAAGTACGCGGGCGACACCGGCCGCGCGGCGATCAGGATGACGGCGAGGTTGAGCGCGATCGCCGCACTGAGGGCGGCAATGCGGGCGGGTTGCGGATGGTGGCGTTCGGCAAACGGCAGGCTGACGGAAGACATGGACGACCTCCTGACTGCGTGGCGGGAGCGACAGTCGCGCAGCTTGCGCCGGAGGATCGTGCTGTCGCGACTGCAGCCTATGCCTGCCCGGCAAGGCTGCGCAAGTGGATGGCTGGACGTCCATATGCCCGCAGGCGGGTGCCGGCCGCGGCGAAAGATCTGCCTTGGCGTCGGCGTGACCGTCGTCACATCGTGCCATTCGTTCATGCATCCGGCGGGGCCTGCTGCGACAATCGCCCCGCGGCAAAGGGCCGAATTCACGGGAGCGAAGACGATGCGCATGAGCGGGTGGCTGGGAGCGCTGATGCTGGCCGCGGCGGGCTTGCTGCCGGTCACCACGGCGCGGGCGGGCGACATTTCCTGCAAGATGACGTTCCAATTGTCCGGCTGGTCGGTGTTCTACAAGACCGCCAAGGGCACCGGCACGGTCAGCTGCAGCAACGGCCAGAGCCTGCACGTGAAGCTGCGTGCCAAGGGCGGCGGGCTGACCTTCGGCAAGACGAAGATCACCGACGGCATCGGCAAGTTCACCGGGGTCAGCAACGTGCGCGACGTGCTCGGCCACTACGCCGAAGCGGTGGCGCACGCCGGCGCCGAGAAGTCGGCGGCGGCGCAGGTGCTGACCAAGGGCAGTGTCTCGCTGGCGCTCAGCGGCAAGGGCGAGGGCTGGAACCTGGGCGTGGCGTTCGGCGCCTTCATCATCGAATAGCGCGATCGCGCGTCGCTGCGGCCGTGCGCTACGGTAGGCACAGGCGGGTGCGCGCGGTTAAGGTAGGCCGGCGCGCCCCGCGTCATCGGAGACTTCCGCATGTCCGCCACGTCCGCCACCACCCTGCCGAGCTACAGCTTCGGCGACGAGCTGGCCAGCAGCATCATCCACGGCCTCGGCATCGTGCTCAGCATCGCCGGGCTGGCCATCCTGGTGGCGTTCGCGGCGTTGCACGGCAGCGCGCTGGCGGTGGTCGCCTGCGCGGTGTTCGGCAGCTCGCTGGTGCTGCTGTACACCGCCTCCACGCTGTATCACTCGATCACCGTGACTGCCGCCAAACCGGCGTTGCGCGCGCTCGATCACATCGCGATCTACGTGCTGATCGCCGGCACCTACACCCCGTTCACCCTGATCGCCTTGCCCGGCGCGTGGGGCTGGAGCCTGTTCGCCGCGGTGTGGACGCTGGCGCTGGCCGGCAGCGCGCTGGAGCTGGGCCTGCTCAAGCGCTATCACAAGCTGGCGGTGCTGCTGTACGTGGGCATGGGCTGGATCGGCATGGTCGCGTTCAAGCCGCTCAGCGAGCATCTGCAGACCGGCGGCACCGCCTTGCTGCTGGCCGGCGGCCTGGCCTATACGCTGGGCGTGCCGTTCTACCTGTGGCGCAGGCTGCCGTACCACCACGCGCTATGGCACGTGTTCGTGCTGGCCGGCAGCGTGCTGCATTTCCTTGCGGTGTTGCTGTACGTGATCCCCGGACCGGGGCGCTGACACGCGCGCCGCGGCTCAGCCGAACAGCATCGCGACGCCGAACAGGCCGACCATCAGGAACGACAGCACCAGCTTGAGCAAGGTGCCGAACAACAGGCCGAGCCAAGTGCCCACGCCGACGTGGGCCGAGCGCAACACGCTGTTGCCCGAGGACAGCTCGCCGAGCAGGGCGCCGATGAACGGCCCGAACAGCAAGCCGGGGATGCCGAAGAACATGCCCGCGACGGTGCCGATGCCGGCGCCCCACAGCGCGCGCCGACTGGCGCCTACGCGCTTGGCGCCCAGCGCGCTGGCGACGAAATCGACCAGCACCCCGACCGCGCCGATCGTGCCGATGATCAGCAGCCACCACAGCCCCAGGTGGCGGTAGCCGTCCACCGCGGCCGCCAGCCAGATCCCGCCGAATACCATCGGGATGCCCGGCAGCACCGGCAGCACCGAACCGGCCAGGCCGCCGAGCATCAGCAGGGCAGCGAGGATGTAGAGGGCGATATCCAGCAAGCGGCGTCTCCCGGCGGGGTGGTGCGGGCATTGGAGCAGAAGTGAGTGAAGAGGAGTGAGAAGCGAGAGAAAGCAGGCAAGGCTCCCTCTCACTGGTCGGCTTTGAAGCCCCTCTCCCTTCGGGAGAGGGGTTGGGGTGAGGGTTCGGTCGGAGCGGGGAATCCGGCTCCGACCGAACCCTCATCCGGCTCCACGGGCCACCTTCTTACCCGCGAGGGGACTCCTTATCAGTCGCCGAAGGGAGAAGGGAGTGCATCTGCCGCCTTCAGGCGACGCGTGGTTTGACGGGCCTGCCTTAAAGTCTCGGGCTTTACCAGGGGATGCTTACTTCCACTCCTCGCTCTTCGTCTACCTCTCCACGAACGCCCGTTCGACCACGTAATCGCCCGGCTCGCGCGTGCGTGGCGAGGCCTGGAAGCCGCGGCCGTTGAGCAGGGCGCAGAGGTCGTCGAGCATGGCCGGGCTGCCGCACAGCATCACCCGATCGGTGGCCGGGTTCAGCGGCGGCAGGCCGGTGGCCGCGCCCATCGCGCCGTCGACGATCGCATCGGTGATGCGGCCGTGGTGGCGGAACGGCTCGCGCGTCACCGTGGGGTAGTAGATCAGCTTCTCGCGCACCAGCTCGCCGAGGTATTCGTGCTGCGGCAACTCGTGTTCCAGGTAGCGGGCGTAGGCGAGGTCGTCGACGCGGCGCACGCCGTGGGCCAGCACGATCTTGTCGAAGCGCTCGTAGGTGTGCGGGTCGCGGATGATGCTGAGGAATGGCGCCAGGCCGGTGCCGGTGCCCAGCAGATAGAGGTGTCGCCCGGGCTTGAGGTCGTTCAGCACCAGGGTGCCGGTGGGCTTGCGCGTGACGATCAGCGGGTCGCCCGGGTTGAGGTGCTGCAGGCGCGAGGTCAGCGGGCCGTCGGCGACCTTGATCGAGAAGAACTCCAGATGTTCCTCCCAGCTGGCGCTGGCGATCGAATACGCGCGCATCAGCGGGCGCGTCTCGGTCTCCAGTCCGATCATCACGAACTGGCCGCTGTCGAAGCGGAAGCCGGGGTCGCGGGTGGTGCGGAAGCTGAACAGCGCGTCATTCCAGTGCTGCACGTCGATCACGTGCTCGGTTGCCATTGCCACCATCGTGCATTGTCTCTTGAGGTTGCCGGTGCCGGCCCGGGCGATGCCCCGCTGCCGGCCCGCGGCGGCAGCGGCGGATGCATCGTCGGTGCGGTCGGGTTGCTGCCGCACGGGGCGCGGCGGCGGTCGCGGGAATCCACTCGTGAGGATACGCCAGCGGGGTGCGGCTGTCCCCCGCATGCGACGATAGGTACGGTCGGCGGGTGTCTCGTGGCGAGCCCCGTGCGGTGGCCGGGTCGGGCTGTTGTAGGCGGTGGCCCACGCCAACTTCAGTCGCTGGATGATTCTTGTGATGTTCTTGAACTACAGCCGGATGCTGCGCATACTGCCACCGTTGCTCCGATCCGCCAGGACAAGGCCGGATGGGGAAGGAAGCCAGGGGGATTCCGATACGCGTCGACGACGACGCGGCAGGTTTCTTGATGGCGACTTCGGGAGTCAACGATGCCGGTCATGATCGGCCAGTCCCAGGCAATCGTCGCGGTGAGGGCGCAGCTCCAGCGCTACGCCGCCTGCGACGTGCAGGTGTTGATCGAGGGCGAGACCGGCACCGGCAAGGAAGTCGCGGCACGCGA
>Ga0070659_100000661_pt1 | contig 25049 bp, 24 predicted proteins | sample KBSC23metaG_FD_64666 | JGI IMG/M metagenome (GOLD analysis project Ga0070659, IMG submission 64666) | Corn rhizosphere microbial communities from Kellogg Biological Station, Michigan, USA - KBS C2-3 metaG | ecosystem: Host-associated > Plants > Roots > Rhizosphere > Soil ... | reverse complement strand
GATACTGCGCCGACTCGGCTGCCCGCGGTGGCTCGCTGAGTACCCGTGCACTTCAGCCTTCTCCGGGCTGTGGACCTACACCACGGGCTGGGACACGACCGGCCGCCTTGGATCTTCGATCAGCGAAACCGGGAGAACGCAGGAACATGTTGAAGCGAATGGGTGCCAGAAACCGAACCAAACGGTCCGCATCAGCATGAGCCGGGAACTCCGCCTTGCCCGCATTCGCACGAGCCTGACGCGCAGAAAGCTCGCGAAGGCGCCTGAACCATCGCTCGGCGAAACCCAATGCCTTGAATGGCGTCATCGCTCATTTCCCTTTTCTGGTTCACGCGGCAAGCCCTCGATGTGCTCCATGAGCGTCCTCGCGTCCTCGCGTCCTCATGCCCAGACGCAACGCAGCCAGCCCAGCGACATCCGCGCAAGCGATGGAAGGCCGGTGACCACCATGGTCAGGCTGTCCTTCAGCACTCGGCGCAGCGGTGTGCCGTTCGCAAGATCGCAACGGGTCAGCTGCACGGAACAGTTCGCCACGTCAAACGCGATGTAGCCGGTGGCCAGGCACAGCGCCAGCAACCGCCGGATGCGGCCTACGCCACCGCACTGTGCTGCCTGCAGCGCCACATGACAGTGGTCCAGTTCCTCGCGGGCGTGCCAACGCCACAGTCGTTCCTCGAGGGAGCCTGCCGCGGCTCCCAGCAGGAACGGCCGCTCCACGAGTTCACGGGAAACCACAGCCGTGAGGAGTTCGAAAGCAGCGCACAGCGCAAGGCGCATTGGGAGCGACAAGTTGGCCAGTTCGTCAATGGCTGCGATCGTATTTCGCGCGGCCCCCGCAGCTCTGGGCGCCGAAGCAAGGACCGACGCGTTGTAGCGTTCGTGTGCCCGTTGATGCGCCTGCTCTTCGCGGATGAAGCGATCAACCTCCGCCAGAAGAGACGGGGGGATAGGCGCCTTGGCAGAGCTTCGCCAGTCCTCCAGCGTAGTGATGACGAAGCGTTCACCAGCCGGCAACAACAACGACAGTGCATCGAACACGCGGGTGCGTGGCACAGTCCCATTCCAAGGCGACGATCGGGCTGCAGTAGACATTTTTTTGACCTTGATGAAGTAGCAGTAGTCGACGACCACCACCATGGGCAGTCAGCCCGGCGCTCGCAATGCCAATTCGCCGGGTCGTGCCGCGTCGACCTCATGCCAACCGTTGGCAAGTCGCTGGGGCTGGAGCCGTGCAGCTCAAAGGCAAGCGATGTGGTCAAGAAGGTGCTGATGGCGTCCTGATCGAGGCGGGTCTCAGGTCGTTCACGGGCGCCGGTGACATCACTGGACGATGAGTTGGGGCGGTAGCGGGCACCGCCATCGGTCTCAGGGCCTGCCTGAAACTTCGCTCAACAAACCCGTGAAGTAGCCTCGGGTCACCACGGCGTGGCTCTCGTATCCAGCACGCTCGCTCAAAAGGCGATGCAGTTGCGGCAGCCGGCAAAACGGCACCGAGGGATACAAATGATGCTCCGCATGCAAGCCGACGGCATGCGGGCCGATCAGAAAGCTTTCGACCCGACCGCACAGCATGGTGCGTGCTGCCTCCAATCCGCGTTTTGGCATGGCATGGTGCTCGGCCACCTCCCGCAGGTAAAGCACTGCCATCAGCACCGTGACCATCGGTAGGAACCAATACAAAGCCACGGTCAACCACAGATTGAAGGCCCAGCAGGCGGCCAGGACACCCAGCCAGAAGCCCGCTTGGCGCAGCGCCACGTCGCGCGGGGCGGCGGTCGCCATGCCTGCGTCAAAGAGCACAGATTTGAGCTCTTGCGGCGTGTAGAAGCCAACGCTGTGGAGGAGCAGCAGCCAGATCATCCCGGCGCGCGAACGGGGGAAACGGTATCGATTCCTGCGGCGGGTACTTGCCCAGTTGGGATCGTCGTGGGTCGATGTCGCGCGGTGGTGTTGAAAGTGGTCACGCCGGAAACCGTGGACGGTCACCATCATCGGCAGTGCCGTCAGAAAATCACCGATCACATCGTTGAGCACTGGCCGTGTGCGGCTGAACTGACGATGCGCAAATTCATGCATGAACACCAGCAAGGCATGCTGGCGAGTGGCAATGAAGACGATGGCGACGAAGCTGACCCATGCGCTGTCTGCCCACAAGGCAAGAGAGATGGTGCCGACGATCAATGCCCATTCGAACAGGGTGTGGAAGAGAAGCCGCCCCGGTGCCGGGCGACTGAGCTGCTGCAGCAACTCGCGTTCGAGCTTCAGATCGGACCGATCGCGATCCGGCTCGTGCGGGAAAGAGGAAGAGGTCATGGGCGCTTCTCCTTGTTGGCGATGTTCATGGGCGCGTCACCGGTGGGATGACAGGCGCAGTTGCCGCGGCCCAGCCAGCCCAGACGATGGAACTGGTGCCGCAGCCCCAACCAAGTCCCCCGCGCGATCACCGGTAGCACAGGACCATGAAATCCACCGACGAACAGGGTGGGCTCCAGGTTCGTCACCTCGTGCCACCAGCCTCGGGGTATCGTGAGCACATCGCCCGGTTCCAGGTCCACCCAGAAAAAGTCCGAGGGGGTGCCTTCCCGGACCAGGTCGACGGCCGAACGCGATGCCAGCACGGCCCAGGTGTCGTACTTGGCGGACACCGCACCACACCGCTCCACCACACCCGGGCGCACGAAACGCCAGCGCTTGCGCCCGAGCACCTGCACGGCCACGTTGTCGATCCGGTCGAAGTGCAGGCCGGTGCTGGTGTCAGCCGGGCCGATCCAGCAGAAGATGGAGCGGCGATGCGAAGGGGGAATGAGCGTCTCGTGCGGCAGATCGATCGCCAATTCAGGCTGCGCGGCGAGCAGATCGAATTCCTTCAGGTAACCGGGAGGGCGCCGCGAAGGCCGCTCGAGCGCGTGGAGATAGCGGCGCAGGCTGGAGGCTTCGAACCTCGTGGCCTCGGCTTCCCGGTTGCCACTCACGAGCGTGATGGGGACGTCGGGCACATGGTCTGCGAGCCAGCCAAAGGACCAATGGCGGACTCCTCTCCAGTGCGAGGCGGCACCGCGATGAACCACGGGCGTGTCGAAACGCCTGCTCACTTCAAACGTGGGCGAACGCAGCTCGGGCAGGGGGCTGAATCCTGCTGTGTCAATTCGTGGCATGGGGTGTCGTGGGGCGGTGCGGTCAACGTCAGGCCGCCGGTCGAACCAAGGTTCATCCGCAGGTGACGTCGGCCATTACGCCCAAGCCCCATGACATTGGCGTGACAGGCGGGTGTCCCGAGTGACGTGTGAAGGCAGGCATGCGCAAGTCGCATGGCGGGCTGCTGGGCGATCGGTCTTTCTCATGGATTTGCCGGCGCGGCGAGCGCGGGCCGGTGATCCTGGCGATCAACCGAGTTTTCGTCGATCGCATCGTCGTCGCCGCCACCCTCGGTCGGCTGCTGCATCACGCCGTGATGTGCGGCCAGGGGGTCAGCGAGGCGCCTTCCTCAGAACTGCGCGTCCTTGTGCCTGTCGGAAGGCGGCGGCACTTTGTACTGCAACTGATGGGCTGCAGCCGTTGCGTTGATGCAGTTGGGCGTGGCACGCAACTCGCCCGGGTTGCTGTTGCACTGTTGAATGACGGCCTTGCGTGCAGCTTCGTTCGCCATGTACCAGTCGACCGTTTGCACAGGCTCCTTGTTGCCGCACCCCATCAGGGTGACGATGGTGCAAGCGAGAGCCAGGCGGTAGTTCTTCGAGGTGTACATCGCGGGGGCGGAGCCCGGCGGCACATGCCGGTGCTCTTCGAATGGTGGAAGGCGTGGGATTCGAACCCACGGAGGGCTTGCACCCTCGGCAGTTTTCAAGACTGCTGCCTTAAACCGCTCGGCCAGCCTTCCGGAGACCGGGAGTGTAACGCGTGAAGCGGTACCTGCGTCGCCTGAGGCTTGTGCAGGCAGCACGCCGGGGCGAACTGTCACTGACGCTTAACGGGTTTGTCATGTTCGCTCGAAACAATCCGCCTCATTCGATTCGCCGGTCGGTTCCACTCACGCGCAATGCGGGGCAGAGGACCACCTTGAGGCGAGGTTCCTTTTTTCCAGAGGCTCATGTCCATGTCTTCTTCCACCCGTTCCCTGTCGGGGCCGGCTTGTGTTGCGCCTGTTGCTGCCCGTCCCGTCGCCCGTTTCCTCACTGTCGAGGATGTTCCGGCGCTCATCGCGCTGGAAGAAGAGAAGTGGACCGCGGAGCAGGCGGCCACCGGTGAAGAGATGGCCGAGCGCATTGTGTGTCATCCGGATCTGGCGGTCGGGGCGTTCTGCCCGGTCACGGGCAAGATGGTGGCGTCGCTGTTCATGAAGCCAGTGGTGGCGAGTTTCTGGGAGCATGCGCGCGACTGGCGCGATTGCGCGATGGGGGTGTCGCCGCTGCGCACGTCGTCGCTGTTCGGCATCAGCCTGAGCAGCAGCCGGCCCGAGGGCGTGGCGGCGATCCTCGCGTTCTTCTGGCCGTACGCGCTGGCTGCGGGGTGGCGGCACATCTACCTGGGCTCGCCGATTCCCGGTTGGCGCGACTGGCAGGCGCAACATCCAGGGCGCAGCGTGAACGACTACGTGTTGTCGAAAGGGCCGCGCGGCCTGCCGATCGATCCACAGTTGCGTTACTACTTCGGGCGCGGCTTCAAGGAGATCGTCTGCGTGAAGCGCGATTACTTTCCCCACGCCGCGTCGCGCAATGTGGGGGTGATTCTGCGCGGCACGGTGCCGCTGTCGGGGCTGTCGCCGGTGTGGCGGGGACTGAAGCCCGCGAACACGCGGCAGTTCACGCAATGGCTGGCGCCGCACGTGCTGTGATGGGTCACCCCGGGGGACGATGCTCGGGCGTCCAGTGTCCCCAGGCGTTCTCGAAGACCGCGCGCTCGACGCCGTGCCGCTGGCGCCAGCCTTCCACTTCGAGCATTGGCGCATCGTAGAACCGGTCCACCGGCCCCAGGCACAGCACGGCCAGCGGCCGGGCGCCTTCGGGCATGTGCAGCAGGCGGGCAAGCGCTTCCGGTTCGAACATCGAGACCCAGCCCAATCCGAGGTGTTCGGCGCGGGCGGCGAGCCACATGTTCTGCACGGCGCATGCGAGCGAGCACAGCGCCATCTCCTGCGGCATGGTGCGCCGGCCGAAGATCGTGCCGTCGTCGGGCGCGAGTGCGGCCACCAGCAGTTCGGCGCAGTCGCGCACGCCTTCCACTTTGAGGCGCAGGAACGCTTCGCCCCGCTGATTCAATGCTGCCGCGGTGGCCAGGCGTTCGGCATCGACCAGGGTGGCAATGCGTTCGCGAATCGCACCGTCGCTGATGCGGATGAAGCGCCAGGGTTGCATCAGGCCGACCGATGGGGCATGGTGGGCTGCGCCCAACACCCGGGCCAGCACGGCGCTCTCGACGCGCGCGCCACGGGTGAAGTGGCGCATGTCCCGGCGTGCCTGGATCAGCCGGTAGAAGCTGTCACGCTCGGCGTCGCTGAAGTGGTGCGCCTCCAGGCCGGGCGACGCATCGACGACCTCACTCGGCATGGCAGCCGGGGCCGCGGTGGAACACCAGGTCGTCGACCGGCTTGCCGCCCACGAGGTGCTGTTCGATGATGCGGTCCATGTTCTCGGGCGTCACGTCGTAGTACCAGACGCCGTCGGGCTGCACGCACATCACCGGGCCGCCCTTGCATGCGGCAAAGCAGCTGACGCGGCTGCGCTTGACCCGCAGTTCGCCTTCGTTGAGGCCCGCGGCCTTGAATTTCTCGCCCAGGCTGTCGAACAGCTCCTGCGACTGGCCGTCCTGCGTGCAGCGCGGGCCGGTGCAGATGAGGATGTGGCGGCGGTAGGCGCCGATCTTTGGTTTTTCAGCAACGTTCATGGGTGCTCCTTGCGTTTTTAGAAACTCGCTCGCATCGACAGCCGGAGCGTGCGGGGTTCCATGGGGTGGACGAGGCGATCGTCGAATCCATTGCCGCTGTTGCAGCTGGGGTCGTTGGCGCGTTGGCCGCGTGTGCAGGCGGCGCCCCAGTATTCGATGTCATTGGCCCGTCGGTCGAACAGGTTCAGTACGTCCAGCGTGAACTGAAGCTGCGGGGTGGCGCGGTAGCCGACCTTGAGGTTGGCCGTCCACGAGGAGGCGGATTTTTGCGTGCCGGTTTCTTCGAGCGCATAGCTGCCGATGTAGCGCCAGCGCAGGCCGCCGAACCATTGGCCGTGGTTGTCCGCGGAGATGGCGAGCGAGGCGGTGAGCGGGATGGCATTGGGCACGCGGGTGCCGCCGCCGTCGGCCGCTTCGCGGAAGCGCGCGCGCGACCAGGCCAGGTCGCCATCGACCAGCAGCCAGCGGTTGACCTGCCAGTCGTTCGACCATTCGAGGCCCACGCGGCGTGAGGCGCCCTTGGGTTCGGTCACGCCTTCGTCGCCGACGAAGACCAGTTCGGACGAGAGGTTCATCTGCCACAGCGTCAGGCTGGTGTTCCAGCCGGGCAGGGGCAATGCGCGCATCCCTACCTCGCTGCCCGTGGCGTGCACAAGCGGCGGAACCGGATCCACGGCGCTGGTGGCGCCACGCATGTCGTTGCTGTGAAAGCCGCGGCCCCAGTTGGCGTAGAACTCCGATTTGCCGAGGGTGTCGAACGGGCCCAGCACCACGCCCAGCTTGGGGCTGGCCTGGTGGCCTTGCACGCTGCCGCCGTTGGCCATGTTGTCTGCGCCCCCGGTGGGGGTGACGCGGGCGCGCACCTCATCCAGGCGCAGGCCGGCCGTGCTGCGCAGCCAGGGCGACCATTGCGTCTTGGCTTCGCCGTAGAGGCCCAGCATGGTCTGGCGCACGCGGTCTTCCCGCACCGTCTCCGTACGCTGGCGTTCCACCGTGTCGTACAGGCCGAGTGTGCCGATGCGGTCATGCCGCAGTTGCACGCCGAGTGTCGCCTCGGTCTCGCGTCCTGCCGGGCCGAGGACCCAGCTGCGGGAGGCCTGTCCGCCGAACACGCGGCGATGGTCGGCCTGCTCATGCTGGTCGCCCTGCGGGCCGTTGATGAAGCCCGAGGGGTTGGAGAAGAGGTTGAGCCCGTAGTCGATCACGTAGGCGCTGGCGCGGGTTTGGCCATCGCCGTGGCTGCGTGCCCATTCGCCCGACAGGCTGGCACGGTGGGTCTCGCCGCCGTCGGTGGGCGCCAGCGCGCCGTAGCGGCCGATTTCGCCGCGTTCGATGGCCCCGACGGGCACGTGTTCGGTCGCGGTCCAGGTGGCGCGGTAGGCCATGGCGGTCAGGGCGTAGCCGTCGCGTGCCGTGCCGTCCGACAGGCGCACCACGCCGTTGGCCTTGCGCAGGTGTTCGGGCTGGTCCCAGGGGCCGTCGTTGGTGGCGAGCTCCAGGGCACCGAGCACCGTGGGGCCGCCGCCATCGCGCTGACCGTTCGCGTTGACGCTCCCTGCGAGCAGCGCGCGCCGGTAGTCGTGCGCGCCGAAGGTCGCTTCGGCAAAGGGTGTGGCCAGCTGGCGCTTGTAGTCGATGCGTGCCGATCCCGTTGTGGCGAAGTCGCCGTCTTCCGCCGCGTACATGCCTTTGCGGTAGCGCAGGCTGCCCACCAGTTCGGGGATCAGGAAGTTGAGGTCCATGTAGCCCTGGCCGTGGCCGTGGCTGACCATGTTCACCGGCATGCCCATCACGGACGTGGCGAAATCGCTGCCGTGGTCGAGGTTGAAGCCGCGCAGGAAATACTGGTTGGCCTTGCCGTCCCCGGAGTGCTGGGTCACGATGAGCCCGGGCACGGTTTCCAGCACTTCGGCCGGCCGCAGCAGCGGACGATTCACCAATTGTTCGGAGGCCACCGTGCCTTCGCTGGCCGCATCGGCCGTGCCGATGAGGTTCTTGCCGCGGCTCGTGACGGTCACGGTGGGCAGGGTCTGGGTCTCTTCGGCCCGGCTCTGGCCGGCCATCATGCCGGTGGCCAGTGCGGCACAGGCGGTGAAGGTGGCGGGGCGATACAAGTGCTTGTTCATGGCTTGTTCAAAATGCATGTCGCCCCGGCGCAAGCCGGGGCCCACTGCGGAGAGTGGCAAGAAAAATGTCACCCCGGCGAAAGCCGGGGCCTACTGCGGCCAGTGGGTACCGGCGTTCGCCGGTATGACGCAAGAAAGAATGTCACTCCAGCGAAAGCCGGACGGCGAGAGAAAACGTCGCCCCGGCGAAAGCCGGGGCCCACTGCGGCCAGTAGGCACCGCCGTTCGCCGGTATGACGCAAGAAAAAATGTCGCTCCGGCAAAAGCACGGACGGCAAGAGAAAACGTCGCCCCGGCGAAAGCCGGGGCCCACTGCCACCAGCAGGCACCACAAGCCGGCAGACGCTCTTTCCAGTACCGCGTCAGCCCTCCCCATCCTCCCCAGCAGATTCAGCCGCCACCGCCTCGACCGGCTCGGCCAGCGTGGCGGCGATGTAATCCGCCGGCAGCTTGTAGCGCTCGGCCAGCGTGGCCACGCTGTCGCCGGCGGCGTGGGCTTCGGTCAAGGCTTCGAGCCAGCCGTTCAGGCCGGTGGACAACGAACGCCCGGGCTTCTCGCCTTCGCGCGTGGCCCCATCGTTGTCCATCTGGTACTTGTTGGCGTACCCGCGCGGCGTGACCATCAGCCCGTCACGGACGAAGGTGTTGCTGTTGCCGATGAGCACGGTGGTCAGCATGCCGATGTCGCAGTCGGTCATGCGGTCCAGCGTGGTGAATTCGATGCGCTCGCGACGGCGGTAGGCGCTCTTGACGATGGCCACCGGCGTGTCCGGGCGGCGGTGGCGCAGGAACAGGCGCTGGGCCTCCACGATCTGGCGCGTGCGCCGGCCGCTCTTGGGGTTGTAGAGCGCCACCACGAAATCGGCATAGGCCACGGCATCGAGCCGGCGGGCGATCACCGGCCAGGGCGTGAGCAGGTCGGAGAGCGAGATGGCGCAGAAATCGTGCGTGAGCGGGGCGCCCACGAGCGCGGCGCAGCTGTTGAGCGCCGAGGCGCCGGGCACGATTTCCACTTGCACCGGATCTTCCGGCGTCCAGCCGGCCTGGAACAGCACCTCATAGGTGGGTCCGGCCATGCCGTAGACACCGGCATCGCCCGATGAAATCAGCGCCACTTTCTTGCCGGCGCGGGCGGCTTCCAAAGCACTGACGGCACGGTCGAGTTCCTCGGTCATCGACTTGCGGATGACCTCCTTGCCTTCGATCAGGTCGGCGACGAGCTTGATGTAGGTCACATAGCCGATCACGGTGTCGGATTCGGCAATGGCCTCGCGCGCACGCTGGGTCATGTGGTCCACGCTGCCGGGGCCGATGCCCACGAGCATGATCTTGCCGGGCAGGGCGGAGGGGAGGGGCGCGTCGGTCATTCGGACTTCCTTGAAGGCATCTTGGCAATGGAGACGGTCGCGTGGCGGCCGTCGGCCCCGCGTACCTTGTGTTTTTCGACGAGCAGGTGGCTCGCGTCGGCCTCGGCTTCGAGCAAGGCGGCGGCCTCGCTGACCGAGGGCGTGCCGGTGTGCTTGCGCACGGTCTCGGAGGGGTTGGGCACGGGCACCGCCGCCAGGGCCGCAGCGGGATGGAAGTGGATCGGCCAGCCGTGCTGCCGGGCCAGCGCGAGCAGGCCCACTTCATCGGCTTTCAAATCGATGCTGGCGACAGCCATCACGTCGCCTGTAACGGCACCTGCACGGGCCAGCGCTTCCTGCACGGCATGGTCGATCGTCTCGACCGGCGTGCCGCGGTCGCAGCCGATGCCAAGGGTGACTTTCATGTGCCTTGCCCGACGGGCGGGCGATACACCACCAGCCGCTCTTGCAGTTGCTGCCAACGCGCGTCACCGACCTCGGCGCGCGTGATCCACAGCACCGCCTTGAAGCGGGCGAGGTCGACATCGTCGAAGCGCTCGAACCGGTGGATGTTGGCGGGCAGGGGCGTCGGACGCGTCCACCAATGGGGGCTGCCGGCCTCCTGCACCACGGCGATGGGTTCGCCATTGACCACATGGGCGGAGACGCGGGTGATGTTGATCTTCGGGGCCTCGACCTGCCAGCCGAGTTCGCGGCCGAGGATGTCCACGGGGATGGTCTTGCCCACATCGGATGCGGTGGTCAGCACCGGCGTGGCCTGCAGGATGGCGGCGATCTGCTCGGCGCACGCATTGGCGCCGCCCACATGGCCGGACAGCACCGGGATCACGAACTCGCCGGCATCGTCCACGACCACCACGCCCGGGTCTTCATCCTTGCTCTTGAGGTGCGGCGCGATCAGCCGCACCACGGCGCCGAGCGAGACGAAAAAGATGATCTGGTCGTAGCGCGCGAAGAGCCCGCCGATCTCGTCCTTGAAGGCGCCGCCATAGGCTGCGACGGTGTTTGGCAGGCCGGTCATCGCGTCGGCGAACTTGGCCGACACGCAAATATCGGCCTGCGGCAGGGCACGCGCGAGCGTGGCGACCTGGGCCGCGCCATGCTTGGTGATGGCAACGAGCACGAGGCGGGGCATGGGGATGGTGTCAGTCATTCGATGGTGTCCTCAAGGTCTTGCGGCGCGGGCGCCGCGCTCGTCTTCTTCTTGCAGCCCTTGACGCGCTCGCCGCGCTGGCGCCCCGGGTTCTTGACCAGCAGCAGCGACAGGTAATTCACCGTCTCGCCGCGCAGCGTGCGCACATCCCGCACCACGCGCTCCTCGGGAGCACCTGCCTTTTCGATGAAGCAGGTGTGCGCCACGAGCCCGCGCCGTTCGATCACGTCGATGAGTTCGTCGAGCAGCGGCTTGACCTTCATCAGCACCAGGGTGTCGAAGTCGTCGAACAGGCGCTCGACCATCTCCACGCCATAGGCCGCGGGCACGATGGCGACGGTGTCATCCTGTTCCGAGAACGGGATCTGCAATTCGGCGCATGCGGCATGGAACGACGTGACGCCGGGAATGATGTCGATGGCGATCTCGTTGCCCACCCGCGCATCCAGCCCGCGCAGCGTGCGCTCCAGGTGGCCGAAGGTGGCGTAGGTGCTGGCGTCGCCTTCCACGAGAAAGAGCACGTCCTGCCCGGCCAGCAGCACCGGCAGCACGGCCTGCGCGGCCCGGAGCCAATGGCGCGCGAGCTTCTCGGCATCGTGCGTCATCGGAAAAAGCAGCGGCTGATGATTCGCCGGGATGGCCAGGCCGCTGCGCTGCACGATGCGCAGCGCATAGCTTTCGGTCTTGGTGCTGCGGATGGGATACGTCCACAGCGCATCACCGCGCTGAAGCTCGGCCCATGCGCGGCGGGTGATGAGTTCCGGATCGCCCGGGCCCAGGCTGACGCCGATCAGTTTGCCCAGGCGTGTCATGCGTTGTCCTTCGCCTGCGCGCACACGATCCACACCGGGTTCTCGGCCGCCATGCGGTGCATGTGCAGGATGGGTTTGCTGCGCGAGGCCTGCAGCTGCAGCACGTCCCAGGAGGCACCTGCGAGCTTCAAGGCCTCCACGGCCGCGCCCAGGTTCTCGATGGTGACGAAGTTCATCACCAGCCAGCCGCCCGGCTTCAGGCGCGCGAGGATGAGCGTGATGAGTTCGGCCAGCTCGCCGCCCGATCCGCCGATGAACACGGCATCCGGAGCGGGCCACGCTTCCAGGCCGGCCGGCGCCTTGCCGTGCACCAGCGTGTGGTTGGTGATGCCCATCGCCTGCCGGTTGCGCCCGGCAATGGCGGCATCGTCTTCATTCTTCTCGATCGCATGGACATGGCCTTCGTGGCACAGCCGCGCCGCCTCCAGGCCCACGGAGCCGGAGCCCGCGCCGATGTCCCACACCACGCTGTCGGCCCGCAGCTGCATGCGCGCCAGCGACACGGCCCGCACCTCGTTCTTGGTGATGAGGCCCTTGTCGGGATGGCGCTGCTCGAAACTGGCATCGGGGAGACCGAAGAGCACCGGCCGCTCACGGCGCGAATGACGCCAGAGCAGCAGCACATTGGGTTCCGCGAATGTTGCCCGGGCGGCGTCAGTGACGCTCAGGTCCGCGACGATGCGCTCCTCCGGCTGGCACAGCCGTTCGGCCACCGCGATCTGGAACGCATCGCCCAGGCCCTCCGCGAGCAGCATGCGTGCGACGCGATCAGGGCTGTTGGCGGGGCTGGTGAGCACCGCGAGGCGGTCATGGCGGCGCAGGTCCTGCAGCAGGGCGTACAGGCCGTGCTTCGGCGGCGAACCCGGCACCCACTCGCCCGCATCATGGCTGTGGATCGATGCGATCCGCATGTCCTGCCACGGCAGCCCGAGCCGGGCACAGGCGAGCTGGATCGTCGACAGGTTCGGCAGCACCTCGAGCGCTTCGATGCACAGGCGCGAGGCGAGATAGGCCGCGATGCCGTGGCACAGCGGATCGCCGGTGGCGAGCACGACGCAGCGCTGGCCGGCCTCCTGCGCCGTTCGGACCCATTCGGGCACCCGGGAGAGCGCGCCGGTGAGGTCGCGCTGCTGCGCGCCGGGGGCGATGTGCCCGGCCAGCAGCTGCAGGGTGCGGGTGCCGCCGATCACCCAATGGGCCTGGGCCACATGGCGGAGCGCGGTCTCGCTCAGGCTGGCCGCGCCGTCGTCGAGCACACCGATGACGCGGCAACGCTCGGCGATGAATTCCCTCGTGTCTTCACGCATTCGAATCAACAATCATCAGGACTGGGCCTGCGCCAGCTTGCGACCGTCGAAGTCGCACACCAGCACTTGCAAATGGAATTTGTCGGGGTAACGGCCGATCACGGTGCTCACCACCTTTTCGGCAAGCGCCTGGTGGAATTCGTGCACGAGCCCCAGGGCCTCCACGCGCTCGCTTGCATAACGTGCGGTTTCGGCGTTGCGGATGTCCTCGCACACATCGGCCGGCACGCCGATGCCGGCGCACAGGTCGGCAAGCAGGCCGGTGTCCACCTCGGCGCGCCCGGCATGGGTGATGGTCTCGCCCTGCGCGATCTTGGTGAGCTTGCCCACCATGCCGCCAATCACGACGCGCTGCAGCTTGGCCTTGACGGCCGCATCGAGGGCATAGCGCAGGAAGTCGCCCATCTGCACGTAGCAGGCCTGCGGCAGGCCGGGCAACTCCTCCATCACGAACTTCTCGGTGCGCCCGCCGGTGGTCAGCACCACCACGCCTGCGCCCGTCGTGGCTGCCACCTGCACGCCCTGCACGACGCTGGCGCGGTAGGCCGCGGTGGAATAAGGCTTGACGATGCCCGTGGTGCCGAGGATGGAGATGCCGCCCAGGATGCCCAGGCGGGCGTTGAGCGTCTTCTTCGCCATTTCGATGCCTTGCGGCACCGAAATGCTGACCTCGAAGCCGGCCTCGTCGAGCAGCGAGGCGCCGGCCATGCGCACATTGGCTTCGATGTTCTTGCGCGGCACCGGGTTGATGGCCGGGCCGCCCACCGCCAGGCCGAGGCCGGGCATCGTGACCGTGCCGACACCGAAGCCGCCCTGCAGCAGCACCTGGCCAGGGAGGTCCGGTCGCAGGATCACGTCGGCCGTGAGGTGGGCCTTGTCGGTGCAGTCCGGATCATCGCCCGCATCCTTGATGACCATCGCATGGGCGGTGCGGCCGTCGCAGCGCCCGTCGTTCACCTGAAAAGTGACGAGCTGCCCGTTCGGCAGTTCGCATTCGACCGTCTCCGGCACCGCACCGTGCACCAGCCCCAGCACCGCCGCACGCGCGGCAGCGGCCGAGCAGGCGCCGGTGGTGAAGCCGGTGCGCGTGCCGCGCTTGACGGTCTTGTCCATCATGGGGTGTTCAACCCGGCGTGGTCGCCTGTTGCTGTGCCTCGGCCAGCCCCAGCAAGGCGTGGATGGCCGCCACCACCAGGGTGGAGCCGCCCTTGCGGCCGCGGATCACGATCCACGGCACGTCGTCCAGGGTGGCCATCAAATCCTTCGATTCGGCCGCGGAGACGAAGCCCACCGGCATGCCCACCACCAGCGCGGGCCGCGCACCTTCCTCGCGGATCAGGCGCACGCATTCGATCAAGGCGGTGGGCGCATTGCCGATGCCGACGATGGCGCCATCGATGAGGCCCAGCCGGTGGGCCTTGCGCATGGCCTGCACGGCGCGCGTCGTGTCCTGCGCCCGGGCGTCCGCGATCACATCGGCATCGCTGATGAACTGGTGCGTCGTCATGCCGAAATGCGCGAGGCGCGGCTGCGACAGGCCCACGCAGATCATCTCCACATCGGCCACCACCCGGGTCTTGCCGCCCAGCACCGCGGCCATGCCGGCCTCCACCGCCTGCGGATGGAAATCGGTGAGCCCGTTGAAGTCGAAATCGGCGTTCGCATGGATCATGCGGCGCACGATGGGCCACTGCAGCGCGTCATACGCATGCGGGCCCACCTCGCGGTCGATCACCGCGAAGCTGTCGTGCTCGATCGCGCGGCCCGCCGACGTGAGCTGTTCGGTGACGGTGTTGCCAGCGCTCATGCGCGGACCTCCCCGTGCCCATGGTGGTGGTGACCGTGCCCATGGTCGTGCGCATGACCGTGACCGTGGTCGTGATCGTGGCCGTGCGGATGGTCGTGGTGATGTTCGTGCCCATGCGCATGCCCATGGGCATGATGGTCGTGCCCGTCATGGCGATGCGGCTGCCAGTGCAGGGCCTCCTCACCGATTTGCACGCCGGCGAGCGACCCGTCCACCAGTGCCTGCACGCGCTCGGCCAGCAGCGCGTCGATCTCGGGTTCGAAACCGAAGTACGAGCCCTGGGCGAAGCGCAGCTGCGGATACTGCTGCTTGAGGTGGTTCACTTGCCGGGCGATGCGCTGGATCAGCGTGCCGGTGAACAGATAGTAGGGCAGCACCACGATCTGCTTCATGCCCAGCAGCACCTGGCGCTGCACGGCGCGCTCCAGGCGCGGGTAGGTGATTCCGGTGAAGGCGAGGTCCACCAGCTCATGATCGGTCTCTTCGAACAGCCAACGTGCCATCCGGGCCATTTCGCCATTGGCCTGGCGGTCCGACGAGCCGCGGCCGAGCAGGATGACGCCGGTGGTGGTGGGGTCCGGCATGTCCAGGTCCTGCATGCAGCCGCGCAACTGGCGCCGCAGGATGGTGAGGATCGGGTCGCACACGCCCAGATGCGGCGCGTAATCGAAGCGCACGCGGGGCCATTGGAGGCGCGCACGCGCGATGTGCCCGGGAATCTCCATCTTCACATGGCCCGCCGCGTTCAGAATCAGCGGCACCACGATGACGCGGCTCGCGCCCTGTGCGGCCCGCGCCAGGCCGGCCTCCACCTCGACCTCGGCGAATTCGATGAAGCACAGCTCCGTGCGCCATTGCGGATGGCGCGCGCGCCAGGTGTGCGTGAAGCGCTCCACCTCGTCATTGCCGGCGGTTTCTCGCGAGCCGTGGCCGACGAGCAGGATGGTGGTGTCGTTCATGTCCCCTCCAGGGTCTTGGATGCACGCCTGAATCGGTGCGTGAAGCTGGCGTCGTAGAGTTTGGATTTGGTCAGTTCAGTCCAGCCGCGCGCGCCCAGCGTGGGGCTCGCGATGATCATCGCCTGGCTGACGATGCCGGCCTCGCGGCATTGCTGCTTGATGGTCGACAGCGTGCCCCGCACGATGATCTCCTCACCGGGCCAGCTTGCCTTGTGCACCACGACCATGGGCGCATCATCAGGCCAGCCGGCTTCACGCAACCCGGCCTCCACCTTGTGCAGCAAGGTGATGGACAGGAAGATGCACAGCGTGCAGCGGTGCCGCGCCAGCTCAGGCAGCGATTCCCCTTCGGGCATCGGCGTTCGGCCCTCCACCCGCGTGAAGATCACGCTTTGCGTCACCTCCGGCAAGGTGAAGCTTTCGACGGCCGCTGCTGCCGAAGCCATGGCCGACGACACGCCGGGCACCACCGCGATCGGCACCCCGGCCGCGTCCAGCGGCTGCACCACCTCGATGAGCGTGCCGTAGAGGGCAGGGTCACCGGTCTGCAGGCGGATCACCGTCTCGTGCCCTGCCGCCTGGTCGATCAGCCAGGCGGCCATCTGTTCCAGCGTCATGTCCTTGCTGTCGGCGATCACGCAGCCCGGCGGCGCCCAGCGGGTGGCGGCCTCGCTCACCAGCGAACCCGCGAACAGGATGGCGCCCGCACGCTCGATCAGCGCGCGGCCCTTGACGGTGATGAGATCCGGGTCGCCCGGACCGGCGCCCACGAACCAGACGGTGCCCTTCATTCGCTCAGCGGCCCAGCGCCGGCGATTGGCCGTTGAAGCAGCCTGCCACCAGGCGAACATGGCCGTAGCGCCGGATCACCCACAGCACGCCCAGCGTGGCCACCGGCTCGAAGGCCACCATCACGAGGTAGGAAGAGGCGAACTGCGCCCAGGCGGCCAACGGCGTTGCCACTTCGCCCATCGACAGCCAGAAGCCCACCATCAGCGTGACGCCCGCGTAGTAGGCGGCATCGAGCTTGAGGATCGTCTTCAGTCCGACGCTGCCCAGCTTGCGGCCCCACGCCTGGTGCAACACGATCAGCGGCACGGCCAGCGACAGCGTGTTCACCCCCAGATGAACCAGGTCCTGCGGCTCGAACAGCAAGCCTTGCATCAACAGCCCAAGCGCGAAACCGAACAGCGTGGGCAGGAAGCCGAACGCGAGGTAAATCGGCATGGCGCCCACGAAATGCAGCTCCGACGGCCCCACCTGCATGTGGAAGGACTGCATGAAGAGCGAGAAAAACACCGTCGCCAGGACGGTGCGCCCGAGTTGCGGCACGCTCTTGACCAGCGCGGGCAGGCAGGCGCCGAGGACGGCGATGGCCGCCGCGTTGGCGAAGGCGATCTTGGCGGGCGACAGGATGCCGGGTTCGATGTGCATGAGGAAATCTCCTGGATCAGGACGAGCGGTGGGGGCAGGGCGCCAGCATACGGGGCATGGCCCCCCGGCGGGAGGAAAGGCAGATGAAAGGCAATGGCGCGCACGCCGACGGGCCGGCAACGACGCCGTTCCCGCGCGAGGCGGGCAGCAAAGCGGTGCAGCCGATGCTGCGCGACGCGGAAACTTCCATGAACGGGACTCACGACGGACGATGCGGGTTCCTGCCTCCCCGCAGGACCCCGTGAACAGGCGCACCGCGTGTCATCCACGCCGCGCGCCCATGTCGTTGGCCGGTCTCCGGGCTGGCGGATGGGTCCTGTGCGTCCTTCCCGCCGGCCACGAGGCCTGCAGTGGACGCTGGGCACAGGGCGAAGCCCGCAGGCGACGAGCGCCTTCAAGCTTCATCCGCTTACCGTTGCGGGGGCAGCTCAGGTTGGAATTGTTCCGCTGGAACGCCTCTTCCTGATTCCCGTTTCACTGCGCCGGCCGGACGGCCGGTGCGAGCACCAACGCGGGCGACATCATAGCTGCTCCCGACCGACGAAGTCTGAGGGGGGGGCAGCCAAGGGAGCGAGTCCAAACACAGGTTCCACATGGCCAGCAGAATCACCGATTAATACTCAAAGACAAACTTTGCATCGGCGCCTACGGACGCTGAGTAGTTGAAGCTCCGTGGAACGGACCCTGCGGCATGGTTTTCAAAGTCTCGCTTCGATGGTCGCGGCTCTGGCGAACGCAGGCTGGTCAGAGAGCAAACGCGGGGTGGCCGCCACTTCCAGCAACAGCGCGGTCTACCAATTCGCATTTCCCGCTCCCGTTTCTCGGCGATTCTTGAATTGCTCGAGCATGAAGTCGACGAATGCGCGGGTCTTGGCCGACAGGTTGGCCTTCGTTGGAAAGACCAGATAAATGTCGGCCGGCGGTAGCGTCCACGACTCCAGGACCTGGCGCAAACGACCCGAGCGAAGATAAGGGGCAGCGTCCCACTCCGAGCGCATCAGGATGCCGTGGCCGTCGAGCGCCCATGACATGGCGCAGTCCCCGTCATTGCTGCTGAGCGGACCGCGCACCTTGACCGTCTCGTGCCGCGAGCCCGAGCGCAGATGCCAGGTACCGAAGGGCTCCTCGCTTTCACGGAGAAAGAGGCATTGGTGCTGTTGCAATTCACGCGGGGTGGCGGGTTCGCCGGCGCGACGCAGGTACGACGGGGCTGCGCACAGAAGACGTCGGTTCTTGGCGAGCTTGCGCGCTGTCAGGCGCGCGTCGGGCAATTCGCCGAAGCGGATTGCCGCATCGAAGCCCTGTTCAACGAGGTTCACCGGTCGATCGGTCAGCTGCAATTGAATTTCGACATCCGGGTAAGTCCGAGCGAATTTCGACACCAACGGCGCGATGTAACGCCGCCCGAATCCCAGCGTTGTGTTGACCTTCAAGAGTCCGCGCGGCGTGGCCTTCGCCCCGGCAACCGTGCGCTCCAGCGCCTCGAGGTCGTTCAGTACCCGCGCACCTTCGGTCAGGTAGGTTTCGCCTTCGGGCGTGAGGCTGATTCGCCGGGTGGTGCGGTGCAGGAGCCGAACCCCCAGCCGAGCTTCGAGCGCTGCAAGCCGCTTGCTGACCGACGGCGGCGTGACGCCCATCTCCTGAGCTGCAGCAGCCATGTTGCCCTGCTTCATCAGCAATGTGAAAAAAGCGAGATCGGAGAACGAGTCCATCGGAGATATTCGGTCGTTTAAGGCAATAGTGTAGTGTTCTACGGCCTATTCTTGTTTCCGGGGCGAACGCCTAGGATGCCGCGGTAGCAGGGTCGAGAGACAACCCTGAAGGAGCAAAAATGACGGAGTCCACTTCCCTCGCAGCGCTGTTCCCCGGCTTCGAGAACCGCATCGTCGACGTTGGGGAAGGCATGCAGATCGCCGCGACGATTGGTGGGTCCGGACCGCCGCTGCTTCTGTTGCACGGGCACCCGCAGACTCGCGCCATCTGGCATCGCGCGGCGCCCGCGCTCGCCCAGCACCACACGCTTGTCATGGCTGACCTGCGCGGCTACGGCGACTCGTCCAAGCCGGCTGGTGCACCCGACCACAGCAACTATTCGAAGCGCGTGATGGCGCAGGACCAGCTCACGTTGATGGCAAGCCTGGGCTTCGAGCGATTCGACGTGCTGGCGCACGACCGAGGTGCTCGCGTCGCCCACCGCATGGGGGCCGACCATCCCGAAGCGGTTGCCCGCCTAGTCCTGCTCGACGTCGCGCCCACGCTTTCGATGTACGAGCAGACCACTGAGGAGTTCGCGCGTGCCTACTGGCACTGGTTTTTCCTGATTCAGCCAGCGCCGCTGCCCGAGCGCCTCATTGCGGCCGATCCCGCTGCCTACATCCGCGACGTCATGGGGCGGCGCAGCGCTGGGCTGGCACCCTTCGATCCGCGCGCATTGGCCGAATACGAGCGATGCATCTCGCTGCCTGGCACTGCCCACGGTCTGTGCGAAGACTATCGCGCCGCAGCTGGCATCGACCTGATCCACGATCGCAGCGATCGCGACGCCGGTCGCATGCTGCAGATGCCGGTGCTGGCACTGTGGGGTGAGGACGGCGTGGTGCACCGCTGCTTCAACCCACTGGAGGAATGGCGCCGCGTGGCGCGTGACGTTCAGGGTCAGGCGCTTGCCTGCGGGCACTACATCGCCGAAGAGGTGCCAGAGGCGCTGCTGGCGCAAGTCCAACCGTTTCTGGCAAGGGAGTTCGCATGAATCCTCGCACGCTTTATCGCAAGCTCGTCGACTCGCACACGGTCGCAAGGCTGGACGAGCAGAACGTGCTGTTGTTCTGCGACTTGCACCTGATGAACGAGTACACCAGCCCGCAGGCCTTTGCCGGCCTTCACGAGAAGCATCGCGCCGTGGCGATGCCGGGCCAGAACGTCGCTGTGGTGAGCCACATCATCCCTACGCACGCCACGGTGCCTCGGGTGATCCGCGACCCGGCTTCTGCGCTGCAGGCGAGCATCCTCAAGCGCAACTGCGCCCGCCACAACATCGCGCTGTTCGATACTGATGATGCGCTGCAGGGCATCGAGCACATCATCGCGCCTGAGCACGGCATGATCCGTCCGGGCATGGTCGTGATCTGCGGCGACAGCCACACGACCACCTATGGTGCGCTCGGCGCACTGGGCTTCGGGATCGGCACGTCCGAGGTCGAACACGTGCTGGCGACGCAGACACTCGTCTACCGGATGGCCCAGGAGATGCGCATCCGGGTCGACGGACGGCTTCCAGTAGGCACGACATCCAAGGACCTCATCCTGATGATCATCAGCCGCATCGGCGCGCAAGGCGCGCGTGGCTATGCCATCGAGTTCTGTGGCAGTGCCATCGATGCCCTGTCGGTCGAAGCGCGATTCACCTTGTGCAACATGGCCGTCGAGGCGGGTGCCCGAGGCGCACTGATCGCACCCGATGCCGCTGCGATCGACTATGTGCTCCAACGTGCGCCCGACATCGACTCCAGCATGCGCACCGCGGCGCTCGCGCATTGGTCCACGCTGAACAGCGACGCCTGCGCGATGTTCGATGTCGAGCACCGCTTCGACGCAACCGATGTGGCGCCTTATGTGACGTGGGGCACCAGTCCGGACCAGGCCATCCCGATCACGGACACCGTTCCGTTGGTCGAAGGTGCGCACGAGGGCAGCATCGCGAAGGCGATGCGCTACACCGGCCTGGAGGCAGGCATGTCCCTCGAAGGCCTGCCGGTGCAACATGTGTTCATTGGTTCGTGCACCAATGCGCGCATCGAAGACCTGCGCGAAGTGGCCGAGGTGGTGAAGGGCCGTCGCGTAGCTCCGAACCTGCGCGCGATGGTCGTTCCCGGCTCGGGTGCGGTCAAGGCGCAGGCTGAGGCTGAGGGCATTGCACAGGTATTGATCGATGCCGGCTTTGAGTGGCGACAGCCCGGATGTTCGATGTGCCTGGCCATGAACGACGACGTGCTCGAACCCGGCCAGCGCTGCGCGTCGACGACGAATCGCAATTTCGAAGGGCGTCAGGGCCGCGGCGCCATCACCCACCTCATGAGCCCCGCCATGGCTGCTGCCGCTGCACTGGCCGGGCACATTACAGATGTTCGCCAACTGGGAGCGCTCCATGCGTGACAAACACTTGATCGAAGGCATCGCTGCTCCCCTGGACATCGCCAACCTGGACACCGACCAAATCATGCCGAAGCAGTTCCTGCGCGGCATTGACAAGGAAGGCCTGGACAAGGGACTGCTTTGGGATCTTCGCTTCGACGGCGAGGGGCGCGAGCGCGCCGAGTTCGTGCTCAATCGGCCCGAGTTCGTCGATACCAGCGTGCTGGTATGCGGCCCGAATTTCGGCTGCGGCTCGAGCCGGGAGCATGCGGTCTGGGGTCTTCAGCAGTACGGCATCGAGGCTGTGATCGCGCCCGGCTTCGGAGAGATCTTCTACTCGAACGCAATGAACAACGGGCTGCTGGCGGTCATGCTCCCGATGGCGGACGCCGCCGCGCTGCTTGCCCAGGCCTGCGACAGCGCGGTGCCGTTGCGTATAGAGATCGACATTCTGGAGCGTGTCGTGCGCGCGGGCGGCCAGGAGAGCTCGTTCGCCTTGTCAGATCGGCACCAGAGGATGCTCCTCGACGGCCTGGACATGATCGGCGCATCGCTCACCCACGCGAGCGATATCGCCGACTTCACGCGACGGCACTGGGCGCAGCAACCATGGGTTCGTGACGTCGCGCGACGAACCAAACAGCGCCTCGAAAGGCGTTGAGCCGCGCTCATCCATTCGGCCTTCGTCGTTTTCCAGCGCCTGACGAGAAGCCAGCAGAGCTGACGGGGTGCGCTTTGCCTCGGGCCGCCCCGGGGTCTGAACCAATCAGGAGACAACACCGTGTTCAATCGATTTTTCGGCACCCTCTATGTCCAGGTCCTTATGGGCGTAATGGCGGGGATCGCCCTGGGCGTGATCGCCCCGCAACTGGGCAGCGATCTCAAGCCGCTCGGCGATGTTTTCATCAAGCTGATCAAGATGGTCTTCGCGCCCATCATCTTCGCCACCGTGGTGCTCGGCATCGCCCGCATGGAGAACATGAAGGAACTGGGTCGTGTCGGAGTTCGCGCGCTGATCTATTTCGAGGTGGTGTCGACGATCGCCCTGGGGCTGGGGATGATCGTCGTGAACGTCCTGCAGCCGGGCACCGGCATGAACGTCGACCCTGCAACGCTCGACGTAAAGAGCATTGCGAGCTACACCGCGACGGCCGCAAAGCCAGCTGGGCTGGTGGACTTCCTGCTCAACATGGTTCCCCCCAGTGTGATCGAGGCCTTCGCGAAGAACGACATCCTTCAGATTCTGGTGTTCTCCACCCTGTTCGGCATTGCGCTGTCGCACATCGGCGCGCGTGCAAGGCCCGTCATCGACTTCCTGGACTCGTTCGTTCACGGGGTGTTCTCGATCGTTGGCATGATCATGAGAGTGGCGCCCATCGCCGCCTTCGGCGCGATGTCGTTCACCGTCGGCAAGTATGGACTGGGCTCGATCGTGTCGCTGGGCAAGCTGATGGCGGCGATGTACGCCACTTGCGTGTTGTTCATCACTGTCGTGCTGGGGGCGATTGCGCGGCTTTCGGGATTCAGTCTCTGGAAATTTCTGAAATACATCCGCGACGAAATCTTCATCGTGCTCGGCACGAGCTCATCGGAGTCGGCCATGCCGCAATTGATGCGCAAGCTGGAAAACCTCGGCGTCGCCAAGCCCGTTGTCGGATTGGTCTTGCCGTCCGGGCTGACCTTCAACGCCGACGGGCAGTGCATCTATTTCACCATGGCAGCGATCTTCATCGCGCAGGCAACCAACACGCCGCTTTCATTGACGGACCAGCTTCTGGTCCTGGGCGTTCTGACACTCACCTCGAAGGGATCTGCAGGGGTGGTCGGCGCGGGCTTTGTCACGCTTGCCGCGACCTTGGCGACAATGGGCAAGATTCCGGTAGCGGGCATGGTGCTGCTGGTTGGCGTGGACCGGTTCATGGCAGAAGCCCGATCGGTCACCAACACGATCGGCAATGCGGTCTCGACGATGGCGATTGCACGATGGGTCGGAGCGCTCGACAAAGAGCACGCCCATGGCGTCCTCAACGGCAATATCGCTCCGACAGATTTGCAGGAACCGCATCAAGATGGCAAGTCACCGAATCTGCCGCCCGGCAGACCGAACGAGCTTCGGCACACGCTCTGATCGCCTGCCCCGGGACACCGGCCTTGACCAAAGCGCACGCCGTGCCCACGCCTACCAACCGCCGGCTTCGAGAGCCAACCCGCCGACGCACTGCAGGGGATCGAGAAGGCGCGCAGCCATCGACGGGCCTCAGCGGAGGGAGCAAGCTGGAACTGCACGGCGCCGCCAAGGGGCGTGGCATCGGAGATTGCTGGGCCAGCCACGACTGGACATGGTCGGGCGACCGGCTGGTGCTGGTCAGCGCGTCTGAGTCGGATTGCCGGTTGTTCCAGGCGGTGGATTGCGGGTGGACTTACGGAGGGTTCAGGTGAAGCAGTGAACCGGTCGAGGCGGGTGAGCGAGCAAGGGGCGAACATCACCGCCGGCACTGCGCGCTCAGCCGCTCCCGCCCCTCCACCCGAAACGCCGCCAACCTCTCCGCATACGGATCCAACGCGTCCTCGGGCTTGTCCAGCGGGAGCCCCACCACCGCCGCAAACCTCGCAGGCGTGACCTGCCCCTGCGCCATCAACTCATCCACCAGCGCCATCAGCGCGCCGCGATGGGCTTCGAGCAGCCCGGTGGCACGTGCGTGCTCGGCCTGCAGCAACGCTTCGATCGGGGCGTTGCTGGCTTCCACGTCCGTGCAGAGGTTGTCCTCGCTGTCCGTGGACACGTCGTTGCGGCCGATGCGCGGGCCGTGGCCAAGGTGGCGCAGCATGCGGGCCGCTGTTTCGGTGGCCTTGCGCAGATCGCTCTCGGCGCCGCTGGAACTCAGCTCGGAGCCAAAGACGAGCAGCTCGGCGGCGCGGCCGCCGAGGCTCGTGCAGATGGAGTCGAGCAGGTTGCGGCGCGACCAGACCTTGCGCGAGGTATAGGCGTTGTAGCCGCCCTCGAAGCTGGCCACGTGGATCTTGATCTCCTGCGGCGCACGGCCGAAGAGCAGCGCGTGCACCAGGCCGTGGCCCGCCTCATGCACGGCCAGCAGGGCGCGGAAGTCCACGTTGCTGCGCTGGCGCAGGCGGTTGATTTCAAAGGGCGCCGCGATCACGTGCGACTGCCCGCGAAAATGCGCAATCAGGCTGCGGCCGTCGGCTGTGAGGCCCACGTTGTCACCGGCCGCGGCGCCGCGTTCGAGCGCCCACAACGCGGCCTTGGACAGGCCCGCGCCGAGGATGGCATGCAGCGATGAAAACAACGGCCGGGTGCCCTGCGCGGGAAAAACGGCATTGGCGTAGATCTGCTCGCGCACGCTGACGTCCAGGTCGAAGCGCAGGCCGCAGCGTCCCTCGATCTCGCCGGCATAGCCGGCGCAGCTCTGCTCGATCAACTGCTCGTACGCCCGTCGCGAGAGCGAGGGGTAGATCACATGCTCGTTGCCCAGGCGAGCCACCTGCTCGGGCTTGAAGCGCTTGTTGAGCGCCTGCTTCACATCGATGACGCTCAACTTGCTGGTCACAGTGTGGTAGGTGTCGGCATCGCTGTCGCAGTCGTCCACGCTGGTGGCGAGGTCCTCATACATCTCGTCGAGGTTGCCGCAAACGAAAATGAGCAGGCGGCTGTAGTCGGTCTCCCATTGCTGCTGGCTCTCCCGGAAGGCGCGCAGACGCTCCTGGATCTGCTCGGGCGTCCAGGCCATGATCTCCATCAGTGGCTCGTCGAGCTTGAGATTGCGCTGCAGCTCCTGCGCCTCCCAGCTGCGCAGCTTGAAGCGCAACTTGGCAGCGCTCGCCTCAGAGCGTTCGGCGTCGTAGGCGGCTTCGGCTATAGAGGTTTCGATGTCGCCCAGGAGCGAGAGCGCCGGTGGCAGACGGCCGTCGGACAACAGGGCCCAGACGTCCTGGTAGCGCTCGACGCGCAGCTCGACGCGCTTGTTGTCGATCGTGCGGAATCGCTGAAACTCATCGAGCGCGAGGATGCCCGGCTCACCCTCGCGCACGCCGGACTGCGCCAGCATGCCCGAGAT
>Ga0070659_100000648_pt1 | contig 25427 bp, 25 predicted proteins | sample KBSC23metaG_FD_64666 | JGI IMG/M metagenome (GOLD analysis project Ga0070659, IMG submission 64666) | Corn rhizosphere microbial communities from Kellogg Biological Station, Michigan, USA - KBS C2-3 metaG | ecosystem: Host-associated > Plants > Roots > Rhizosphere > Soil ... | reverse complement strand
TATTATGGCGACAGCCAGCAGGCATTCAGGGTGATATACGATCTGGGGCGTAAAAAACTGGTTAGCTTTAAGAGCGATAACCTGTTTAATTAACTATCGTACCCAAATCCTGTCGAGTAAAAAGAAAACGGCGAATACTACGCTGGCAATGCCGTTGGTGGTCATAAACGCGAAGTTTACCCGGCTCAGATCATTAGGTTTAACCAAGCGGTGCTGATAAACCAGCATGCTGCAAAAGAATACTATCCCGATATAATAAGGCCAGCCTACGTGCGTATAGATGCTTGGTAATACAATGAAAACAGCCGACAATACATGGAGTGCGCTCGATAAACGAAGCGCGTTAACCTTACCCAAATAAGCCGGTATAGAGTGCAGGTTTTCGTTGCGGTCAAAGTCTTCATCCTGTAAAGCGTAAATAATATCGAAGCCGCTCACCCAGCATAGTACCGACAAAGAAAAGAAGATGGGTAATAAAGCAAATTCGCCTGTTACCACCAGATAAGCGCCAATAGGGGCAAGTGATAAGCCTAATCCTAACACCAAATGACATAATGCGGTAAAACGCTTGGTAAAGCTATATCCCAATACCACAAATAATGCTACAGGCGATAAGTAAAAGCAAAGTGTATTGATAAACCAGGTAGTCGTGATAAAAAGCGCGCAGTTAACCAAAGTAAAAGTTAAAGCGGCATTTGCCGTTAACCTGCCCGCAGGTATATCACGCACTTTGGTACGTGGATTTTTAGCGTCAATATCTCTATCTAAATATCGGTTAAAAGCCATTGCTGAGTTACGGGCAAATACCATGCACATCACCATCATTAAAAGCTTTTGCCATTCAAAGGTATGGTTGGTAGTGGTAATCGCTAAAAAAAAGCCGATAAACGCGAATGGCATGGCAAATATGGTATGCGAAAACGTAACTAATGAAAGGTATTTCTTCATATAATTTTAAAGTTCCCATCTGTAGATGGGTTAGGGGCTATTCTTTTAATCTTTAACTTCAATCGAATTTTTATAGTTCTCATAAGCTGCTGCCGCGGCTTTTGGGTCGAACTGGGCATTTATCGAATCTATAAAACCCAGCACTTCTTCGCGCCCGGTATGCTCTTCGGCAGATGTGATGAATACCTGTGGTACTTCTTCAAACGTTTTTAGCAATTCTTTTTTAAAGGCTGCAATAGTCTGGTCTGTTTTAATGCTCGACTGCTTATCGGCCTTGGTGAATATCAAAACGAACGACAGTCCTTTTTCGCCTAACCAATTGCAAAACTGGATATCTATTTTTTGTGGCGGTACACGGCTATCGATCAGCACCATTACACATTGCAGGCTTTCGCGCTTGTTAAGGTAGGTGCGTATAAACTTATCCCAATCTTCTTTTTTGCTTTTTGATATGCGGGCATAACCATATCCGGGCAGATCGACAAGGTACCAGGTATCGTTAATATAAAAGTGATTGATAAGCTGTGTTTTACCGGGCGTTTGCGAGGTTTTTGCCAGGCCTTTTTTTGCAACCAGCATATTGATGAGCGATGATTTGCCCACGTTTGAGCGGCCTATAAAAGCGTATTCCGGCTTTAACGGAGGCGGCAGTTTTGATACCTGTGTATTACTGCAAATAAATTCGGCCGATTTAATGATCATTCCGCAAAGGTAACAAGCTTATTTGGTTATTGCTTTATTAAACTTAAACTGGAGCGTGAGCAGAAAATACCTCTTCAATATTTGCGATTGGGTATCGCTAATGATGTTTTCACTAACATAGCGGTTGGTGCCTATATTTTGGTTCAAAATATCATAGCATGAAAGTTTTATATTTCCCCGGTCTTTTTTTAGCAGCGGCCTGTCGATACTTAAACTCAACAGGTTGATGCTCTTTTGAAAACCGGGACTAACCAAAGGGTTGTAGTTATAATTATAATCGCCCTCGATGGTTAGTTTTTTGGGAAGAAAAATATTGAACCTGGCATCTATATTATGTTGTGTATTGCTCTGGTTGCCATAATCAACACCGCTGTAACTGGTAAATGTTTGGCTAAGGCTGTAGGATGGGTCTATCTCAATAATATCCCCGTAGTTGATGGCAAAGCGCTCGCTAAAGGTTGCATGGTAGTTGTTTTGGTTACCGTCGCGGTGGTTTATCTCGAAAAAATTATAGGCCTTGCTCAGGTTGATGCTTGTAGTGGCGCTTACACGCGTTTCGCCGCGCTTTTTAAAACGCTTATTAATATAACTCCCTATACTTACGGTATAGCGGCCATCGCGGTTAATGGGGGTGCTGGTTTCTGCTAACTGCGCGTTCAGTGTTTTTTCCCTGAAAACGCCATTCTTTTCAAAAGAGGCGCTGGCACTTAAATTAAGGCTAACCTGGCTTTGGCTGTTGTAGTTATTATAGCTGACAGCGTAATTATCATGCCTGGTTAGTTTGAGCCCTGGGTTACCAGTAACCGAATAAGACGGGCTGAATACAATGGTATACGGTATCATGTCGCCAATATTGGGCAGGGTAGTGCTGGTATTGTAATTGAAGGAGAAAGCTCCCGCATTGAGTTGAATGTTGGGAAGAAAGGTAAAATATTGGCGGTTAATATCGGCTATATTTCTGTCGAACTTATTGTAAACCTGTTGCGATTGCGCCAGCAGGTCCAGTTCAAGCGAAACATTGTCGCCAAAGTTATATATAATACCGGGGCGGATATTCTGTATCCATTTATTACGGGTTAAATTAGCGCTTTGCGGTATCAAAAACAGGTCGTACTGGCCGGTTGACGGATCAAAATCGTAAGTATACACGTTATCCAACTGATAATTATACTCATCGCTTATTGATATGCTGGCAGTGAATTTTTTAGTAAAAGGGTAGCGGTAATTTATAGATAAACTTACATCAGTATTATCATCTTTATTGCTGGCGTACCTTTTTAACGCGTATGATGGGAAACTGGTGTAGGATGTAAGTGCGTTATTATTAAAGGAAGTGCTGCTTGCCGGGTTATATACAAAGCTATGCTCAATATTGATGGATTCGCCTTTCCTTTTTAACTGGTGATTATAACTGAACTGGTGCTGGAACTGAAAGTTGCTCCCGTTGGTGCTGCTGTTGTTACTGGTCTCGTTAATTAGCGGCACGTAGTTACTTAAACTGCTGCCAAAGCTGTTTTGGTCTGTTTGGTTATTATTATAGCTCAATATGGGTGTGTATTTTACCTGTGTTGCATCGTTAGGTTGCCACCTGATGAGCCCTGTTATATTATGCTTATTGGATGTGGACTTGTGTTTGTTTACGTTATTGGTAGTTAAGGTGGTATCGTAAATAGTGGGTACGGTGATAAACTTTAAAAATTGCTGGGTATTACTGATGTTGTTATTTTCGGTGCGGGTTTGGCTGTAATAGTAGGCGATGTTTATCTTTAACTTTTTGCCATAGTCATCGTTAATATTAATGCCGCCCGATGTTACGGTTTGTATGCCCGTACTGCCGCCGAATATAGAAAGGCCGCCACGGTAAAAAGCCTCGCCGCCACGGTTCAGGCCCGCGCCCTGGTATATATCGTTAAAATCGAAACTGGTATTATTAAGGTTGTTGCTTAGCGTGAGCAGGCTTATCTGCAGCGTATCCCTAAACATATTGTATAAACCACCCGCTGTATAATGGCCCTCGGTGCCGCTGCCGGCATATATTTTGCCGAAAGAGCTCTTCTTTAAAGCCTTTTTAAATTTGAGATTAATGATCTTATTCAATTTTGATTCGGGTACCAGGTTATCCGGGTCATCTTCGCGGTCATCATAAACCTGTACCTTGTCAATCATATCCGCATCCAGGTTTTTCGATGCTATCCGCGGATCGTTACTAAAAAACTCCCGGCCATCAACCAGTATTTTACTCACGCTTTTACCGTTTACGGTAATAACGCCATCAATATCCACCTCAATGCCGGGCAGCTTTTTGAGCAGATCCTGCACTACGGCGTTGGGCCGTGTTTTAAACGCTTCGGCATTAAACTCAATGGTGTCTTTACGGATAACGATGGGGATAGGGTCGCCGGTTACGGATATTTCTTTCAGGTCTTTTTGGTTGAGCAGGATGATGCCCAGGTCAACGTTCTGCCCTTTTTGAAAGGTTATTATTTTACGATATGGATTGCAACCTACATAGGTGATCAGAATTTTGAGTTGTACACCTGATGGCAGGTTGTGCAAAGCGAATGCCCCCGATTTATCGCTAACAGTATAAGATACCAGCGATGACGAGGTATCCTGTACATTTACAACCGCTATTGTAGCCAGTGCTAACGATTCGTTACTTACCGAGTCGATAACCTTACCCTTTATGGCAGCATGGTTTTGCGCCAGCCCTGCCATTGCAGAAAGCATCAGTACCAATAAAGGGAGCCTACGCGGTATAAGCATGTTTGCTTTTGAGGATCGTCATGTATGCACTAAAATGTGAAAATAAAACGAGTAAGTAAAGCATTTTATCATCATTAGCTTATTTTTAACTGAAATAAATTTACAAGCAGCAAACAGTATGATTTAGAATAGTTTGTAAATTTGATGTTTAAACACATAATATGAATACTTACGAAATACCAGCCGGAACCCGCATTGGTCACGTCCATTTAAAAGTAAGCGACCTGCAGCGCTCGCTCGATTTTTATAGCGGCTTGCTCGGCTTTAACCTGGTAATGAAATATGGAACCGAAGCGGCTTTCATTTCAGCGGGAGGGTACCATCACCATATTGGCCTGAACACCTGGCACAGCAAAGGCGCGCAGCCGGCACCTGTTAGGGCACCGGGTTTATATCATACCGCTATTTTATTTCCCGAAAGGAAAGACCTTGCGGAGATATTGCAACGTTTGATAGATAACAAATACCCCATAACCGGTATGTCAGATCATGGTGTATCCGAAGCTATTTATCTTGATGACCCCGATCACAACGGTGTAGAACTATACTGGGACAGGCCAAAAGACCAATGGCCGACAGACGAAAACGGCGATCTCACCATGTTTACCCAGCACCTGGATGTGCATAGCTTGCTGGCGGAGCTGAAATGAGGTTCATAGTTGATGGATCATAGTTCATGGTATAATTTGCGAGATCAACCATGAACTATGATCTATGAACCATGATCTAATCAACAAATCACTATCTTTGCCTCTGCATGAGCAAAACTGTAACACCTTACCAAAATGAGCAGGCTACCAAAAAAGAACAGGTGGCCGATATGTTCAATAATATTTCTAAAACCTACGATTTTCTGAATCATTTTTTATCGCTGGGTATTGATATCATCTGGCGTAAAATGGCCATCAATGAGTTGAAACAGGATAAGCCGCAATATATTTTAGATGTTGCAACAGGTACCGGCGATTTTGCCTTCGAGTCGTTAAAGATCCTTGATCCTAAAAAGATCATCGGCGTAGACATTTCAAAAGGGATGCTCGACATTGCCGGTCAAAAAATTGCCAAGCGAAATTTGAGCGAAAAGTTTGAGGTAAGAATGGGCGACTCTGAAAAACTGCTCTTTGATGATAACGAGTTCGACGCCGTTACCGTAGCCTACGGCGTTCGCAACTTTGAGAACCTGGAGAAAGGCCTGGCCGATATTCAGCGGGTGTTACGCCCGGGCGGTAAAGCCGTGGTGCTTGAGTTTTCAAAACCGCGGGTATTCCCGGTAAAGCAGTTGTATAACTTTTATTTTAACTATGTAACGCCGGGTATTGGCAAGCTGTTCTCTAAAGATGCCAGGGCTTATGCCTACCTGCCCGAATCGGTGGCCGCCTTTCCGGATGGGGCCGATTTTGTTGCTTTAATGGATAAAGTAGGCTTTAAAAATACCAAACAGCGCCCGCTGGCGTTTGGTATCTGTTCGATATATACAGGCGTTAAATGATAAAAACCCGATATCTCATCTTCCTGCTGGTTTTTTTGTGCGGCAATAAAGCGTTGGCACAGGTACCCGCATGGGGCGGAGGCGCCGATCTGAAAGATATCAGTTTCGGTTTTGGGTTTCAATACATCAGTTCCGATTTTAAGATCTATAAAACGGCCGACTGGCGTACGCCTTTCTTCGACGTTGGCTCTAACAAGAACGTAACCGACTCTTTATCAAGTATCAGCTCAACGGGTACGCAGGGTTTTGGTGTGGGCTTTGTTGCCCGTTATCGTATTACAGACAACCTGGAATTGCGCACAACGCCCTCGCTTACCTTTACCGATCGTACACTGGTTTACCGCTATATCAATTCAGAAACCGCCGTTAACAAACAGGTGAGCGCTTCGCTGGTAGAGTTTCCGTTATCCTTAAAAATAAAATCCGACCGCATTGTTAATTTCAGGGCTTACCTTATAGGCGGGCTAAAATACTCCTACGGAATAAGCAAAGCCGCCGCCCAGGATCCCAACCTTTCTCCCCTGGACAGGCTGGTAGTAACCCAACGTGGTTACGCGTCGTACGAAGCAGGCATAGGCATGGATATTTATTTTGAGTACTTCAAATTCTCGCCCGAGTTTAAGATCTCTAATTCTATAGGCAACATTGTTACGCCCAATAACGACCCTTATTCAAAGCCTTTGGAAAAGCTGTTATTGCATAGCCTGGTTTTTACCATCTATTTCGAATAATCAAAACCAGTTAAGCAAAAAAACTTAACTTCGTGGCGTATTGTAATTGACCCATGTCTAAAATTGTATTAATTACAGGCGCCACAGCCGGAATAGGCGAGGCCTGTGCCCACACATTTGCACGCGAAAACTATAACCTGGTGTTAACGGGTCGCCGTGCCGACCGCCTCGAAGAACTATCCGGAAAACTAAAGGCTCAGTATGGTGTTGAAGTAATGCAATTGGTTTTTGATGTAACCGATAGAGAAGCCGTTGTAAGCCAGCTGGAAAGTTTACCCAGCCATTGGAAAAAGGTTGATATACTGGTCAATAACGCGGGTTTAAGCAAAGGCCTCGACCCGATACAAACAGGTTTGTATGACGATTGGGATACGATGATAGATACCAACGTTAAGGGATTGCTGTATGTAAGCAAAATTGTAGCTAACTGGATGATCCCCAATAATTCGGGGCATATCATTAACATGGGTTCCATTGCCGGTAAAGAAATATATGCTAACGGGAATGTGTACTGTGCCACAAAAGCCGCTGTTGATTTTTTAAGCAAAGGCATGCGGGTTGATCTGTTGCCGTATCATATCAAAGTGACGGCTATTCATCCCGGAGCGGTAGAAACGGAATTTTCCATGATCCGCTTTAAGGGCGATGAGGCACGTGCCAAAAAGGTTTACGAAGGCCTGGTGCCATTGGTAGCCGAGGATATTGCCGAAACCGTGTGGTTTACCGCATCGCGCCCGGCGCATGTAAATATTAACGAATTGATAATAACGCCAACGCGCCAGGCAAACGCTACTGTATTTAATAGAAAAGTGTAGACGAAACAAAGTCCATGGTCTATGGACCATAGACCATGGACAAAAAAGAACCAATAACTCAACAACTAAAAAAATGTCACTAATAGAAAAAATAGATCAGGATATAAAAAAGGCCATGCTTGCCAAAGCAGAGGCGCAGCTGCGTTCGTTACGTGCGGTTAAGGCCGCTTTGCTGGTTGCCAAAACCGAAAAAGGCGCGGGCGATGTATTAACCGAAGAAGCGGAGATAAAAGTATTGCAGCGTTTGGTAAAACAACGTAAAGAATCGGCCGAGATATACCAGGCGCAGCACCGCCCCGACCTGCAACAAATTGAGGAAGAAGAACTGGCATTTATTGAAGCTTACCTGCCAAAGCAAATGGACAGGGCCCAGATAGAGAACGTTATTAAAAACCTGATAGTTAGCACAGGTGCTACTTCGGTTAAAGATATGGGCAAAGTAATGGGCGCTGCCAATAAGGAGCTGGCAGGCAAAGCCGACGGGCGCACAATATCAGAAGTGGTAAAGCAATTATTAAGTTAAATAATTTAATAATTTGTTGTAACTACGCTGTAATAAGCTATTTTTATACCGAACATTTAATTTGTATACTGCTTTACCGGCAGCATATAATTTTACTGATACAAAAACACACTAATAAAAAATATGGATTTCGTGCTTAAAGATGAACATGGTTTTAGTTATATCGAGAAAGGCGAGGGCGAAGTTCTGTTATTGCTGCACGGTTTAATGGGTGCATTAAGCAACTGGGAGGATGTGATCAATGAGTTTAGCAAGGAGTACCACGTAATTATCCCCATGCTGCCCATTTATGATCTGCCGCTGCTTACCACGGGTGTAAAAAGCCTGGCTAAATACGTGCATAAATTTGTACAGTTTAAAAAGCTAAACAACTTTTGCCTGCTGGGCAACTCGTTGGGTGGCCACGTAGCTTTAATATACTGCCTGTCGCACCAGGAATATGTCAGGTCGTTGGTATTAACGGGCAGTTCAGGCTTATACGAAAATTCTTTCGGCGGCACTTTTCCGCGCCGCGAGAGTTACGATTTTGTTAAAGAGAAGGTAGAGTATACTTTTTACGATCCGAAAACGGCTACAAAAGAACTGATAGACGAGGTTTTTGCTACCGTTAACGACAGGCATAAAGTGATCCGGATATTGGCTATGGCAAAATCTGCCATCAGGCATAATATGTCTAAGGATCTGGATAAGATTCGTATTCCTGTAGCGTTAATATGGGGTCGGAACGATAAGATAACACCTCCGGATGTAGCCGAAGAGTTTCATAGATTATTGCCCGATTCTGAACTACATTGGATTGATAATTGCGGGCATGCACCTATGATGGAGCGCCCACAGGAATTTAACCAGGTGTTAAGGGGCTTTTTAGAAAAAATAAAAGTGTAAATGTTAGCTTTTGAACTCATATCCGATGTTATTCCTCCCGTTCGTACTTCAGCTACGATACAGCAGGTTATTGACCGGATGGCCGAGTTTAAAGTAAGGCATTTACCTATAGTTAACGAAGACCAGTTTCTGGGTTTGGTATCCGAAGATGACCTGATAGAACCTGCTGATTATAACCTGCCGGTAGGCTCGCTTTTTTTATCCCTGGTTAACCCTTACGTTTTAGAGGGTCAGCATATTTACGATGTGATCCGCTTATTCTATGAGCAGCAGTTAACCGTTGTGCCGGTGCTGGATGCTAAAAAGAATTACCTCGGTCTCATCTCCCTCAACACCATGAACGAGTATTTTGCCAAAATAACTTCGGTTACCGAACCGGGCGGCATTATCGTACTCGAAATAAGTAACCGCAATAACTCACTGGCGCACATGGCGCAAATCGTCGAGTCGGACAACGCGCAGGTATTAAGCTCATACATTCGCTCTTTTCCTGATTCAACACGTTTAGAGGTTACTTTAAAAGTTAATAAACAGGATATATCGGGCATTGTAGCATCATTTTTAAGGTATAACTATACCGTAAAATCAACCTTTAACTTTACCCCGGTTGATGATGACTCGATGAATCGGTATGATTCGTTTATGAATTACCTAAACATTTAACACACTTCAATGAAAATTGCGATATACGGAAGGCAATTCAATGATACCGTTTTACCCTACGTACAGCAGGTTTTCAATCAGCTGGCCCAGCACGATGTAGAAATATATCTTTTTAAAGACCTCGACCATTTTTTGGCAGGCAAAATCACTATCCCGAAAGGTTATAAAACTTTTGTAAAAGAAGACAGCTTTAAAGGCCTTATCGATGTGTTTTTAACCCTTGGCGGCGATGGTACCTTGCTGGACATCGTCTCCTTCATCCGCGATTCGGGCATCCCGGTTATCGGTATTAACTTTGGCCGTTTGGGCTTTTTGGCAAGCGTAAGCAAGAGCGACATAGCGGCGGCTTTACATGCAGTTGTTAATGGTAAATATAGCTTAGACAGCAGGGTGTTGCTGAAGATAGCATCAGACTCGCCGGTTTTTGGTAACGATAACTTCGCGTTGAACGATATTACTTTCCATAAGCGCGATGATTCGGCCATGATCACCATTCATGCCTATTTAAACGGCGAGCTTTTAAACTCCTACTGGGGCGATGGTATCATTATATCAACCCCAACCGGGTCTACAGCTTACTCCTTAAGTTGCGGCGGCCCAATTATACTGCCGCAATCGGGCAATATCGTGGTAACACCCGTGGCGCCGCATAATTTGAACGTAAGGCCCATTGTACTGTCAGACGATAAGGTATTAAGTTTCGAGGTAGAATGCCGCAGTGCAAATTACCTCGTATCCTGCGATTCGCGAACAGTAATTGTTGATAGTCCCATCAAATTCAGCATCATAAAAGCCGATTTTGAGCTCAACCTGCTCCGCCTGGATAATGAATCTTATTTATCTACGTTAAGGAATAAACTATTGTGGGGAATAGACGCCCGCAATTACTAAGTTTAAAAATATTGACAAAAACAGCCACCTGCAAATTACAACCTGTTTTACGCATGCCTAAGTTTTTACTCGCCTTTATTTTATTCACTGTAGTTATGTGTAAGGCGAATGCTCAAAGCTGGGAGCTTGGCGGTACCCTGGGCGCTGCAGGCTACATTGGCGATTTTAACCCCGCCAACCCGGTTAAGTTTAGCGGCATAGCGGGCGGTGCATTTGTAAAGCGTAATTTTAACGGATACCTGTCGGCTAAGATCAGTTATATGTATGGCCTGGTAAGCGGTGCCGATAGTGTTTCTACCAATCAGCAATACGTTAACCGTAACCTTAGTTTTAGCAGCTCATTAAGCGAACTGAGTTTGATAGGCGAGTTCAACTTTATAAAATACATTCCCGAAATTGGCGAGAACCGGTTTACGCCTTTCATCTTCGCGGGAGTAGCTACCACCGCGTATAACCCGAAAGCTACCTATAAAGGTTTAGAGTACGAACTAAGGCCGCTCACCACCGAGGGGCAGCAAACACCCTATAAAGGCTCAACTATAGCTATACCATATGGCGCCGGCATCAAATTTAACTTTAGCGGTAAATGGAACTTTATTGCCGATCTGGGTTACCGCAGCACCTTTACACCTTATCTGGATGATGTAGCGCAGGCCTATGCCAATAAGGCCCAGCTGAACGGTGTGGCAAGGGCCCTGTCAGACAGGTCGGGCGAAAAAACGGGTGTATACCTTGGTACTGCCGGCACCCAGCGCGGTAATTACCGGGGTAACGATACTTATATGTTTTTGGGGTTCACGCTATCTTACACTTTTATCACACAAAAGTGCCCTGCGTTCTAAACTACCTCGTCGGTAGGTTCAGGTGTTGAGCTTGCTTTGATGGCCTTTGCCAGTTTTTTATCCAGGTCAACCTTATCCAGGTAAAATAATACGGCGCATATCATAACAGTAACAAGGTCGGCTATACGGCGTATCAGCTTAACATTCTCAATAGCCGGGGCAAGGTGTATAATGGTGAACGAGCACATGTACAGCACCACAATAATGATAACACCCAGGGGAAAGGTGATGAGCTTTTTGGTTAAAAAATCGGTAAGCAGTTTGCGTTGTTCAATGTTTTTAACCTGGCTGTCAATTATGTTTTTATAATACTGTTTAAAATAAACATAACAGGTTATCATAAAAACACTACTTACCGAGGAAATCATATAGTTAAATTTGGAATAAAAATATCTCTTTTTTTAATTAAAATTAAAATCGGGCCAATTTTAATCTGCTTTTTTTTGCACAAAGCTAATTTTAACTAACATTTTTAAGGCATACCGTGGCCCAAAAGCAACATTAGTTTTTTGTTTATAGCCATATTGTTACATTAATGGTGTTTTAAGGCGCAAGCATTGCGCTACAGTTTTTAGGTGTTGGTTTTGAGCCATTTTTCTTTTTAGGCAGATAATAAAAATAATACAATTAAGTTTTACCTTTGTCCCCTGAAAAATTTTAATATAATGGTTTAATATGCCAATAAAATGCACGGTTAGATCATTTAAAACGATTGATTAATTATAAAGAATAAATGCTTTTAGCATTATATCATAATGGGATTCAAAGAGGATATTGACACACATAAACTACCAAAGCATGTAGCCATTATTATGGATGGCAATGGCCGGTGGGCAAAAGGGAAGGGTAAGTTGCGTGTGTTCGGCCATCACAACGGCGTATTGTCTGTACGCGATGTGGTAGAAGGCGCCGGCGAGATCGGTATCAAATACCTTACCCTTTACACATTTTCATCCGAAAACTGGAACCGTCCTAAATACGAGGTTACCGCTATTATGGAGTTGCTCATATCTACCATTAATAAAGAGATAAAAAATTAATGGAAAACAATGTGCGTTTAAATACCATTGGCGATATTGATATGCTGCCCAAAAAGTGTCACGATGAACTGGTGCAGGCCATGGCTACAACGGCCGGCAATACGGGCCTGGTATTAACGCTGGCATTAAGCTACAGCTCGCGCCGCGAAATTGTTAACGCGGCTAAAAGTATGGCTAAAAAGGTGGAGGCCGGTTTAATTAAGGCTGATGATATTGACGAAGACCTATTTTCGCAGCACCTGCATACCGCCGATATGCCCGACCCGGAATTGCTGATCAGAACAAGCGGCGAGTACCGTATCAGTAATTACCTGCTTTGGCAAATTGCCTACGCCGAGCTTTACTTTACCGATAAACTTTGGCCCGACTTCAGGCGCGATGATCTGTTTGAAGCGATATTGGATTATCAAAAACGCGAGCGCCGTTTTGGCCTCATCAGCGAGCAGATTAACTAATATTTTTACATTTAACACTATTTAACAACTGTATAAATTATTTTAGCCCATCAAAATATTCGAATGAATAAATATCTTTTTTTACTTCTTTTCTCTGTGATTTGTTCGGGCGCATGGGCGCAGGTATCTAATCAGGCACGGCCGCAACTCTCTAAATCTATACCGGCAGATAGTTTAAGCTACCTGTCGCCTAAAGATTATATTATTGGTGGCATTACCGTTACCGGGACAAAATATCTTGAAAAAGATGTATTGATCACCATATCAAAACTAAACAAAGGCGATAAGATCACCCTTCCGGGAGATGCATCTGCCAACGTTATTAAAGCATTGTGGGAGCAGGGCCTTTTTGATGATGTGAAACTGAACATCACCAAAACAAACCTCGATACCGTTTACCTGGATATACAGATCCAGGAGCGCCCGCGTTTATCAAGGCTGCACCTGTTAGGCATACGCAAAGGCGAAGCAGAAGATGTGCAGAAAAAACTGAACGACAAAAGCGGCAAAATTGTAAACGAAAACCTGTTGAACACCATTACAAATGTGATTAAGAAACATTTTAATGAAAAAGGTTACCTCAATACTACCGTTGATATCCAGCAACGTAAAGATCCGTCTGACGCGAACAGCCTGATACTGGATGTTCATGTCGATAAAAAGCAAAAGGTAAAGATCAACAGCGTTACCTTTGTAGGCAACACGGCATTCAGCCAGAAAAAATTAAAAGGCTTTTTAAAGGAAACCCGCGAAAAGAAATGGACGCATATATTCGGTTCTAAAAAATTCATGCGCGATAAGTATGAAGAAGACAAGCAGCTCCTGGTAGAAAAAATGCAGGAGAAAGGCTATCGTGATGCCGAAGTTGTTGGCGATTCTGTTTGGAAACACGATGAGAAAACCGTTGACGTAAAAATTAAAATATACGAGGGCCCTAAATATTACTTCGGTAAGATCACCTTCTCGGGTAACTCAAAATACCCAACCAGCTTTTTAACCAACTTTTTAAGGATCAGAAAAGGAGAGGTGTTTAGCGAAGAGAACTTAACCAAGCGCCTGAGCGGCCCTACTGCCAACGGCGACGATATTTCATCGCTTTACTTAAACGATGGTTATTTAACCTACCAGGCAGATCCCGTACAAACCAGGATTTACAACGATACCATCGATGTGGATATCAGGATGTACGAAGGCCCGCAATACACCATTAACCGTGTAATAGTAAAAGGTAACGATGTAACCAACGATAAAGTGGTACAACGCGTCATCCGTACCCTGCCCGGTCAAAAATTCTCTAAAGAAGCCATTGTACGTAGTACGCGTGATATTACCACGCTGGGTAACTTTGATGAATCTAAAACCGAACCTAAGCCTACAAACATCCAGCCGCAGGATGGTACAGTTGATATTGTTTACAACGTAGTTGAAAAACCATCAGATCAGGTTGAGCTTTCAGGTGGTTTTGGCGGCGGTCAGCTCGTAGGTACCTTGGGTTTAACCTTTAATAACTTCTCTATTCGTAACCTGTTTAATGGCAGTGCCTACAGGCCATTGCCAAAAGGCGACGGTGAGAAGTTGAGCTTACGTGGCCAGTCGAACGGGCAAAACTATCAGAACTTCTCGTTCACTTTCTCTGAGCCCTGGTTAGGTGGTAAAAAACCTATCTACTTTGCGGTATCGGCATATACCCAGTTAAGCTCTAACGCTTCTGTTTACGAAAAGACCGACCCTAACTATTATAACCTGCGCATTAACGGCGCCGGTATTACCTTAGGTGAGCAATTGAAGGTGCCTGATAACCTGTTCCAGTTAAACTACTCGTTAAACGTGGATCACTATAATTTGAATAACTACCCTGGCTACCTGTTTAAAAACGGTACATCATGGAACATCAAGTTAACACAAGAGTTTAGCCGTAACTCGTTGGATCAGCCTATTTTCCCTACATCGGGTTCAAACATTAAGTTTACCGTACAGGCTACGCCGCCATATTCGTTATTTAATGGTGTAAACTATTCAATAGCTACACCGCAGCAGCGTTACCAGTTTGTAGAGTATCATAAATGGAAATTTGAATCGCAGTGGTTCCAAAAAATATATGGTAAGCTGGTATTAAAGGGCCAGGCACAGTTTGGTTTTATGGGTTCGTATAATACAGCCGTTGGCCAGGCGCCGTTCGAAAGGTTTAAACTGGGTGGCGATGGTATGCAGAGTTACCAGTTTTTACAGGGTAGCGAGATCATCGGTTTGCGTGGTTATAAAAACTTCTCCATCGTTCCCGATGGTGCAGGCTATACCGCCGATAACAACCCGGGCAGCCCGATATTCAATAAATACATGTTAGAGCTGCGCCACCCTATTATTGATGGCCAGTCAGCAAAAATATTGTTACTGGCATTTGCCGAAGGTGGTAACGTATATAACAAATTTGCCGATTTTACACCTTTTAACGTAAAACGTTCGGTAGGTTTTGGTGCACGCATTTTCTTACCTATATTTGGATTGCTTGGTTTAGATTATGGTTATGGTTTCGATTCAATTCCCGGTGTACCGGATGCGAACAAGGGCCAGTTCCACTTCTCTATCTCGCAAAGCTTAAATGGCGGTTTTAATTAATAAAGAAAATGAAAAAAGTACTTTTAACATTGGTTTTTGCGTTATTGGTAGGATTCAGCAGTTTTGCGCAGCGTTTTGCTTATGTTGATTCGCAATATATACTAAACCATATTCCCGATTATCTTTCATCACAAAAGGAAATAAAAGCATTATCAGACCAATGGCAAAAAGAAGTTGATGCCCGTTTCCAGGAGCTTGACCGTATGTACAAAGCATACCAGGCCGATCAGGTTTTAATGACGCCTGATATGAAAAAACGCCGCGAAACGGATATTGTAGAAAAAGAAAAGGCCGCTAAAGATTTTCAACGTGCAAAGTTTGGCCCCGAAGGCGAGCTGGCACAACGCAGCAGCGCTTTAATTAAGCCGATACAAGACAAGGTGGCAAAAGCCATACAAGCTTATGCTGAAAGTGAAGGTGATGATATGATATTTGATAAAAACAGCGAGGTGATAATGCTTTATGCAAATCCGCGTTATGATGTAAGTAACGAAATTATAAAACGCCTTGGATTAAAGCCGGGAGTGTTGGCTAAGTAAAATAAAATCTTTAAAATCGTACAAAAAATAGAAAACAGAAAAATTAGAAATGAAAAAATTATTTAAAGTTGTATTAGTTGCCCTATGTGTTGTATTTACTGCAAACCTTGCTAAGGCTCAGAATAAAATAGGCTACGTTTATTTTAATGCCATTATTGATGTAATGCCCGAGAAAACCAAACTTGGAAAAGATCTGCAGGACTACCAAAAAACTTTTGTTGACAGGTTACAGGCAATGCAAGCTGAATACCAGACAAAAGGTAAAGCTTATGAAGCAGGCAGGGATAAAATGACCGATGCTGTACGTTTACAAACCGAAGGTGAATTAGGTGATATGCAAAAAAGAATACAAGACTATTCAACCAATGCACAGCAACAGTTAGAGGCAAAACAAAACGAGTGGGCAAAACCACTTTTAGATAAAGTAAAAACTGCGGTTGACGCGGTAGCTAAAGAAAAAGGATACGCTTACGTATTTGATGCTACACAACAGATCATGATCGTATCGCCGGTAAGCGACGATTTGACCGCAGCCGTTAAACTGAAATTAGGATTAAAATAATAACCGTTAAATTTTAACGCTAAAGCGGAGCCCGATTTTTTTATTGGGCTCCGCTTTTTACATTTGCAGCAAATGGTAAATAAACAACCTATCGGTATTTTTGATTCGGGCATTGGCGGCTTAACCGTCTTTCGCGAGATAGCCAACCTGTTACCGCAGTACGATTATGTTTATTTAGGCGATAACGCGCGTGCTCCTTATGGCAATCGCTCGTTCAATACCATACACCAATATACCTGGGAGTGTGTGCAGGAGTTGTTTGATATGGGATGCCCGCTGGTTATACTGGCCTGTAATACCGCGTCGGCAAAAGCATTACGTACCATCCAGCAGCAGGATCTGAAAAATGTTGACCCCGCCAAGCGTGTATTGGGTGTTATTCGCCCCACGGCCGAAGTGGTGGGCAACTATACCAAAACAAAAAACATTGGCGTGTTGGGCACCAAAGGCACAGTACAATCGGGCTCTTACCTGTTAGAGATCGCTCACTTTTTTCCGGATGTTGTCGTTCACCAGCAAAGCTGCCCGCTTTGGGTGCCGCTGATAGAGAATGGCGAGCATGATAAGCCGGGAGCTGATTATTTCATTAAAAAATACCTCGACCAGTTGCTGGCACAGTCGGCCGATATTGATACCGTTTTGCTGGCTTGCACCCACTATCCCTTATTACAACAAAAAATTGAAGCTTATTTGCCCGATCATATCAGAGTAATTTCGCAGGGTGAGATCGTGGCGAAAAGCCTGGTTGATTACCTCGACCGCCATCCCGAAATAGAAAGCAAACTCAGTAAAACAGGGGATAAGCGGTTTTTTACCACAAGCGATGATACCCTTGATTTCGACAATTTAGCCACATCTTTCTTCTCAGAGCCTGTCCGGTCGGCCTTTCTGCAGCTGAAATAGTAAAAGACTACCTATTATGTGGATATTAATTGAGGCTTATTTTGCAGCAAATAACTAAGTTTGCAGCAAAATTAAAATGAATTGAATTTTTACCTGGTTTATATAGCTATTGCCCTTGGCCTTTTTGGCTTCGCTGCCGTGTTTGCCTTGTTTGGCGTATATGCCGAGCGTAAGGTATCCGCCTTTATACAGGATAGGCTTGGCCCTACAGAAACCGGTAAATTTGGCTCCCTGCAAACCTTTGCCGATATTTTGAAAATGCTGCAAAAGGAGCTCATCACTCCGGCTGCTGCCGATAAGATACTCTTTGTTTTAGCGCCCTTTATCATCTTCATCGCGGTGTACCTCGGTTTCGCGGTAATGCCATGGGGGCCGGGTTTGGTGCCGGTAAGTTTAAACATCGGGCTGTTTTACGTGTTTGCTATTATCTCTATAGAAACCTTAGGCATCATGATGGCAGGCTGGGGTTCCAACAATAAATACTCGCTGCTTGGCGCGATGCGATCCGTAGCCCAGGTAATATCCTACGAAATACCTGCCGGTTTCGCCATCATATCTGTAGTAATGATAGCGCAAACGCTCGATCTGCAACAGATATCCATTCAGCAAGGTACCTTATCTACCGAAACCATTAGGTTTTTAGGCTTTGCAGATGTAACGCATATTGGCGGCATTTTGTCATGGAATATCTTCCGTGCGCCGCACCTCATTATCGCTTTTATCATCTACTTTATCGCCTCGCTGGCCGAGTGTAACCGCGCGCCTTTTGATATCCCGGAAGCGGAATCGGAACTGGTGGCAGGTTTCCATACCGAATATACAGGCTTACGCTTTGCCTTTGTGTTTTTGGCGGAGTATTCCATGATGTTTTTGGTATCTATGTTAGGCGCCATCCTGTTTTTAGGTGCCTGGAATACACCGCTGCCAAATATGGGCATGGTACACCTGGCCGACTGGACAACAGGCTGGGCCTGGGGTATAGTTTGGATAAGTTTAAAAGCGCTGGTATTGGTTGGTGTACAAATGTGGATCCGCTGGACATTGCCGCGCTTCCGTATCGATCAGTTAATGAATTTATGCTGGAAGGTGTTAACGCCGCTGGCCTTTATTTGTATGCTGATATCGGGCGTATGGCGTTTATTGTTAATGTAATTACAGATGTTTAAAAATATCATATCCAATATAAAAACCATCGGCGTGGGCATGTCGCTCACGCTAAAGCACCTCTTTGCCTCTAAAAAGCGCAGGGTGGTAGATTCGGTTAAGTCGGATAATTACTTTGCGCAGCAGGATAAGGGAACCAATACCATTCAATACCCGATGCAAAAACTGCCTGTGCCCGAAGTTGGCCGCTACCAGCTTTTTGTGGAGATTGATGATTGCATTGTATGCGATCTTTGCGCAAAAGTTTGTCCGGTTGATTGTATAGATATCGACGCGATAAAATCGCCGGATCTGATAGGTTTAACATCAGATGGTTCGCCTAAGCGTTTGTACGCGGCTAAGTTTGATATTGATATGGCTAAGTGCATGTACTGCGGCCTGTGTACCGTAGTTTGCCCTACAGAATGCATCACCATGACCAACCAGTACGATGTAAGCGTGCCAGAGCTGGACCTGCTGACATATGAGTTTTCGGATATGTCTGCCGAACTGGCCGACGAAAAACGTAAGATATTTGAAGAGGCGCAGGCAGCCAAACAAGCGGCTAAGCTGGCCGCCATGAAAAAGAAGGAAGAAGGACAATGAGTATAGAACAGGTAGTGTTTTTTGTATTGGGTTTTGTGGTGCTGGCATCGGCTCTAACCGTGGCTGCAAGCAAAAACCTGGTGCGCTCTATCTTTATGTTCTTTGTTACCTTGTTTGCATTGGCGGGCCTGTATGTTTTTGCCCTGGCGGATTTTGTGGCGATAACGCAGATAGTGATCTATGTAGGCGGGGTGTTGGTATTAATGCTCTTCGCGTTTATGCTCACCAATAAAGAGGTGTTGAACAACTTGCAGAAAAGCGATGGCCGCTTTATATCCTTCCGCAAATTGCCGGCTTTACTGGTGTCGGCTTTGTTTTTGCTGATACTGGTAAACGTTATTATCAAAGCCCGGCCCGATAGCTTGGCATGGATTCAGGCATCTGCGCAAAACGCTAATGTGATACAAGCTACGGATAATATGGTGCCCAATATTGGGGTAGGATTGATGACAAGGTATTTGCTGCCCTTCGAGGCAGTATCCATCTTCCTGATGATGGCGCTGATAGGCGCCGCGCACCTGGCACGAAAGGAGGAGCACAAGTTTTGAGTATGCTCACTTACCTTTTACTGATAGGCGCCGGGCTATTCTGTATTGGCCTCTATATCGTTTTAGTTAAACGGAATGCCATACAGGTACTGATAGGCATTGAGCTGATATTGAATGCCGCCATATTGAACCTGGTAGCCTTTGGCAAATACGATAAGCTGTACAACGGCGGACAAACATTCGCTTTATTTGCCATAGTATTGGCAGGCGCGGCTTCGGCAGTGGCCCTGGCTATTATATTAAATGTATACAAACAATACAAAACCATCGACCCTAACGCGGTTGATCAATTGAAGGATTAAAATTTGAATACAACCGTACCACATACCGATATCCTCACCATTCAACTGGCTATAGCCGCGGTTTTGCTGCCGTTCGTAGCTTGTTTGCTGAATTTGTTTTTGGTGAAGGGGCAAAGTAAGGTATCGGGTTGGCTTTCTACTTTGGCTATTTTGGGCAGTTTTGTACTGTCGGCATTGGTATTCTCAAAAGTTTGGAACCAACCGGCCCTGCATGTGCAGCAGCTTTGGTTTACGGTAGGCACTATACCGGTTAATGTTGGTATCTGGCTGAATAACCTGTCGGTATTAATGTTACTGCTGGTTACGGCGGTGGCATTGCCGGTACATATCTACTCCATCGCTTATCTCAAGGGCGATGATAAGTACACCCGTTATTTTGCTTACCTCGGATTTTTCTGTTTTGCCATGCTGGCTTTGGTAATAGTGGATAGCCTGGTGTTACTATACGCCTTCTGGGAATTGGTGGGTTTTGCATCGTACCTGCTCATTGGTTTCTGGTTCATCCGCGAAAAGGCGGTGCTCGCCAATAAAAAGGCTTTTATTATGAACAGGATAGGGGATGTAGGCCTGCTTATCGGTATCTTGCTTATTTATTCGCATTACCATACGTTTGATTTGATCACGCTCTTCGGCGACCATAATATCCTAAGTAGCATCCCTGCCGATAAAACATGGTTAACCTTTACGGGGATATGCCTGTTAATGGGCGCTATTGCCAAATCAGCACAATTTCCGTTACATACCTGGCTGCCCGATGCTATGGAAGGCCCAACCTCGGTTTCGGCATTGATACACGCGGCTACCATGGTGGCTGCCGGTATTTTTTTATTAGGGCGCGTGTACCCGCTGTTTACGCCCGATGTATTAACCATCATCGCTGTTGTGGGTTGCTTTACCGCATTTATGGCGGCAACCATCGCGCTCACGCAAAACGATCTGAAACGCATCCTGGCATACTCCACCATATCGCAACTGGGCTTTATGATGCTGGCTATGGGTGTAGGCGCTTATTCATCGGCCTTACTGCATTTGGCCGCGCACGCGTTCTTTAAATGTTTGTTGTTCCTGTCGGCGGGTGTCATCATTCACGAAATGCAGCATTTGAAAGAAAAGCATAACCTTGATATCGATCCGCAGGATATCAATAATATGGGTGGCCTCGGTAAATTTATGCCGGTAACTTTTATTACCTGTATCATCGCCTCGCTGTCGCTCATAGGTTTCCCGCTTACCTCGGGCTGTTTATCAAAAGACGGTATCATGGTGCAGGCTTTCCTTTGGGCCGACGGAAAAGGGTGGATATATACCCTCATCCCGGTAACGGCGGTTATTACAAGTTTACTTACGATATTTTATATCAGTCGCCTGCTATTTAAAGTATTCCTGGGTAAACCCCGTATAACACAGCCTGTGGAAGCCCACGATGGCAGTTTGCTGTTTAAAGCGCCCATGGTATTTTTAGCGCTGTGCAGCCTGTTCCCGTTATTCTCGTCGAATCCTTTCGAGTATGAGCAAAGCTGGATATACAAAGGCTTTGCTATCGCAGTACATATCGTTGGTAGCCTTGATTATCACACCATAGTTTTACTGTCTGTAAATGTTTTGGCTATCCCGATAGTATTCCTTACTTATAGGGCCTATGTTAAACAGAAAGTAAGTTTTAAAACAGGCCTTTTATTTAAAATATCCTACAACGAATGGCATATCGACTGGTTTTACCACCGTATTATTGTTAAAGGCGTATTATACGTAGGGGCAATTGTGTTATGGCTGGATAAAAATATATTTGATGGCATTATCCACCTGTTCGCCAATATTGGTGTTATCATTGGTAAACTCACGGCCTGGACAGACAAATACATTATCGACGGTTTATTAGCCGTACTTACATCAATTATTAAACAAGCGGGTAACTTTGTGCGCGGCTTTCAAACAGGTAGGGTACAAAACTACCTGCTCACCATGTTGCTCATTATTGTGGTTATTTACGTTTTAAAGACGTTTATTTAAAAATGAATATATTATCGCTGCTCATATTCTTACCAATCCTGTTTGGGGCGCTTGTTATAGTGCTGCCAGAGGGCTTGCGTTATATTTACCGTTACATTACCCTGCTGGCAACATTGCTGCAGCTGGGGCTGAGCGTATGGCTTTATATCGCCTTTAAAAACGGGGTGAACTATGGCGGCGTAGCCAACGAGGGCCAGTACCAGTTTGTAGAGAAGATACACTGGATAGCCCTTAACCTGGGCAGCATGGGCAAAATGCAGATAGATTATTTTGTGGGTGTGGATGGTATTTCTATTATGCTGTTGCTCATGTCGTCGGTAGTGATGGTGATTGCCGCGTTGGCTTCATGGGAAATTAATAAGAACCATAAAGGTTATTTCGCGCTGTTTTTGTTGTTGGATATGGCGATAACCGGCGTATTCTGCTCGTTGGATTTCTTCCTGTTCTACATTTTTTACGAACTGATGCTGTTGCCATTGTATTTCCTTATCGGGATATGGGGCGCGGCAAGGCGCGAGTACGCGGCTATCAAGTTTTTCCTGTTTACCCTATTCGGCTCGGTATTCATGCTGCTGGTAATGGTTGGCCTGTACTTCTCGGTGAAAGACCCTGCTACCGGGGCGCATACCTTCAACATTATCCAGATGATGAACCCTGCTAATTACGATAAGGATTCGTTATTCGGTTTTATCGGCCAGCACATGCTGTTGGGTCTGCCTGCCCGTAGTGTTGGTTTCATCGTGCTTTTTGTAGCTTTCGCTATAAAAATACCTGTTGTACCATTACATACCTGGCTGCCCGACGCGCACGTGGAGGCGCCAACGCCAATATCCATCATATTGGCGGGTGTACTGTTAAAAGTGGGTGGTTATGGTATGATACGCATTTGCTTTGGTATTTTCCCGGAAGTAGCTACATCATACGCGTTTTGGATAGGCTTATTGGGCATGATCTCTATTTTATACGGCGCGTTCAACGCCCTTGCCCAGCGCGACCTGAAACGTATGATCGCCTATTCATCCGTGTCGCATATGGGTTTTGTGTTGCTGGGCATCGCATCACAAACTACCGAAGGTGTGAGCGGCGCTATGATGCAGATGATAAGTCACGGCTTTTTATCATCTATGCTGTTCTTTTTGGTGGGCGTTATTTATTACCGCGTGCACGACAGGGATGTATACAGTTTCCGCGGATTGGGCACATTGATGCCTAAGTATACCGTGTTTATCATGATCGCGTTCTTCGCGTCATTAGGCTTGCCGGGCTTTTCGGCTTTTATTGCCGAGGCTTTTAGTTTGATAGGCGCGTTTAACGCAGGTAGCATATTGCCCACATGGATAGCCATAGGCGGTTCGGTAGGTATATTATTAAGCGCGGGGTACTTTTTATGGACCCTGCAACGCATGTTTTTTGGAGAAACAAAATTAAAAGGCGGCGAAGTATGGAAATTGGCATTAGTTGACATCAGTAACAGAGAAATGCTGGTATTGGTGCCATTGTCGCTGTTAACTTTGGCTTTAGGCATCATGCCATCATTAGTGTTTGTCAAGATCAATGATTCGGTTTTGGCATTTGTTCAATTTATTCACTTAAACAACTAATGATGAAAAAACTAATGTTAATGTTACTGTGTCTGCCCATCATCTCGGCCACGGTAAAAGCCACCGGCGACCAAAAGGCCGCCTCGAAAGTTGAAAAGGTAATTGTATTTTTAAACGGCGCGCAAGTTACCCGTACAGCTACTGCAAATGTTACCACAGGCGAATCTACAATCACCTTCGAAGGTTTATCGCCCGATATTGACGCGCAGAGTATACAGGTGCATGCCGATGGTGCTTTTACCATTATGGCGGTAAAAAGTGAGCTGAATTTTTTAGGCCGACAGGTAAAGCAAAAAAGGGTAGAGGAATTACAGGCCCTGCAAAAAATTATACGTGATAAAATAGACCTGCAAAACGGTACACTTACCATTTACAGGAATGAAGAAGATATATTGAGCAAGAACCAGGTTGTAACAGGACAAAATGCAAACCTTGATGTTTTAAAGCTAAAAGCCGCGCTTGATTTTCAGACCCAAACTTTAACCGATCTGAAAAAGAAAGAACAGCAGGTAAGCAATGATATAAATCTGCTGAACGAAGAATTACAAAAATACAACAGGCAAATAGCCGACATTAGTAAAGGAGATAGCAAAACGACGACCGATATCATCGTAACCCTATCATCCAGAATTGTGGTGCAGGCGCAATTTACGTTAAGCTACTTAGTTAAAAATGCCGGTTGGTACCCCACTTACGATATCCGTGCAAAGGATGTGAACAGCCCTATAAATATCGGCTACAAAGCCAACGTTTCGCAGAAATGTGGAGAGGAATGGAAGAACGTGAAGTTAACGCTATCAACAGCTAATCCTACGGTAAGCGGCAGCAAGCCACAACTGAACCCTTTTTACCTCAATTTTGGGATGATATACCAGGGCCAGGCAGATAATATTACCAAAGTTGTTGGCAGGGTATACGATAACAAAGATGGAAACCCGCTGATAGGTGTGAGTATAAAAGTAAAAGGCTCATCGATAGGTACCACAACCGATGCGAACGGACAATATTCGATACAGGTGCCGCATGGCAGCCCTACCTTAGTGTTTGCGTATATTGGTTATCAACCACAGGAGCGAAGGGTTACTTTGGGAAATATTAGCGTAGGTATGGTGCAATCAGTGAATCAATTAAACGAAGTTGTGGTTGTTGGGTATGGATCGCAAGATGCATTGGCAGGGCGAGTGGCAGGAGTGAACGTTGGCTATGATAAAGCAGAGTACAAAGCGTCATCATACCAGGTAAGGGGACTGGCTACTATTCCTGTTGAAGTACAGCAAACCGAAAATCAAACCAATATCGAGTTTAATATCGCAAATCCGTATAGCATCCCCGGCGATGGGAAACAGTATTTGGTGGAAATAGGCAATTACGACCTGAACGCTACCTTTGAATATTACGTTGCTCCAAAACTAAATACCGACGTGTTTTTAACCTCGCAAATTATTGATTGGAACAAATACAATTTCCTTTCGGGAGAGGCTAATTTGTTTTTTGAAGGGACTTATATTGGTAAATCATTGCTGGATACCCATGCATCAAGCGACACCTTGAATTTGTCGTTAGGAGTGGATAAGAATATTGTGGTTACCCGCACCTTGCAAAAAACTTTAACCCAGCGCCAGATCATCGGTTCCAACAAAAAAGAAACAAAAGACTGGATCATCGAGATCAAGAACCGTAAAAACCAACCTGTAAACTTATTAGTTGAAGACCAGTTGCCGGTATCGCAAAATACCTCAATCGAGGTTGAGAAGCAAGAAGTATCAGGTGGAAAAGTGAACGATACCGATGGTAAAGTACAGTGGGCCTTGAAGATGGTACCTCTGGAGAATAAGAAATTTGAATTG